>Ga0207071_1014_pt1 | contig 37205 bp, 25 predicted proteins | sample Alteio_BWMinHeat_67_FD_153531 | JGI IMG/M metagenome (GOLD analysis project Ga0207071, IMG submission 153531) | Enriched cells from forest soil in Barre Woods Harvard Forest LTER site, Petersham, Massachusetts, United States -... | ecosystem: Environmental > Terrestrial > Soil > Temperate forest >...
GAGAGGCGTACGTCTTGGCTGCCACTCGTGGAAAATCGCCGTCCGAGCCTGATTTTATAGCAATGTTCGTCGCCCGCGCTGCGCCTCAAATTGCGACAGCACTAGGAGGTATGTTTCGGCAGACCGGTGTGCGAATCAGAGTCACGTCTGTTTTCTGTCACGGGCGACCCGAAGTTCATCACGCGGCGGGGACGTGCGAATTAGGAGATTTGCTTTTGGCGTATTTTCACACTGATTCGAGTGGAACTACTGAGCGGACGTCGTTGCTACTTCAGGCAAAAATGAGCGCTTCTACCGTATACAAAGTCGCAGCAGCCGACACACAGCTTGCTCTATACACGAAGTGGGGATCTTTCACGTACGTAAGGACAAGTGGGCTTTCTGGAGAAATTCGCTCGGTGACGCCGTATCAATCACATTCCGGGGCCCAATACTTATTGATCGACTCGAATGGGCCCAGCGATCCGACCTCCGGTGTCCTGGGGTTACCAAACACGTTTCCGATGGGCACAGCGCCTTCCCAAGGCAATTTGGCGCTTCAACGATCCCTCGGCACGACGCTGATGGAACTGATGATGGGCAACGAGGGCCGGCGTTTTTGCGAGGAGCCTCTCGCAATTCGTGATTGGGATCAAGTTGTCTGGGACCTTATTCGCCATGGAACTCGAGCGGCCTTTAGCCGCCGGGCAGTATTGATGTCCGGTCGCGCGCGAGGAGTGGACTCGATCATGACACTCGCTGCGCGCAACCCTGTGAATACATCTGGAGACTCGATGGGCGGGAGTGAAATCAACTGGCTTCTCTCGACCGAAAACGATCTCAACAGAGATGCGCCGGCACATTTCCGAGATGACGACGAAGGCAGAGGAGTATCGCTAATTCTCATAGAATCCAGTGAACCGCGCTGACTCGCATTTCCTGCGCGGGCATAATGACGCTTTATTGTCCGTTGGACCAAAATAGACAGTGCAGTCGACTGCCACCTCAAAGCAACTGTGCAGCAGTCGCAAGAGGGACGAGGTATGGGCAGTGGGCAAAGCGGGTCAGGACTAAGGTGGATCACATGGTGAAAATTAAATTCACGGTCCTAGTGCTTATCGCGGCAGGGCTAGCGGCATCTGCCTCCGCTCGCACGCCCATTTTTCGCTGCACGGTAAATGGCCAGACGGTTCTAACGGACAAGCCATGCGATGGCCCTGCGACCGTACCGGCGTCTGGAGTCGACGGGCCTGCTGCGAGTGGATCGGTGAGTGCTCAAATATCTGGCGGGCAATCGATTGTGGGCGACTGGGGCGGTCAGACGCAATTTCAGGGCGCGCAAAACGCTCAAGTCATTGAGGCAGCGCACTCCGTTGTGCCGCTGGTGTTGACGTTCAGTGCCGATGGCAAGGTGTCGGGAGTGAGCGCCGATAATGGCTGCGCGCTCCTCGGCCTCTGGGCCCCCGGCGCCACCTCGCGATTGTTTACCTTGGACATCACACTCAAGGGGTGTCGATATTCGGGCCTTAATCGACGTTACTCTGGCAGCTTGATAGCGACATTTGCGGACAATTCAGCACAGTTTTCGCTCATGACATACACACCACCGACCCCGGGGCAGCCTACCAGGCGATACGACGTCGGCGCGACGTTGCGGCGGTGAGGTGTTTAAAGTCCGGATTCTCTTCGCTGTTGGCATGCGGGCGTAGAGCATGCCAGGGTTGGGAAAGGATAGAGCAGGGCGCGCGCAACAGCGTAATCCGATATAAAATGCGAGCAGGATAAATCACGCTCAGGGAAGGCATTGGTGAGAATTACTTCGTTTTTGCCCCTTGCTTCTCAAGTGACAGCACTTAGTCTGTCCGATGTTAAGTTTCACGGTCTCAAGCAGTTGGTGGTGCTGGCTGGACCGAACGGAAGTGGGAAATCGAGAATACTTCAACTACTCAAGCAAGCTGCCGCGTCGGACCCCAATCGGGTCACAACCAGAGCGAATCTGGAAAAAAGCAAGAAAAACCTTGAACAGGCGATACTGCAGAATGAGAAGGCGCCAGCAGTCGAAGAACTAACCCTTGTGGATTGGAGTAATCGCCTAAAGGAGACCGTCGACAGCCTAGAACGCTTGAACTGTATTAGGGTCGACGAAGAGGTCGACCAATTCGGGATTGTCAATTTCGTACCGAGAGGCGTCGTTTTGGTTGATGCGCTCGGTCTTCCCCCAAATGAGTTGAAGGTTCGGGCAGAAAGAGCTCGTGCCACTGGCGTCGAATCGCTGGGCGAGACTGCAATTTCTTACATACAACTTCTTCAAAATCGTAGCTGGACGGTGACCCACCAAAATTACGTGGGTAACACCGAAGATCGCGACAAAGCCGTTGAAGAATATGGTCGTTTAAAAGCTCTAATCGATGCTCTCTTAGGAGCTAATCTCTCGCGTTCCCTCGATAATGAAGCCACACTATTCGATAAGCCGATTGGCATCAGCAACCTGTCGGACGGACAACGCGTCCTTTTGCAATTGGCAGTGGCTGTACATCCGAAGCACGACGAAAGAGGAATCGTCCTGACGATGGACGAGCCCGAGAACCATCTTCATCCAGCAGCGCTCATTTCGATTCTCGATCGAGTTCGCTTAGCGCTGCCCAAAACGCAGATTTGGATCGCTACGCATTCTGTTCCGCTTTTGGCGCACCTATATGACAAGCAGCCTGATTGCCTTCATTTTGTAGACCAAGGCGTCGTAACCTATGCCGGGACAAAGCCGCAATTGGTACTCAAAGGACTGCTCGGCGACGACCACGAACAAGCCAAATTGCTTCGCTTTGTGGACCTCCCACATTGTTTAGCTGCGTTGCAATTCGCAGCGAGCTGCTTAATGCAGCCGACCGTCGCGGATCATCAATTTAATGACACCCAACTTGTGCAGATCCGCACCGTACTGAACGACTCGCGCGTTCAAAGCGGCAAGCTCAAGATCCTGGACTTTGGCGCCGGGAAGGCGCGATTGCTCGGAGGTCTGGCGGAAAATAGAGAAAACGTTAGATCCGCAATGAACTACGTAGCATTCGACGCCTCAACAATTCACAAAAGCGAAAGGGAAAGACAAATATCCGACGTATACGGGTCCGCAGAACTGCGTTCCTATTCTGATTTGGATGGTCTTTTTACCGAACACCAGGAGGGGAGCTTTGACGCAGTGGTGATGTGCAACGTGTTGCACGAGATAGATCCAGATGATTGGCTTATGATCCTCGGGGAAGCAGGACCGGTGTACCGAGCGCTCGCACCCGATGGCCATTTGCTTCTCGTTGAGGATTTTCGTTTACCCGTGGGCGAATTACCCAATCCCAGGGGCTTCTTCTTGCTCAACAAATTGCATTTGCAGAGGCTCTTTGGTCTTTCCAAGGAGTCGGAGCTGAACCTCATAAGTGGACACGATGCTCGCGGGGACGGCCGGCTGCTAGCTCATGTCATTCCACGGCACCTTCTTGCGCGACTATCCGCGGAAAGCAGAAAGGCGGCTATTGTGGCTCTTCAATCCACGTGCGCGCAGAATCTCAAGAGTCAGCGACAAGATGGAAGTTCGTCATATAAGGCAGGCCAACTCAATGCACTGTGGTCTCAACAGTACGTTAATTGCGCATTGTACCTGCAGACGATGTAAGAAGTTGACTTGGACTTTAGGGGTATCGAATGACTACTGAGGTCGGATTACTTGCGGATCACTACCAAAAGACGTTTGAGCTCACATTGGAAACATGGGAACGTCGAAATCGAACTTTTCTATTGTTACTGGTCGTTGTTGGCGTCGCGACTCTTCTTACATTTAATGTCGCTCAGGCGGAACCCCTGCTTGTTGATTGGATTGCGAAGCTTTTAGGTATCACCGACGGTTCTAGAATTAGAGAGCTTCGAGGCAGCTTTCCTTATGGAATATTGCAGAGCATCCTTCTTATGGTCATTTTCTATCTGACTGTAGTGCTGTACCACCGAACGGCGACCATTCACAGGTTCTACAAATATCTGGCGCTCATTGAGCCGGAAATCCGGCACGGAATGAATCTTAGTCCACATAGCCACAGCTTCACCCGGGAGAGCACTTTTTACCTTAAACACAAACCCTTCCTTGGTCGATTTGTAGCGGCATCCTACGTAGGGTCTCTCGGACTTCTGTTAGTTTCCTTTCTGGGTGCACGGATATTTACCGACTTCTCCCATGGCAATTTTGGAGTGGGTCTGTCTGATCTTGTTGTTGCTCTCCCCACTGGTATGTTCTTCTACGCGTACGCGCGCACCTCATAGGCACAGCGGCCGCTATCTTGATGATGGGGCAAGTGATCAGGTATCCAGCGCGCAATCGACTGCGGGTGATTTGCGCGGTCAGACGCAACTGCAGGGCGCGCGACGCTCAAGTGATAGAGGAAGCGCACTCCGTTATGCCGCTCGTTTTGACATTCAGTGCCGACGGCAAGCTGTCCGGGTCGAGCGCCGATAATGGCTGCGCGCTCCTCGGTCTCTGGGCCCCCGGCTTGACGCCACGATTGTTTAACTTGGACATTACACTCAAGGGGTGCCGCTTTGCGGGCCTCAATCGCCGTTATTCCGGCAGCTTGATAGCGACATTTTCTGACAATGCCGCGCAATTCGCGCTAATGGCATACGCACTCCCGATTCCGGGGCAGCCTATTAGGAGATACGACGTCGGCGCAACGTTGAGGCGGTGAGCTAAAACTTAGTCGTCGTCTTCGAAGTCTTCGGCTTCTTCATCTGCGTTCTCGTGGTCGTTGGCCTCAAGCATCAGTTTCGACGAAATACGCCCATCGAAGCCGAAGAGCCGCAGCAGCAGTTTCTTGAGGGATTCCTCGTCTCCACGATAATAGCTAGTCGGTTCGGGTAGCTGATCGGGATTGCGGGCGGTTTTTGAAAGCGGATCGATCTGGTCGATATAACCTTCGGCCCAGTCCAGGAAGTCTATCGGCTGGTCGCGAAACTTGGCTTCGATTCGGTCCCCTCGCACGGCGCGGCGGGCGGCGTGGACATAGCGGCGTAAGAAGAGGGCGCGATACCACGCGCCGGCTTGACGTTCGAGTTCGGCGATGAGTTTGGCGTGGGCTTCGCGGCGCTCTTTACGGTCTTGCTCTCGCCGCTCTTCTTCCTCGCGTAGGCGTCGCTTGCGCTCGCATTCCAGTCGTTCCGCTTTGAGACGCACGGCGAGTTCGTGGAAGCTCAGGAGGATTTTGGGGATCTGCGTCTCGACCAATTTGCCGCGGTGGTCGTACCAAGTCTTCCTTTTCGGCTGCCAGTAGTGCGGTTCGATGCGCACGATTCGTAGCGCGCCGGTGGCGACCTGCTGGACGCGGGGTGCGTGATAAAAGTAGTCGCGCTTTTCGCGGGCCAGTTCTGCCCGTGTCGGTTCCCGTGGTTCCTCGCGCATGCGTTCTTCGATGCGAAAGTCGATCGGTTCGCCGTCTACCAAGAGATGGGCAATCAAGGGTACGGGTTTCGGTGGTGGCGCCGGCGGATCCCAGTGATGGCGGGACGGTTCGGGGTCGGGAGCTTTCGGCAGCGGGGCTTGCAAAGCCCATCCCAACCCTTCAGCCGTACGGACTAAGAGATCGGCCACAAGAAGCGCGCGGGGTAGGGCGTCTTTGGTGACGTCAAGATCGATGATGCCGCCCTCGCGCTCACCGGTGGCGAACTTGATGTCCTTGCGAGGATGGTGATGATGCAAGGCAGTTCGCCGGACTGCGGCAGAGGTTTCGGCGATCGTGGTCGCGGGTTTGATGCCGAGCGCCGCGACGCGGTCTAGCCATAATTGTATGTTCGTGAGTGTGGTGGCTGGAGGCTGTAGCCCAGTTGCATTGTCAGCGGACGGCAATCCAAAGTGCACCTCCGGCTCCGGGCCGCTCCGGACAGTCGGGTTTACTTGTTCCGGCGGCAACGGTGCTGCGGCGCTCGTTGTCTCCGGTGTTCGTGTCCGGTATTTCGGCAACGGCAATTTCGGCGGGTCTTGGCCGGCGGCCTTTCTGGCCCAGTAGCCGCGGTAGGGGATGGGCACATCCACTGCCCGACAGCGCTTGGCGAGTCCGACGTCGGACATGTTGAAATCCTTTGCGAGGTCCGACATGGGCTTGGACCAGACGAGGTCGTAGAGGGTTTGGCGGGTCAGAGTTAACGGGTTTTGGGGCATAGTTCACGTCCAAATCAGTGACTTTCGGGCGTAGAATGCTACCGGCTGAAAACAACAATTTGGCCCTTCGGGATACTCAGGGAAGAGCTTAATGTCATGGCGGCTCGACGCTCTCAATCCTTTGCTTCGCCCGCCCGCAATGCGGCTCTTCGCCCTTCCATCTCGGATATTCGCTCGTTGCTTAGAAATCGCCATTGGGCCCATTTCTCGTCTGGCCGTAGGTGTAAAACTGAACTAGCTCAAGTCATTGAAGAAACGGGAAGCCTATTAGGTCTCCCAGTCGCGCCGCGAGGAGGTGCCCTTATTCAATCTTTAGCTCCGACTGACCGGACGGACTCACGTCCAGCGTCGATGAGCTCAATTTATGGAATGGCGCAACAGCCTTGGCACGTGGATCTAGCGCACTGGCCCGTCCCTGCACGCTTTATCGTACTTGGCTGCGAGTCAACCGGCGATCGCTGCATACCTACCGAAATAACAGATTGTTCTGAACTCTTCGTCAACCCGAGCGACAATCGCGCGGCCCATTGCCAGCCGTACCTAATTAGAAATGGGCGAGAGTCTTTCTACTCAACCATGCTGGATAAGCAAAGACCCTTTGTACGGTTGGATCCTGGGTGCATGGTGCCACGCTCGGAGTCAGCAAAGTCGCTTCAGGCGCGAATTCAGTCTCTTAGACCAGAAGCCACAGTAGCAATTGAATGGGCGGTCGGAGACGTTCTCGTGTTGGACAACTGGAGGGTCGCGCATAGGCGTCTGGATGCAACCAACGCGATGGAGCGGCGCCTATTTCGAGTTTCAGTGATGGAGAGGGTATGACCATTACGCGCCGCAATTCCCCCAAGACGAAGGCGTACCTTCCAGCCGCGCTTTCTCACGAGTCACTCTTAGGAAAGTCGCGAATCCACGCACAACGAGCGGTCACGGCCAAGAGCGATGGTTTGGATGACGACTATCAACTTTACGCGTCCTTGGCCCTAGAATTGTTGGCCAAGGCCTCGCTTGCGGCGATTCACCCGAGCCTGGTTGTTGAACCAGAAAATGCAAATAGCCTCTTAGAGGCTTGTGGCATATCCACCGGGACCGTGGTACGAAGCATTAAGGCGCAAGATGCTTATGCTCGCTTGAAGCACACAGTCAAGCATTTCGGTACGCCTGCGTACGAAGACTGCAGAAAGTTGGCTGAACGACGAAATGCCGAGCTGCACTCGGGCGAGGCCGCATTCAGTACAATGCCGCCGCCAGCATGGGAAGGTTCTTTCTGGAACTCCGCGGAACTCATGCTCGATTCCTTTAAATTGAGCCTAGATGAGTGGTTGGGGGTAGATGCCACTACGCCCAAGCAAGTCTTGAAAGCAATGCGCGCAGCTAAGAAAGATGCGGCAAAGGAGCGCATTAAGCACGCGACCGATGGGTTCAAAAAGCGCCCCGACGGACAAAAACGAGGCAAGGCTGAGATTGAGAAACTCCGGGAGGCATCGAAAGGCATCAATCCCCTTGATTCGCGCAGCCAGTTTCACTACCTGCTTTCAAATTACTGGCTGGGAGAATGTCCTGCCTGCAAGTGCTCCGGCGTATTGGGTGGCGATCCCACTTTCGAGGAACCCGCTGACGATCAGTCGGACGCCGACGACGGATTCGAAATCGTTGAGCGCGGTTTTAACCCAGTTGAGTTTCATTGCCCAACATGCGGTCTAGTGTTGGTCGGCGAGGAGGCGCTTACGGAGGCCGAGCTGAGTGATGAATACATCGAGACAGAAGAGCGTGAAATCGAATACGGTCCGGAGTACGGCAATGACTGACAACCGCCCCGGGCCCCTCCCGGGCAAACGGATAGTCCCGCCGACAAAGTCGACGGCTGTTGCGGAGGAGCGAGTAGTAGAGTTCTTGCGAAAACGCGACTACGTGCTCCTAAAGGAGCTTGGCGCGGGTGCCTGCGGCAAAACCGTACTGCTCCGCGACGACGACCTAAACCAGCATTTTGTCTGCAAGAAATATGCACCGGTAGAAGAATCGTTGCGGCAATCCTTATTCGATGCCTTCGTAAGCGAGATAAAGTTACTGCATAAACTGCAGCATGCCAATATCGTTCGCGTTTTCAACTGGTATTTATATCCGGAAACACTGACAGGATATATATTGCTCGAGTATGTCGAGGGCAGTCACATTGACGATTTTATCCGCAGTCACCCGGAACTTATAAATGAGGTGTTTGTTCAGGTCGTCACTGGATTTGCTTACTTGGAACAAAATAAGATCTTGCACCGTGATGTGCGGCCAGCCAATGTTATGGTTGGCGCGCGAGGCGTCGTGAAAATTATTGATCTTGGGTTCGGCAAACAAATCCGTCAGACACTTGATTTCAAAAAGAGCATCAGCCTGAACTGGTGGTGTGATCCTCCGGAGGAATTCAATAGCGCACGGTATGACTTTCGCACAGAAATCTACTTTGTCGGCAAACTATTCGATCGGCTCGTGCAGGAATGCGATCTGCAACAATTCAAATATAAAGAAGTTCTTGGACTGATGTGTCAGTGGAAGGCTTCCGATCGATTGCCGAGCTTTGTTGATGCGTTGAAGAATATTGAGAATGATCGCTTTTATGAAATTAACTTTCTTCCACCAGAACTAGCAGCGTACAGAGAATTTGCGGATCACTTGGCATCTCACATTACAAAGATAGCGAGAGACGCAAAATATCCGGACGACGCGGCCAGAATTAAAGAAGACCTCGAAGCCGTCTACCATAACGTGATGTTGGCTGAAGTTGTGCCAGACTGTGCGGCAATCACACGAGCGGTGATCAAAGGAAACTACTATTACAAGAAGGAGGGCTTCCAGGTCCAGATACTTCGCAATTTCGTTTGGCTGTTGAAGACAGTTTCCATCGAGAAGCAAAGGGTCATATTGGCGAATCTCTGGACACAGTTGGACGCAGTTAAGAGATATGAGCCGCCCGCGGAGTTTGATGATGACATTCCGTTTTAGGACATCCGTGATCGAAGCAGCGCGCTCCGTTGTGCCGTTGGTGTTGAGATTCAGTGCCGATGGCAAGGAGTCGGGTCTAGTGCCGATGACGGCTGCTCGCTCCTCGGCCTCCGGGCCCCCGGCCTGACGCCACGATTGTTTAACTTGGACATCACACTCAAGGGCTGCCGCTTTGCGGGTCTCAATCGCCGCTACACCGGGACTGTGATAGCCACATTTGCGGACAATTCCGCGCAATTTTCGCTCATGACATACACGCCCCCGATCCCAGGGCAGCCCGTCAGGAGATACGACGTGGGCGCGACGTTCCGACGGTGAAGTTGTTTTCGCTGAGAATCGTTTCGCCGGCATCAAGAACCGATGGCGGACCGTAGGGAGCGCAGCAACCACTTAGGGTCATTGTCGTTATCCAAATTGCGGCCCATCGGACGTACAATGTAGCCCTGGTTGACGTTCATTGGCATTACTCAGGGAGGAGCTTGGCAACATGGTGATTACGGATGAATTGCTTTCCGCGTACTCCAAACTGGCGTTGTGTGAGGCCAATGAAGCCGAGACCCGCCTAAAGATCATTGACCGCATTTTGTTTGAAGTACTCGGTTGGACGAGGGATGATGTCTCCGTCGAAGAACGCGTTTCTGAAGACGGGAGTTCAACCTACGCCGACTACATTGTTCGCACGGCAGGTTCCGCGTTCGTTATCGAAGCCAAGAAGCTAGGCGCGGCGTTTTCTGTTGTCCCCGATTCTCGTCGCCACCGGCTTTCAGGCTCCATAATGCAGGGCGTCACGGGCGCTACTATTCTACAGGCAAGAGAGTACTGTCGAAGAAAGAGTATTGCCTTTGCGGTAGTAACAAATGGTGCGCAATGGGTAATCTTCCCAGCCGTGAGGATTGATCAAGTTCCCTTCGCGGACTCCTCCGCGATAATCTTTCCGACACTCGTATCCGCTCTGCGAGACGACTACTCCGAGTTTGTCCACTTGCTGTGCAGGGACGATGTAATTGCGGGAAGTCTGGAGACTGAGCTTCTAGGGCGCAGCGAAGACCAACTAGGTCAAAGAAGGCTAAAGACTTTTTTCACAAATCGGGGCGTCGCACCGGCTCGAAACCCGCTATACCCGCTGATCGAGCATGCCGTAATTACAGCTTTCACCGACAGTATCGTTGACAACAGCCCGGACCTATTGGAGAAGTGCTATGTACACACACCGGAGCGAATTAAATTTGATCGTCAAATAAATATGCATATTTCCAAGCGGCAGCCGGTATTCGGTAGGGCACCCATTCGCCCCATGCAACGAAAGCAGGCCGACGACGTTCGAAAGGTCATTGAAGTGGCCCAATCAGTAGCTCGGCCGGTCGCAATTCTTGTGTTGGGCACGGTGGGAGCTGGTAAGACGACTTTTTTGCACTACACGCGAAATGTATCATCCTCATCGTTCTTCAAGTCCGACAACACCGGACCGTATCCCCATTGGATTTACGCAGACTTTCGTAAGTTTTTGCCAAGTGAAAATATCTCTCAGTTCCTTTATGGGGTATTGCGCGAGTACATCAACAATGACTGGTTTTTGAGCAATTTTGAGCAATGCGTTCGGCCTGCATATAGAGAACAAATTCGCTCGCTACGAGAAGGCCCCCTAAAGCTATTGTCTGGTTTCGAAGATAAGATCAACGAGCGTATTGCGGACTACCTGCTAGAACAAACTAAATTGACTGACTACCTTGACCGAATCCTAAAGTACGCTTCGACCAAAGCGCCGATTTTTCTTGTCATTGATAATGTCGACCAGCTTGAATCATTGCAGGATGAGGCCACCATTTTTGCGGAAAGCATTGCGCTCGCGCACAAGAATGCGCTAAACCTTGTTTTATGCCTTAGGGACGCGACATTCGTAAAGCACCGATCTTCGCCGACATTTGATGCATATGATTTTGAAACAATCGCGATCGACGCGCCGGCAATTCCGGCAGTGCTCTCGCGCCGATTCTTTTTGATGAAGCAACTACTGGCAGGACGCTCTGGCGAGTTTATCGCTGAAAATGGCGCCAGAATAGAGGTCGCCGATGTATCCCAAATATCAGACTTGATTTCGTCGTCCGTCTTGGGAACCAATATAGGCACGATCATTGACGTCCTAGCCACGTCAGACGTGCGCTTAGCCCTTCGGATGACGCGAGAATTCCTGGAATCCGGCTACTCGAACCCAGGCCGCGCATTGAATGTCTACCGTTCAACCGGAAAGTACCAGTTGCCGAGACACGAGGCGCTTCGATCCGTAATGCTTGGGAACCATCCCGTATATTCCGAGGCGTATTCGATCATCGGCAACCCATTCGATGCACGTCTCTCTCGAAATACACACCAACTTCTTAGGCTGTTCATACTTACCGCGCTGGTTACAATGAGCAGTAGGGGTGACTTTCAGTACGCCGATGGATCAGACATAAGGACTGCCCTCAGAGAGTTGGGATTTGGTGACGCGGCAATTAAGAAGGTGCTCGTCGATCTTTGCCGAATGCGATTCGTATTTACCGGTGCACATGGGGAACCAGAACTCACCTCCAGTTACTATCCAAGTCGACTCGGCGGCTACGTTGTGCGCTACTTAATCGCTGACCTAACATTCTTAGAGGCAGTGATGATGGACACGTTCATCCCGGATCAAAGCGTCTGGGAAGAGTTGAGAAGTATCTCGGAGGCCATTGAAGCAGAGTCGGCAGTATTTAGACGATTGAAGTTGCGGCACGCACGGATCGGGAAGTTCTACGCGTATATGCAAGGATTGTACCGGTCACTGCTAAACGAAGCGCGACGGCGCGCGTTGCCAAATGACTGGTGCGAGGAGCCTTTTGCCAATGCCGCTGCCCAATTGCGAAAGAATGCCAAAAGAGCCGAAGTATCCGCCGCGCGGTACTACCCCTCGAATTAATCAGGCAAACTTCCTGACGGTCTAACTATTTGAAATGCTGGTGAATGTCTATGCAGTGGATTGCCCCCTCAGAAAAGGACACGGCCAACGAGACGCTGGAGAAGCGATTGTGGGCGGCGGCGGATCAGTTTCGGGCCAATTCGGGACTGAAATCCCAAGAGTACTCGGCGCCGGTCTTGGGGCTCATTTTTCTGCGATTTGCGGAAGTGCGGTTTGCGGCGCAACGGGCGAAGCTGGAAAAGGCGTCCTCGTCGTCGCGGCGGGGTAGTCGGTTAGATGAGCCCGCGGCGTATCACGCGGAGGGAATTCTTTACCTACCGGCTGAGGCGCGGTTCGATTACCTGCTCAATCTCCCGGAGGCGCAGAACATCGGCGCGAAGATCAACGCGGCGATGCGGGACATTGAAAAGCAGAACACGCAGCTGGCGGGTGTGTTGCCCAAAACCTATAACTTGTTCACTAGTACCTTACTCAAGGAGCTGCTGAAGAAGGTTTCTGAGATTCCGGCGTCGTTGGACTATGACGCATTCGGGCGGATTTACGAATACTTCTTGGGCGAATTTGCGATGAGCGAGGGGCAGGGCGGCGGGGAATTCTACACGCCGGTCAGCATTGTGCGGCTGCTCACGGAGATTATCGAACCCTATCACGGGAAGATTCTTGATCCAGCATGCGGCTCGGGCGGCATGTTCGTCTCGTCGGCCCGTTTTGTCGCCGAACACAAGAAGAATCCAGCCGCGGAATTGTCGATCCACGGGATCGAAAAGACCGACGAGACGGGGCGCCTATGCCGACTCAATCTCGCGGTCCATGGTCTAGAAGGTGATATTAAACACGGCGGCCAGGTTAATAGCTACTACGACGACCCGCATCGTGCGACAGGCACCTTTGATTTCGTGATGGCCAATCCGCCATTCAATGTCAACGCGGTAGACAAGGAGCGTCTCAAAGATTCAGTCGGACCAAAGCGTCGGTTTCCGTTCGGAACGCCGCGCACAGACAACGCCAACTATCTGTGGATTCAGCTGTTTTACTCCGCGCTCAATGCGAAGGGGCGAGCTGCGTTTGTTATGGCGAATTCCGCCTCGGACGCCCGCTCGTCCGAACTGGACATACGAAAGCAGTTGATCGAAGCGCGGGCGGTGGATGTCATTGTCGCAGTGGGACCAAACATGTTCTATACCGTCACGCTGCCTTGCACGCTGTGGTTCCTGGATCGTGGAAAGGCGACGTCAAAGCGCGCCGACCAAGTTCTGTTTATAGATGCGCGCCATGTCTACCGACAAGTGGATCGGGCGCATAGGGAGTGGACTACGCAGCAAATTGCATTTATAGCAAATCTAGTGCGTCTCTATCGTGGGGAGAACATTGACCTAACGCTCGGGGGCGCTAAGGGAAAGACCAAAATAGACGAAGTCTTTGGCAAAAGAGCTAAATATTCGGATGTCCCGGGATTGTGCAAGGTTGCGAGCATCAAGGAGATTTCGACGCAAGGATGGTCGCTCAATCCTGGTCGGTATGTAGGCGTCGCGCCGGGAGACCCAGTTAGCGATGAGGTCTTCAAGGAACAACTGGAGACGCTAAGCGAAGAATTTGAATCATTGAATGAACAGGCTCGACAGCTTGAGCAAATTGTTACTACGAACATGTCCAAGCTGCTTGAGACATGCTGAGCGTCAGCGAGCCGCTGCGCCCTCTATCAAAAGCGCTGCCTACGGGGTGGCGCATACAGTCATTCTCGGAGATGCTGTCTGAGCCCGTTCGTAACGGAGTATATAAGCCGAAAGAGTTTCACGGGACGGGCGTACGTGTCGTAAACATGGGCGAATTGTTTGGCAATGAGTTCATTTCGTGCCAAAAAATGAAGAGGGTTGAATTGACGCCCGCAGAAACAGCGAACTTTGGACTTAAAGATGGAGATCTCCTGTTTGCGCGCCGTTCCCTGATTTTCGAAGGTTCTGGAAAGTGCTCTCTACTAGTAAATCCCGTAGAGCCGATGACGTTCGAGTCATCAATCATACGGGCCCGCCCGAATCCCGACATCGCTTTACCAAGGTTCCTGTTTTACCTATTTTCTTCGCCACTTGGACGGGCGATTATGGCTTCCATTGCGACGCGCACTGCGGTGTCGGGGATTCGCGGCAGCGACCTATCGAAACTTACGCTGCCGATACCACCGCTTATTGCTCAACGACGAATCGTGAGCGTGTTATTAGCCTATGACGATCTGATAGAGATAAATCAACGACGCGTAGAGATTCTCGAAACGACTATCAGCGCACTCTATCGGGAATGGTTCGCTAATTTCCGGTTTCCAGGCCATGATCAGATTCGTCGAGTGCCTTCTGTTTTGGGAGATATTCCGAATGGGTGGGGTGTGCAGCGTGTTGACGAGATTTGCTCTGCGGTTTTGGATGGAGACTGGATCGAAACGAAAGACCAAGGGGGCGACGATTACCGCTTGCTCCAAATCTCTAACATTGGATTAGGGGAATTCGTCGAGACTGGCAACTATAGGTTTGTAACGCGGGAAACATTTCATCGCTTGCATTGCAACGAGATATTGCCAAGCGACATCTTGGTGGCGCGAATGCCCACCCCGATAGGGCGCGCGTGGCTAGCTACTCCTATGGCTTGGAAGATGATAACAGCCGTGGATGTCGCTATTCTTAGAGTCGCGCCAAATCGCGTCCTTCCATCTTTCCTTGTCCAAGCGTGGAATCAGGTTTCTAATCTTAGGCGCATCGCCGCGCAGGCGTCGGGCACGACCAGGCTCAGAATTACGCGACGCGAACTCGCGGCCTTGGAATTTGTTATTCCTCCGATTGATTTGCAAGCGCGCTTTGATGGGGTGGTCTCGTCGATGCGTGCATTGATCCAGACAATGGTGTCCACAATTGATGTGCTTCGCCGAACCAGGGACTCGCTGATTCCGCGTCTCGTTCTCGGCCAGATAGAATTGGGTCCAGACTAGCTCGTGCACGCGTATACCGAAGATCAGCTCGTCGAGCAACCCGCCATCGGACTATTTGAGCGGCTTGGTTGGCGGACAGCGTCGGCGCGAGAAGAGGTATTCGGCACGACCGGCACGACCGGCACGCTCGGTCGTGAAACGTCGGGGCAGGTAGTACTGTTGGCTCAGGTGCGCGCGGCCCTCGCGCGGCTGAATCCATCAATTCCTGAGGAAGCGATTTCGTCTGCCGTCGATGAACTGACAAGAGACCGAGCCGCGATGACTCCGGAAGCCGCGAATCGCGATCTCTACGATCTACTCAAGGGGGGCATCGTAGTTTCTCTTCCAAATCGGCAAGAGGGCGGCCAGAAGACCGAGCGGCTGCGAGTCGTGGACTGGGAGAGTCCTGCCAACAATGATTTTCTGCTGATCAGCCAACTCAGCGTCACGGGTGACCTATACACATGCCGGCCGGACCTTATCGGGTTCGTCAACGGACTGCCGCTGGTCGTTATTGAGCTCAAGAGACCGGGGGTGCCGGCTCGGGTGGCATTCGACGAGAACCTGACGCATTATAAAGAACAGATTCCGGCGCTGTTTTGGTACAACGCCTTCATGATTGCGTCCAACGGTACAGATAGCCGTGTCGGATCGCTGACTGCCGATTGGGACCGATTCTTCGAGTGGAAGCGAATAGAGCGGGAGGACGAACCGCGGCGAGTGTCGCTGGAAGTAGTGATCCGGGGCACGTGCGATAAGTCGCGACTACTGGACCTAGTCGAGAACTTCACGTTGTTTTCAGAGCACAAGGCAGGCCTAGTTAAGGTCATTGCGCAAAATCATCAGTTCTTGGGCGTGAATAACGCCATAGTTTCGATGCTGGAGGCACGCAAGCGAGGGGACGGCCGAGCCGGAGTGTTCTGGCAGACTCAAGGCAGTGGAAAGAGCTTCTCTATGGTGTTCTTCAGCCAGAAGGTACACCGAAAGCTTTCCGGCAATTGGTCGTTCGTGGTGGTCACGGATCGAGTCGAATTAGACGATCAAATAGCCAAGACCTTTAAGGCGGTCGGCGCCGTCAGTGAGGCAGAGGGCGATGAGTGCCATGCGGGAAGCGGCGCGCATTTGCGGGAATTACTGCGCGGGAATCACCGCTACGTCTTCACGCTGATACATAAATTCCAGACGCCGGAAATGCTCTGCGATCGGCGGGATGTCATCGTGATGACAGACGAGGCACACCGTAGCCAGTACGACACGCTCGCCTTAAACATGCGGGCAGCACTGCCCAAAGCCTTGTTCCTGGCGTTTACTGGGACGCCGCTCATCGCTGGCGAGGAGCGCACCAAGGGCATCTTCGGCGATTACGTCTCGATCTACGATTTCCAACAATCGGTGCAGGACGGAGCAACGGTGCCTCTGTTCTATGAGAACCGGACACCTGAGCTGCAGCTCGTCAATCCGGATCTCAATGAGGATCTCTACGATCTTATTGATGAAGCCGATCTCGACGAGGAGCAGGGGTCCCGTCTCGAGCAGGTGCTCGGTCGGCAATATCACATCATCACCCGAGAAGACCGGCTCAATAAAGTTGCTCAGGATGTCGTGCGGCATTTCTTAGGGCGGGGCTTCGTGGGCAAGGCTATGGTCGTGTCTATCGACAAGGCCACGGCGCTCAAGATGTACATCAAGGTGCGGAAGATTTGGGACACCGAGCGGCAGAAAGTCGAAAACGAGTTGGCTAAGCCGCCGCAGAGTCCGGATGGGAAGGAAGAGTTACTCAAACGGTTCGACGTGCTCAAGACAACCGACATGGCGGTGATTGTCTCGCCTGGACAAAACGAAATAGCCCAGATGAAGGCGCTTGGACTGGACATCGAGCCGCACCGCCGGCGGATGAACGTTTCTGTCCCTGGGCTGGATGAGAAATTCAAAGATACCGAGGATCCGTTGCGGCTGGTGTTCGTCTGCGCCATGTGGCTAACTGGTTTCGACGCGCCGAGCTGCTCGACTCTCTATCTTGATAAGCCGATGCGGAATCACACACTGATGCAGACGATTGCACGCGCCAATCGCGTGTTCCCAGGCAAGCACAGCGGTTTGATCGTGGACTATGCGAATGTCTTTGGTTCGCTGGAGAAGGCGCTGGCCATTTATGGTGCCGGTAAGGACGGCAAGACGCCGGTTCGGGACAAGCAGAAGCTCGTCGAGGAGCTCCGTGCGGCTATTGTTGCGGCTACGGAGTTCTGCACCAAGAAAGGAGTGGATCTTGCGGCTATGGAGGCGCAACCGCCAAAGAGTATGGGCCTGCTTGCGGCTCTTTCGGATGCCAAGAACGCACTGATCTCGCCGGACCCGTTGCGACGGGAGTTCTTAGCGCATGAGCGATTGGTTGGGATTCTTTATGGAGCGGTTAAACCCGATCCTGCGGCATTGGAGTTTTCCGGTCGAGTGGCATCTCTGGCGGCAATTGCCGATGCCATCCGAGCAACGCTTAATCCCGATCCCGTCGATCTTTCCGCGGTAATAACTGGGATACATAGAATACTGGATACTTCCGTATCCGGCGTCGAGATTCCGACCAAGCCAGGCACGATACTCGATCTATCCAAAATCGACTTCGAAGCGCTGGCGGCCCGATTCAAGAAGTCGAAGGCGAAGAATACAGATTTGGAAGTTCTAAAGGCCGCAATTCGCGCGCAGCTTGAAAAGATGATTGAGCTCAATCCGACTCGGGCGGACTTTCGGGACAAGTTCGAGGAAATGATTGAGGAATACAACAACGGCAGCCGCAATATCGAAGATCTATTCAACGAACTCGTGAAATTGACTAAATCCTTGAGTCAGGAAGAACAGCGGCATGTGCGAGAGCAGATGACTGAGGAAGAATTGGTCATATTCGATATTTTGCTGAAGCCGGCGCCAGAATTGACGACGGAAGAGCGGACAGAGGTTAAGAAGGTGGTAAGGGAGTTGCTCGCGCGACTTAAGGCGTTGTTGGTCCTCAATTGGCGGCAGAAGTCTTCGGCAAAGTCGCAGTTGAAGATCACCATTGAGGATGTCTTAGATACCGGGCCGCCGCGGAAGTTTACGCCGGAGCTATATAGAGATAAGTGCTCGAAGTTGTTTGAGCATATGTATGAGAAGTATCCGGAGAAGGGAGTTGGGGTGTATGCAGAGATAGTTTGAAATTTAATCTGAATACGCAATCACTAGCGAGTCGTAAGCGATCGATGGAATCGCAATTTGAAAGCCACTTAAGCACCCAAACATAATCTACAGGGACGCAGATGAACACAAATCAATCAGCAGCGACGATGATCGGCTCGGTCGGGCCCGTAATTGAGCAGAAGGACAAGCTACGCAATGCCCTCGCTCAGCTGAAATCCAAGGAATTGGTATTTGGTGTGGTTGGATATGCGGGGTCCGGGACGTCCTTTTCGGCAGATCAAATTCGCTGGCTGCTGGAAAAGGAACTTGCGGCCCTCCAACCAAAAATCAATTTGATTAAAGCCAGGGAACTGATAGACAAGCATTTACAGGCGATTGGTATCTCACTTCCGACGGGAACAAAACTTCAAATGGTCGAAGGCTACCAGTCCGCCGGCGACGAGCTCAGAAGAACTAGCCAAGAACACGGCGCCGTCGCGGCCTATGCCGTACAAAAGATTCGCGAGTTGAGGGGGGCGACCCAGAATCACCCGAGCGTGTACATCATTGATTCGATCAAGCACCCTGCAGAAGTCGAGCTATTGAGGGCCGTTTACGCGGATGCATTTGTGTTAGTAGGAGTAGGTTGCAGACCAGATGTTAGAAAGAAAAGGCTTGAACGCAAATATGCTCTAGCACCAAATTCGCCGGAATTGCGGAAGTTCGTTGATCGGGACTCGGAAGATTCCGCCCATAAGTACGGTCAGCACGTAAACGATACATTTCATTTGTCCGACTATTTTATCGATAACACGTCGGACTCGGCCTCTCAAAAGGACTATGTCCTCCCGGATCAGATAAAGCGATTGTTCGACATTCTTTTCACCGCCACGTTGAGGCGTCCCAACTTGACGGAGCGCGGGATGTATCACGCCCACGCCGCGGCAATGAGATCGAGCTGTCTGTCTCGTCAAGTAGGCGCATCAATTCTCGACGCGAAAGGGAATCTATTGTCTGTAGGAACGAATGAGGTTCCGAAATACGGTGGGGGTGCCTATGATGGAACCGAAAGCAAGGATCAACGTTGCTTCGCGACAAACGGCTACTGCAGTAATACAAGGGAACAAAATCAGATACTTGCCTCCGTGCTCGAGGGGTTGAAGAGCGGCGGTTTGCTGAAGGGAGATGCAAAAGACACTGAAGTTTTGCGTGTCATTGGCAATACCCGTATAAAGGCGCTAATTGAATTCTCCCGTTCTGTACATGCCGAAATGGATGCCATTATTTCGATGACTCGCTCCGGAACTAAGCTAGAAGCTGGCTCGACTCTTTTTAGCACAACTTATCCTTGTCATAGTTGCGCGCGACATATTGTGGCCGCCGGTGTTGAGTCTGTCGTCTATCTCGAACCATATTCGAAGAGCATGGCAATAGGCCTTCACGAGGACTCAATTGCTGACAATCTCCCGCCGGATCAGTCGTTGGGTAAAGTGAAATTTCGCCCTTATGAAGGTGTGTCACCGAGACTCTATCGTCGGGTCTATCTAAAGACGGGCGATTTGAAAGATGAATCCGGGAATGTCTTAACATCTGTGGGCGTCAAAGGTCCCAATTCTCTGTTACTCACGAAAGCGTATACGGATATTGAAAATGATATCGTACAGTTTGTCGAGCAGTTAGGAATACAAAAATGAATACGGATATTAAGGCTCGAGCGAAAATGTTCCTCATATATTCATCGGACAATGCTGGGGACTCAAGACAATCGTCTGTGGCAAGCGCCTTTAATCGAAGTTGGTCTCAATTGGAGCTTTTCCCAACAACAAGTCCGGAAACGCTGCTGTTTGTCACGCCAGACGATGCGGATTTTCTAGACACCCTACGCGGCTCTCATGCCAAGCACGTGTTTGATTTGAGAGACGTACCGTATCTGACGTTGGGAGGAAAGGATCGCCAATCGTTTTTGGGGTCACTTGATGAAATGTTTGTCGACTACGCGAGTGTACACGCGCTTTTGCATGATGCCGGTTCGCGTTCTGTACTTGCGTATCTGGCAGATGAATTGGGTTCGACACGATCTAGTCGCCTGGAACACGTAATGTTGACCGCATTAAAGAGCGGGCCGACGGTTGTTCTCTGTGATCAGAGTCCGAAGGTCGACGCAAAGGTGGGCGCCCTTTTGGATTTCCTGTCAAAGAAACAAGTCAAATATTCGCCCGTATTGGCAGTGCACTAGATTGGGACAAATGCTCAGTCTGTGACACCGCGATTCAGCGAAACAGATGGATTAGGTGGATGTGGATTCAAAGGCTCGACTATGCGAACGTGGTCCCGCCGGGGCAGGCGTTATCTCTATACAGTGTTTGAGACCCGCCACTACTGTATACGCTTAAAAGCGACACCGGTGTCCGCTGCGATGATGGGGGATTGCAGATGACGTGCTACTCGGCAAGGCGATTGAGTTGAATCATCCCCATACTGCGGCGTAGCATGTTTCGAGCTTGCTACCAGACTTCCTGGCGCAGAACGCCCTCACAAATGAAAACCAAAAAGAAGACACAACCGCAGGGCGCACTGTTCGAGGACGACTACCTCATTCGTGCCTTGGGGACAATAGCAGGCAATTCCGAAGTAGCGCTCACCGAACTGGTTGCGAACTCGAGGGACGCCGGTGCATCTCGTGTAAACGTGATTATTCCCGAAACCCGCGACTGCATGCTGGTTGTTGAGGACGATGGGACCGGGATGACGGCAGTTCAGTTTCGGTTGCGGTGGATGACTCTCGGGTACGACCGCCAAAGACATCAGGGCGCGTGGGTGGAATACCCTCCTGGCCGTGTAGCAAGAAGGCGAAGAGCCTTTGGCAGAAATGGGGCTGGCCGCCACGGGATGTTGTGCTTTGCGGATTCTTATGCCGTAGAAACAATATGCAGTGGTAAGAAGTCTACGTTTCATGTTTCTACTACCGTCGGAAAGAACCCCTTCACAATGATTGCCAATAAACCCAGCTCTTCGTCCGGTCATGGAACGCGCATCTCCGCGATTGTCGCCAGAAACCTGCCAGATCCGGAGCATATAAGGCAGGTGCTTGGCAGCCGATTTCTCCAGGATCCGGAATTTGCAGTAAGTGTTAATGGAACAGCAGTACCGCTGACAAATCTTGCCGGGTTTGTGGAGGAAGATACGTTGCAAGTCACTGACGAATTAAGCGTAAGAGCCATGGTTTTTGATAGTCATGCTTCTTCGCGCATCGTCGCTTACCAGGGGATCGCTTTCTGGGTTTCGGGCAAATTGGTTGGCAATCCCTCTTGGATACTTGGGGATCGCGCCATTCTCGACGGGAGAACTCGTGCGGGACGTCGATTTAGCGTTGTTGTTCAGTGCGAAGACGCCCTTGCGGAGGCTGTCGAATCTGATTGGATGTCTTTCAAGAAAACTACTGTACGTGATCGCTTGTGGAAAACAGTTGGAGACTACGTTAGCGCGAAAACTTCTTCGCTCATGAAAGATCAAGCGGCCGAAATACGATTTGATGCTCTTCACGAATACCGTGAAGAAATTAGAGATCTTCCCAGACTAGCGGCCCTTGAAGTGGTCGATTTTGCTACAGAACTCACAGCTGCTGAACCCGATATAGCCTCTAGCACGCTGTCAATGGCTCTCCAAGCGGTAATCAATCTTGAAAAGAGCCGCCATGGATCGTCTTTGCTGGAAAAATTGGCGAGACTTCCGGATCATGACATAGAGGCTCTCGATCGAATGCTCAGTGAATGGTCCGCTCACGACGCCTTAACGGTGCTAGACGAGATAGATTCGCGACTCAAGGTCGTTGAAGCAATTGATCGACTGGGGAAGGATGAGAGTGCCGATGAACTTCGCACCCTACATCCCCTTGTGACCCAGGCTAGGTGGATATTCGGACCAGAATTTGATTCACCCGAATTTTCCTCGAACGAAAGCCTTCGAAATGCGGTTGCCGCTGTATTCAAGCGTCGAGTTCCAAGCACTGCATTTCTAAACTCCAGAAAGCGCCCAGATTTAGTCGTCTTGTCAGATGCAACTCTTTCCGTCGTTGCCACGGAATCCGTGGATTCGGCCAGCGGGCTTAGCAGATTGATGACAGTTTTGCTCGTGGAGCTCAAAAAGGGTCGGTCGGCTATCGGTCGCGAGGAAATGAACCAAGCTGATGGGTATGTCCAAGATTTGCTCCAGTGCGGGCACCTAGAGGGAGTTCCGTTCATTCGTGCTTTTGTGGTCGGGCACCAGTTGGGTGATCGCACCGAACCCACAAAAGCAGTGGGCGAAGGTCCGAAAGCGCGGATTGATGCAACAACATACTCACAATTGACCCGCACGGCATCAAAGCGCTTGTTTAAGTTACGTGAACGGTTGAAGGAGCGATACGAGAGTATGGCGAGTGACAAACTGCTTGATGAGGTCCTTGGTGCGCCCTCTCAGCTATCGTTAGGTACTCCCAAAAACTAAGCAGCCGTGGCGCTTCGGCGCAAACGACCGGATTGCTTGGCAAGGAAGCTTATGAGCCAGTTGCACCTTTCCAAAACGGCACCGCGAATTCTTGAGCGGTGACGAATACAAGATGCAAAAGTTAGGCTCCCAACTCCGCTTCAGCGCCTCCGACCTCGTCGGTCATCTCGACTGCCATCATCTAACCGCTCTCGATGCCGCTGTCGCTCGCGGTACTGCCGTCAAGCCAAAGATCTGGGATCCGGTGTTGGAAACGTTGGCGGAGCGTGGTCGGGCGCATGAGCGGCAGTACGTAGAAAACCTCAAAAAGTCGGGCCTGTCCGTCGTGGAAATCGAAGGCGGTGGGATCAACCCGTCGCAGGTCTATCGGACGATAGAGGCGATGCTGACGGGTGTGGACATCATTGTGCAAGGTGCGTTCATTCAAGGCCGCTGGAGTGGCCGGACTGACGTGCTGCGTCGGGTAGAAATACCGAGTTTCTTGGGTACGTGGTCGTACGAAGTCACTGATACAAAGCTCGCTAGGGAGACGAAGGGTGCGACGGTTCTACAGTTATCGCTTTACTCGGATCTCGTTGCTTCAGTGCAGAAGCAAATGCCGGAGCACATGTATGTGGTCACGCCGGGAACAGGATTTGAGCCAGAGGTCTATCGGACGGCGGAGTTTGCCGCTTATTACCGGCAGGTGAAGAGGGGCCTGGAAAGGTTTCTTGATGCCGACGCAAATGAGCTGGCGACTTATCCTGAACCCAATCCTCATTGTGAACTCTGCGCGTGGCGGCTGCCGTGCGATCTGCGTCGGCGGGACGATGATCACCTGTGCTTGGTGGCGGGGATCAGCAAGATCCAAACCAATGAATTGCGTGGGCATGAGGTATCAACGCTCGCGACGCTCGCAAGAGTGCCGCTGCCGCTCACTTGGAAACCGGAGCGGGGTTCGGTTTCTTCGTATGAGCGCGTAAGGGAACAAGCGCGAATTCAACTCGAGGGCAGGGTCTCGGGCCAGCCGCGGTTCGAGACGCTGGCAGTGGAAAAAGACTTGGGGCTTTCGCGATTGCCGGCGCCGTCGTCCGGGGACGTGTTTTTCGACCTGGAAGGCGATCCCTTTGTCGAGGATGGGGGTCTTGAGTACCTGTTCGGGTATGCGTACGAGGAGGAGGGTCTTCAATACGTCGGGGAATGGGCGGTATCGCGGGCGGATGAGAAACGGGTATTTGAGACGTTCGTTGATTTTGCGATAGCGCGCTGGAAGGAGTATCCGGATTTCCACATCTATCATTACGCGCCGTATGAGACTGGTGCGCTGAAGCGTTTGATGGGTCGGTATGCGACGCGGGAAGACGAGATCGATCGGATGCTGCGGGGAGGGCTGTTCGTCGATCTTTATCAGGTCGTGCGACACGCGGTTCGGGCCAGTGTGGAGAGTTATTCGATCAAGGAACTGGAAAAGTTCTTTGGTTTTGATCGCAGTACGCCGCTCAAGGATGCGAGTCGGGCGCTAGCGAATATTCAGACGGCTCTCGAGATCGGAGATCCGGAAACCGTCACACAGGAACTGAAAGACACGGTCACTGGATACAACAAGGATGACTGCTTTTCGGCGAAGTCGTTGAGGGATTGGTTGGAGCAGATCCGGGCGGAATTGGTTGCCAAGGGAACGGTGATTGACCGGCCGGCGGCGCCGGACATGGAGGTCAGCGAAGAGCTCACGGAAACGCAAAAGAAAGTCGCGGAACTCGTCGCGCGATTGACGGTGGATATTCCGGCCGATGTATCGGAGCGCACTAAAGAACAACAGGCGCGATGGATCCTGGCGCACACGCTAGATTGGCATCGGCGCGAAGAAAAGACGGTGTGGTGGGAGTACTTTCGGCTGTCAGCTCTGTCGAGCGATGATCTCTTCGATGAGCGAGCGGCCTTAAGTGGGCTGACCTTTGTCGGCAATGTTGGCGGGACTGCCAGAGCTCCCGTGCATCGCTATCGGTTTCCGGCCCAAGAGACGGAACTCCGGGGCGGGGAGAAGTTACGCCGAACCGGGGGCGAGCAATTTGGGGCGACTGAGGATATCTCCTTGGATCAGCGCACCGTCGATATAAAGAAGAGAGTCGACAGCGCGAGCCTCCATCCCGATGCGATTTTCGCACACGACATCGTGCCTAGTGGGGTGCTGGCAGACTCACTGCTGCGGATCGGTGAATGGGTAGCGGACAACGGTATTCAGGGCCCAGGGGAGTATGCAGCGGCGCGCAATCTCTTGCTGCGGCAGTTGCCGCAGATGGGTGGGCAGGCGCTCACCGTGGCCGGGGAAACCATTCTAGCGGGGGCGATGCGCATCGCCCCGCATCTTACAGAGGGAGTGCTACCGATTCAGGGACCGCCGGGCACCGGCAAGACGCATGTGGGCGCGCGAATGATCGCGACGCTCGCAAAGGCAGGAAAGCGGGTTGGCGTTACGGCGAACAGCCACTCGGTCATTCGGCGATTGCTGGATGAAGTCGTGGTGGCTGGCTCCGAGATCGGCGTACAGGTTAGGTGTATCCAGAAGACTGACAAACACGACGCTACCGACTCGATTGCTTTGGCTGACAGCAACGACGAAGTCTTTGACGCTCTGCATGGCAGTGCCCAAGTTGCCGCTGGCACGGCGTGGCTGTGGGCCCGGCCGGAGGCGCATGATTCTGTGGATGTGCTATTCGTCGACGAGGCGGCGCAGATGTCACTCGCCAATGTGTTGGCGGTATCGCAGGCCGCGCCAACCTTAGTTCTGCTAGGGGACCCGCGGCAGTTAGATCAGCCGACACAAGGGACCCATCCGGAGGGGACGGGCGTTTCGGCGCTGGACTATATCTTGGATGGTCAGCAGACCATCAGTGCCGATCGGGGACTGTTTCTGGCAGAGACGTGGCGGTTGCATCCGGCCATTTGCTCCTTCACGTCGGAGGTGTTCTACGAAAGCCGATTGGTGCCTATTCCAGGGTTGGAGCTGCAGGAGATCCGTTCCAAAGGGCGGATTTCAGGGTCGGGACTTCGGTTCGTGCCGGTGGAGCATCAGGGGAATCAGAATTCATCCCCTGAGGAGGCGGAGGTCATTAAGGGATTGGTGGCCGATATCTTAGGGTCGGCCACGTCCTGGATGGATCGAAAAGGAGTGGAGAAGACTCTCGGATTGGAGGATATTCTCATCATTGCGCCTTACAATGCGCAGGTATTCGATTTAAAGGAAAAGATACCCGGCGCGAAGATCGGTACGGTTGACAAGTTCCAAGGACAGGAAGCACCCATCGTGATTTATTCCATGACAACCTCGACGCACGCCGATGCGCCAAGGGGCATGGGGTTCCTTTATAACTTGAATCGATTGAATGTCGCGACGTCGCGGGCGAAGGCGTTGAGTATTTTGGTGTGTTCGCCTCAGCTATTCGAACCTGAATGTAGGACACCCGAACAGATGCGAATGGCGAATGCGTTTTGCAGGTATCTTGAGTTGGCTACCTCGCTACCCCCATGAATCCCATATGAAAATTCGACTATTTTCCGACGACACGACAGACATCAACGTTGCAGTAATCGTTGACAGTCTAACTCGCCTGGCGCCATCGTTTACCTGGGCAAAGGGAAGATCCTCGTTCCATATCACGGAGGACTTCGTCCAGTATCCAAAGTCATATTCCAAGCTAAGCACCGGGGTACGGAACGAAATCGAGCAAGATGATTTGGCAGTTCTATTTACTGAGAAACCATACGACAACAACTACTTCTGGGACGCTGGTGAAAGTAACGCTGTAATCGTCTCCCTGTACGGATGGGACCACCTCACAACCTTGCCTAAGAATAATGGGGCTGTCTATTTTATAGCAGCCCTACTAGTTCGCGCGCTGAACATCGGCCAGAGTCACGCTGCAAAGAACACCGGATGTATTAATGATTTCTGGGCCGACAAAACCGGTGTGGACGCGGGAATGCGCTCCGCGTTCATTTGCGGTAAATGCCAACCGCATGGCAAACATAAGCTATCGGACGGCCTTCTCATCGCAGACATTAAAACAATGCTTGATGATCTAAGCCGTGCTTCCCGAGCAGACGAAAATATCGCAGCCTTCTGGACGGTGAAACTGATCCCAGAAGCGTTTGATGTTTTTCTTTGTCACAGCAGTCAGGATAAAGCGGCGGTCCGCGAGCTGAACAAACAATTGAAGAAAGACGGCCTTCGCACTTGGCTTGACGAAGAACAATTGCCTCCCGGCAGGCCTTGGCAAGAGTTATTGGAGAAACAAATCGCCGAAATTGGTGCCGTCGCAATCATAGTTGGTAAGAGCGGTACTGGTCCCTGGCAAGATATGGAGTTGCGCGCATTCATCACTGAATTCGTGAAGCGCCGATCGGCCACTATTCCTGTGATTCTTGCGGATTGCAGCGTCGTCCCTCAGTTGCCATTATTTCTTAGCCAGTTCACGTGGGTAGATTTTCGAAAGAGCACACCTCCACCGATCGATCAACTGGTATGGGGAATCACCGGAAAGAGGCCAATGAAGTCACGGAGCCCCCAAACGAAGCCAAAGCGTAGAGTCCGGAAGAAGTCCAATAGGTAGAGCGGGTCCTTAGAGAAAGCGATTTGGAGTTGCACCGTTAACTCGCCGGTGCGCGGTGATCTAAAGGATGTGTAAACAGGCCGTCCAGATGAAGAATATGTGCTTGCCAGCGCTGTTTGAGCCGGAATGTGCAACGCACGAACAAATGCGGACGATCTACTAGAATGCACGGTGTTCTTATCATCGCGGCCCTTGGGATCGGGTGGTTCGTAAACTGGTGGGTCGCGTTAGCGTGCTATCTGATTGGATCACTCTTGATGTACTTGGAAAATGCCCGGCGCCTGCAAAACCAACTGGAGACGGCGATTACGATCGTCAATCAGCACGCCAAGGAACTCGCAATTCGCCGAAAACAGCTCACTACCCAGCAAAGTTACGGACTAATCGACGTTTCAAAGTGGGACAACGAGATAGAAGTTTTTACGTCTCGCGTTATAGAACCCGTAACCGGCTCGCTCAGCGACCCAAAGAATGCCCAGTTAGTTGCCGACGCGATCGACCGCGCGACGCAGAACTTCGCTTCAACTACTACGATGTTTCATCCCGGCATGGATCCCATGCAGTATGAGGGTCTCGTAGCAGATTCACTGCGCGATTTGGGTTGGGAAACGCGGCTCACGAAGGGGAGCGGCGATCAAGGCATTGATGTCATCGCGGATATGCGGGAAACAAAGGTCGTTATTCAATGCAAACTCTATTCTAATCCCGTCGGCAATTCGGCCGTCCAAGAGGCGATCGCCGGCATGCGTTTTGAGGACGCAGACTATGCGGCGGTCGTGAGCAACGCATCCTTCACATCAGCAGCCAGGCAGTTGGCGACTACCGCAGGGGTGTTCTTGCTTCATCATGAACAACTTGAAAAGCTCGAGGAGGAGATTTTTGGGACGTGCGATTGGAAGCTGCGTTCCAGCACCCGCGCGGGCGATACCGATGCCATTGTTTTGCCGCCACCGGCGCCCCGAATCCCCCGAGCTTTGCGCGAGGCGCTCATAATAATCGGAGTCACGGTCGTCGTCGTTATAATTGTCGCGAATTACACTCGAAGTCTCTCTCCGCCTGCTCCGTCTAGTAGCGATGGTCCTTCTCCGACACTCCACGCAGCGAGGGCGAGCGAGCCCCGGAGTTCAGTGGCTCCGGAATCGCGAAGCCGAGCGCAACCACCAGCAAATGTACCGTTGACTGAGGAGTCCGCCTCGCCGGCAGTGACGCAGGCGTCGGCTCAAGAGCAAGACGACTTGCAGGTGGTCCGGCAGTCGGACTCGGCGGCGGCAGAGCATATCGCGGATTACTGCAGACAGGCCACAGGGGGAAATCCAACGAATGACTCCCTCTGTAGAACGCAAGAGGCGGCTGCTTGGCAACGGCTTGCACCTGGCAATGAATTTCCAGGCCTAAGCCAAGATATCGTCGAGAAGTGCAAGCTACCGCCATTTCCCGATAGCTTCGTTGCCAAGGAAGCCTGCGCTAAATATGCACTGAGTGACGGTTTGAAGTAATTGACATCGGCGCTGTCGCGCCAAGATAAAACGGGCCACCAGGCGTGGATGTAGAACAGAGCGGTTGCGGCATGGGCATTCGGTGCGTAGGCAGATAGTCGAACTTATAGAGATACCGACGCGGCAACGAAATCATTTCACCAGGGGTGTGTATGAGACTCTTCGATCTTTTTCTAGCTTCAGAGAAAGAAGCTTTCGCGTGCGGAGTAGTTCACTACCTTCTCTTGCGATCTCCGGAGCTACGGGACGCACTTATCACGACAATCAACGAAAGAGTCCCGTCGATAGCGTTGACCAACAATACTCATTTTTCCTGCACTAGAGAATGGGCAACCGAGGACACGGCACCGGTTAAAACCAAGGGTCGAGTTGACATACTTCTCGAAGTTGACAATGCGGTTATCGGCATTGAGGCGAAAGTCAGAGCACCGCTTTCCGATGACCAGCCTCACAAGTACATTGATGCGGTAAAAGGTCATGCAGATGGTCTAGCAAAAATTCGCAAGCGGCCGGTTCATTCAGTCATTGTGTTATTGCTACCGATTTGGCAAATGAGATTTGCCGAAGACATGCTCGTCTCAAAAAAGAGCGATTTTCACGAGGTGACGGTATGCGCTTTGGCCTGGGACACATTGTTCGACGCGTGGCGTGGTGCGCGGGTGACGGATTCGGTTGCCCGGTTCGTAGTGGACGAGTTCGAACGGTTTGTATCAATTCAAACGGGCAGTAATGCGGATTTTCCAAGACTCCTTCCCCTTATAAAGGAATCCTTGTCAGAGGCTCGTCATGACGCGCACTATGAATTTGTCGTTTGGCTTTCCTCAGCATTTCGTGGAAATCGAGCAACGCTGCGCACTCGATTACAGAGAGAGCTGGATCCCCGTGTTCGAACGTATACTGGGTACTATTTTCTGACCCCCCAGACGGATGGGTTGTGGGGTTGGTACGGATTCGTCGATCCGCGCTTCGCGGGAGATCCGACGGGCAAAGCTCCGGTGCTCGTTATGGGTACTGACTTCGATGTTCCCGATCTCGAAGAGAGCAAAAACGTGTTCCAGAGGATCCAGTTTACTCATGAAGCATTCAGTCCTGACGCGAAGTGGTGGAAAATTCGCTTTAATAAGGATTGGGATAACCTCAATCGTTGGCGGGAGGCGTTAGCCCCCATGCAGAAGGCGGCGATGATCGCGACTGCCAATTTGCCGGTGCCAGTCAATTGATGGCACGTCGCGGATTAGTGGTCGCTAAAAAGGTTTTGGCAATTTGCATTGCACACCGTCGCCTTGCTTGCCGTGCGGGAGGAATCCCTCACCTGCAGTAAATGTCATTCAGAGAAATCGGAGCGAATTGCTAGGATTCGCTTCGAGGACGGCTTTGGCTCGTTTGTATCCGACTCGGCGCTGTCGCGCCAAGCTGGCCTCCAGGGCAGGTGTGGCTATAGCTGTCGCAATCACGCACAATTTGCCACATGGATGTGGCAACGGATTCGCAGGCGCTTTGGACAAGAATCCGTAAGGCGAGTCGGGCCCGCGCGCCTGACTCGCCGATGCCGGGCGAACACACGGACGTGTGAACGGCCCGGCCCGACAAAACACCATGGACAAATTCGACCGCATCTTCCACCTTCACGCCATCCTCGCCGATCGCCGAACCGCGATTCCGCTCGAGGACCTCATGGCGAAACTCGAGTGTTCCAAGGCGACGCTTCATCGTGCCATCAACGTTCTTAAAGACACCTTGCGAGCTCCGGTCATATTCGACGCCGCGGGCGGCGGATACCGCTACGATCGAGCAAGAAGTGAAAGGGCATTTGAACTCCCCGGTCTTTGGTTCACACCAGCGGAGCTGCAAGCGCTCGCGGTCATGCAGCGGCTGCTCAAAGACGCGGGAGGAGGACTCTTAAGCGAGCACTTGGGGCCATTGTCGAAGCGCTTGGACGAGCTGACGCAACATCGGCGCTTGAACTTGGGCGAGGCAGCGAGCCGCCTGAGATTTCCGGCGATTGCGTCACGGCCGGCGGGTGAGGCATTTCAAACGGTGGCGGCGGCGACGCTGCAGCGTAAGAAACTGTGGATCGAGTATCACGCGCGGGGCTCGGATGAGCGCTCGCAGCGCACGGTGTCGCCGCAGAGGATTACTCACTACCGGGAAAGTTGGTACCTGGATCTCTGGGATGAAGGTAAATCAGCGTTACGGTCGTTTGCGATCGATCGGATTTTGAAGGCGACTCCGCTAGATCAGAAGGCGATCGATATTGCTGAAGCGGAGCTGGATGCGCACTACGCGAGTTCCTACGGAATCTTCGGGGGACAGGCGGACAAAGTGGCGGTGCTTCGATTCACGAAGGAGCGGGCGCGGTGGGTGGCGGAAGAGGTGTGGCACCCGGAGCAGCAGGGGAAGCGTCTAGAGGACGGAACCTATGAACTTAAGATCCCGTATCGCGATTCGCGCGAGCTTGTGATGGACATTTTGAGGCATGGGCCGGATGTGGTGGTGATGGAGCCGGCGGAGTTGATTGAGGAAGTGACGGGCCGGCTGCGGCAAGCGCTCGACCGTTACACTAAAGAGTAGCGATATGCCAGAGATGCCATACTCATGCGTGGACTGGTTAGGCCGGCCATGAATGACGTAATGTTCGCCTGAACATCGCAATTAGACGAAGAACACTTCAGATGATTCATCAATTCCGCAGTTTCCTCGTTGTCGCTCTCGCCCTTTTTGCGTGCCACGAGCGACTGGCTAGCGCGCAATCGTCGCCGGCGGCGGCTGATCGAGCTGATGCGCCTGCTGCGGTTCGGCTGGCACCGGTCCAAGACCCCAAAGAGCTGGAGCGAGCGTTGCTTGCACAGGATCGCGCTGAGGCCGTTCACTTATTTGCGCGGTTTAGCTGCGCCAACTACGGCAACAGTGAGTCGGCGGAGGTTGTGCGGCGGGCATGGGAGCTGCGCGACTCGAGTAGCGCCACCGGCGCCACGCGCGATCCGGTGGTACGCACGCTAATGGCTAAGTGCCTCGTGACAACCTGGCCACGCTTTAGGTCTTTGGAGCCAGGGGATGCGCCGGTGCTGGCGCAGTTGCGGCTCGCTATGGCGAGCGACAACCCTGAGGAGGTGCGAGCGGCGGCGTTTGGTCTGACTCAGATCGCAACTGCGGACGATGTGCAAAGCATGGTGGCGGCGGCGGGACGATTGCCCGCCCTTGCGTCCCAGATGACGGCTGATCTAACTCAGGTCTGTCGCGTCGACGCGATTGATGGGGAGCGGACTATCGGCGCAAGCGTTACTGATGCGCGTCAACGTGCAGAAATTCAAGAGGTCGAAAGGCACGCAGTTACTCTTCGCCGGATATTGTGCGGATTTGATGCCAATATTGTTGGCAGTGCCGTCTCGCAAGCGGATGTCGATGACTTTTGGGTGCCAGGCCATTCGGACCCGAATCAGAGTGCGCACGACGTCGAAGGCATTCTGGCCTCGTCGAACGTTCGAGAAGCGCGCGACAAGCTATGGAAGCTACACTGCCAACCGAGTGAAAAAGATACCTTGGATGTGGTTCACAGGGCTTGGCAACACCGCGAATCGAGCGCTCGGGATTCGGTGACACGCGATTTGAATGTTCGTGTGTTGATGGCGAGGTGCTTCGCCGAGGCCAGTGCGGTTTCCGGTACGGGTTCTAAGTCTCAAATCCCAGCGTCCGCTGTTCAGGAGCTGCGCCAGGCCGTACTCGGTTCCGACCCCAGTAATTTCATCGTCGGCGTAGAGGGACTGACCCGCATCGCTACCACGGGTGATGTCCGGCTGATTGAGAGTGCTGTGAAGAATCGACCCTCGGTACTCGCCGGCATTGCCGTGATGAGTTTGACCCGAAGCTGTGCGCCGGGCGCTCAACAATTAGTGGCGGAGATTAGAGAGCACACATCCCAACCGCGGGCTCTTCGCGAGATCGACTATCAAATCGGAGCCACCAAACGGGTGCGCGAGTTCGCTTGTGCGAATCGCGAGGCTGCGAGGAAATAAGACGGAGGGACGCCGCGAAGCGCGGCTCGGCGCTGTCGCGCCAAGAGGGCCTGTCTGCGACAGGCCTGGTCTCCACGGGGTGATGAGATCGGTGAAGCGAGATTCGCGCCCGAATGGCCCGGGCCGGCGAAGAAGCCCTATCCTATTGAACATATTAAGGAAATGGTGAGTTCACGCCTGCCAGTCTCACGTTCTGACACTGGCGACACTTATATATAGAGCGTCGAAGAACAAGGGAGACGCTCATGAACACAGTCCTACTTTTGGCCCTTATCGCCGCCGCAGTGGCAAACATCGGTTTGCTCATCGCGCTACTCAATCGAAGCTCTAGTAATCAGACTTTCGCGAAAGATGTCCGCGAGGACTTGCGCGTGGGGCGGGAGGAGCTGCGGTCTTCGAGCAAGGAGGCAAATGAGTCGGTTTCCGGAGGGATCCGATCGTTCACGGAAATCGGTCGAACTGTCGACTCACGCATCAAGGACCTTCAGGAGGGCACCGAGGCGAAGCTCGAGGCAACGCGGGGGGTTTTGGACCGGATCCGGGAAACCGTCGACGGCAAGTTGGATACGGTGCGCGGGGATTTGGTAGCGGGATTGAAGACTCACTCGGAGTCGCTGGTCACGTCATTGGATCGGACCGGCACTACTCAAGTAGAGCGGCTGGATGCGATGACGAAGCAGGTCAAAGACGTTGCGGAGGGGAATCAGACGGTCCTTGAGCGGATCCGTGCGACGTTCGACACGCGAGTTGATGAGCTGCGGCAGAGTCTTGACGCGCGGGTGAAGGAGATGCAGGAGGGCAACGAGCGCAAGCTGGAGGAGATGCGGCAGACGGTGGATGAGAAGCTGCAGGGTACGTTGGAGAAGCGCTTGGGCGAGTCGTTCAAGTTCGTCAGCGATCGTCTGGAGATGGTGCACAAGGGGCTCGGTGAGATGCAAAACCTCGCCACGGGAGTCGGTGATCTGAAGCGGATATTCAGCAACGTCAAGATCCGTGGGACGTTTGCCGAAGTGCAACTCGCCGGAATTCTCGATCAGATGCTGACGCTGGATCAGTGGGATAAGAATGTGTGTGTGAAGGAGGGGTCTGCGGAGCGGGTGGAATGCGCGGTGCGGCTACCGGGTTCACGGGATGACCGCGGTCGCTGCATGTGGCTGCCGATCGACTCGAAGTTCCCGACAGAAGACTATGCGCGGCTGCAGTTGGCCGCGGAGGCGGGCGACTCCGAGGCTGTTCAGTCAGCGACCGACGCGTTGCTCCGAGCCCTGAAGGCTGCGGCCAAAGACATCGCGGACAAGTACATCAATCCGCCGGCAACGACCGATTACGCCATCATGTTCCTGGCGACCGAAGGGCTGTATGCGGAGGCGCTGCGGCAACCGCAGTTCGTCGAGGAGATGCAGCAGAGGTACCGGGTGGTGATTGCGGGCCCGACCACGCTGTCGGCCATCTTAAGCAGCTTCCGAATGGGATTTCAGACCATGGCGGTCGAGCAGCGGGCGGCGGAGGTCTGGCGGGTGTTGGGGGCGGTGAAGATGGAGTTTGGGAAATTTGGCGGCGTGCTGGACAAGGTGAATCGACAACTGCAAACGGCATCGAAGACGATCGAGGAAGCCGGCACGCGGACGCGGGTGATGGAGCGGAAACTGCGCTCGGTGGAGCAGATGGATCCTACGGAGAGCGCGACGATATTGGCGTTGCCTGGGGTGGGAAGCGAGCTAGAACGGCAAGATGACGGTACACTTGAGGAAGCGGCGTCAGCGACCGCCTAAGCAAGGGATATGCAAGCAAGTTGGACCCCCTGGGTTTTCGTACTGCGACCGCAGTACTTAAGATTGGCCGATCTGCATTTTTCGGCGGAACCGACATTGATCTTCCGCTGAATCGCTCAACTCTTTTGCGTGGCGATGACCTGACTCCCCAGTTTGGTTACGTGGGTAGCCGATACAACGAGACGCGACTGCTGCTGCTTGGTATCAATCCAGGCAATGGGAAACAGACCGAGGTACGGTCTGCGACTGACGAACGAATGATGCCGATGCTGATCCAATTTGCCTCCAATCCCACACCGGGTAATTTCGCTGTGGCACAAGCCGCCTATCAGGCTGAGTGCGAGACGTGGCACGTCTGGCGCCGGCATTGCAAGGACGTAATTGGCGCGGGGAAACTGTCGCTTGACCAAGTCGCGTACTCGAATAGCCTTCCCTGGCGTACTGGTAGCGAGTCAAGGTTTGACGACGCAGTGGCAGAACGCGCGGCTATTCTATACGCCATACCGCTGATTGAAGAACTGAAACCAAGGCTGATAGTTGCGATGGGCAAACGAGCTGCCGAGGTGTTGCATGCGGCCGGTGGAGTGCTTCCTAAGATCATAGTATGGAACAGGGCACAGGCTGCGACAGACTCCGTCCTGCGGGAGCGTGCAAGCGCTGCGGCAAAAGTATTCGCTGCCTTGGATCGTGGTAAATGACAATCAATATAGGGTGAGCTAAGTCATGCCGCAATTCTTAGGCTTCGGAGTCTCTGGATACCGCTCATTCGGACCGGAAATGCAGTATTTCGGCCCCCTCGGGAAGATCAACCTGCTTGCTGGCCCAAATAACAGTGGAAAGTCGAACGTCCTTTCCTTTGTAACAACTCATCTTTCTCAGATGATTGCTAAGATTGCCACGGGTCAAGCCTATTCGTTGACAGGCCTCGACGTGCCGCAAGGAACGAATCCTTTGCCGCTGCAATTTGCAGTACCTATCGCAAACACAGCGGAAGGCATCGCGGAACTATCGATAGAAATATGGAGTACCAGAGCAGGACGTCCCCCCAGAGAGTTTGCGCAAGCGCTCTCATCGCTTCTCAATTCCGAGCCCCTGAGGGCCGCCGATGGTGTCGCGTGGATACCCGTAGACGCCACGCGCGGCGCCAGAGCATCGATGGCCGTCAGTTCAAAACTGCTGGACGCCCTGAGCCAGCTCGACCGCATCGGCAATACTACCTATGGAATGAACCGCATACTGTGGCAATCGCTATGGGCCACTATTACCAGCCAGTCAGGTGGCGATGCGGCGGGGCACTGGATTCCCCAGTCGATGTCGAAACTCTGCCAATTGCGCCTTCATTCGCCCAGTATTCAATTTGTACCAGCATACCGGCAAATAGATTCATCCGTTGCTGGCGCGGCAGATCTCAGCGGACGCGGACTGATTCCTAAACTGGCGGAACTTCAACATCCCACTATCGACAAGCAAATGCAAAAGGCGAAATTCCGCGCCATCGAAGAGTTTCTCCGCACAGTCCTTCAAGTCTCTGATGCGCAACTGGAAATCCCACACGATCTTAAGACGTTGCACGTTCATCTGAACGGCCGCAATTTGCCGATTGGTAATCTGGGGACCGGAATTCAGCAAGTAATTATGCTTGCCGTGGCTGCCACTCTTTATGACGATCATCTGATCTGCTTGGAAGAACCGGAAATGAATCTACATCCGCTTCTTCAGAAGCAACTAGTTCGATACTTAGCAGAGGAAACAACAAACCAGTATCTAATTTCGACGCATTCCGCGCACTTATTGGACACCGACGGTGCAAGCGTTTTCAGAATTGAGAATATCGATGGATGGACGCATGCACGGCGTGCTAAGACTGCTGACGACCACTTTCACTTAAGTTCTATGCTCGGCTACAGAGCGTCCGACTTGCTCCAGGCTAACGCTGTCGTGTGGGTTGAGGGGCCTTCGGATCGTGTTTATGTGCTTGCCTGGTTAAAAGCTGCCGAACCTGCCTTCATCGAAGGTATTCACTTTTCAATCATGTTCTACGGTGGTCGCTTGCTTAGTAATCTATCGGCGAATGACGAACTAGCGAATGAGTTGATATCCCTTCGGAGACTGAACCGTAATTTTGCGGTGATTATGGACAGTGATCGGAAGGCGAGCGGCGATACTGTGGGTGCCACCAAGTTACGTATTGCCAATGAACTTAACGACGGAAGGGGAGTTCCCTGGATAACGGAAGTGAGAACCATTGAAAACTATATAGCTCTCGATGTTTGGAGGGCTGCCGTGAAATCCGTACACCCGAAAGCCAATCCCAATTGGGACGGCGGCGCCTATACGAACCCTTTCGAAGGGTTCGAGAATCCAGACAAGATCGCACTCGCGCGGACTGCTTGTGAAGGAAAAGGAGTAACTTGCGACCGATACGATCTGAAAGCGAAAGTAGGAGCGCTGGTAGATCTCATTCGAGAGGCGAATCCGCCGGTTACTCCTCTGAAATAGGTCGTGTGTTGGGCGAATTTTTAAGGCAGACGCCGCGGCGGCTCGGCGCTGTCGCGCCAAGAGCGGAGGCCACCAGGGGGTGATGTGGTTGGTGCTGCGAGATTCGAGCGGTAATTGCCACAGGGATGTGGCAACGGATCGAAGTGCGTCTTCGCACGA
>Ga0207071_1015_pt1 | contig 36878 bp, 39 predicted proteins | sample Alteio_BWMinHeat_67_FD_153531 | JGI IMG/M metagenome (GOLD analysis project Ga0207071, IMG submission 153531) | Enriched cells from forest soil in Barre Woods Harvard Forest LTER site, Petersham, Massachusetts, United States -... | ecosystem: Environmental > Terrestrial > Soil > Temperate forest >...
TGTGTATTAAGCGAATTTATAATCGCATTTCTGTATTTTTGATTCTTACTTGCCTGCTCATAAATATTATTATTTATATCATTGATAAGCGCATTATAAAAATCAAAACGTCCTTGCTCAACACTTGATAACTTGCCTTCTGTTTCAGATTTTTTCTTTAAATCCGCGTATTTTTGCAGACACACAAGACCTTCCTTAGGTGTGTCATTCAATATAAGTAATTTGCTAACTGCAAATAATTCGTCTCTTTTAGCAGCAAGCCTAACCTGCCCGCCGACATTAATAGTCCCTTGCGCATTCTCAAAAACATCATCTTCAAGCTTAGTTCTACTTTGCTCATTAGTTTTTTTACCATTCTCACTCAATGACTTTTCAGGGGCACCTACTGCTTTAAATAAATATCGAAGTTGTGTAATGCGATCTTTTAATAATTGTGGCTTACTGTCAGAAATAATATTATGCAATTGCAATAAATAAATCTGCTGTGTCAGCGCATTAATACCTTCATCTAAAAAATAAGGGACAACAAGTTGGTACCTATCAAGTTCACTCATTTTCTGCGGCACAGGAGCCATCATCGCATAAGTGCTTAAGCGTTGTAATGACGGTGGTGTACCTTGATCTTTAGAGGAAATTGTAGATGCTCGAATATCTATTTCGCCTAACCCAAGTACTTTTGGTTTGTCCTGACCAGAATCACGACGACGTTGCGGTATGGCTTGGAAAAGTTTGTACTGATGGGTATTTGTTTTAACATCTGCCGCCTTAACATCTCTTATATCTTCTATTCTGCCAAAAACAGGGGAAACTTTCTTACTCTCTATATCTTTACGAATAGCTTGTAGAATACCACTGAGTATTTGTAATCGTATTATTGGATCAGCCACAGGTACCGCTTGATTGGAAGCAGACATATTTACCCCTCGTATCTTAGTTTTGTAGTTTTGGAATTATACACAAATTACTGATATTTGTCTATTTTATAGGCTTTTTTGTTCTTTTTTTAATCGATTATATCAAGACCCATCTCACCAAAAACTTTCTCGATGGTATCTTCGTTGGCATCGGCCAGGGTATAGCCGGTTTCGCCATACCAGCGTTTGATGGCAACCAGTTCACGGCTGCGAAGAAAAATGTAAAAAGCTAGGAAAATGACTTCAGGATCGGTTTGTTCTTCTGTTTTGAAATAATAACGTTCAGCGTAGGGCAGGCGTTTTTGCGCTTCTTTTTTTGCATATTCGGCAAGCACGGTGAAGGCTTCATCGGCGGTAGAGGCATGCTCACATTGCTCTTTCACCTGATGATAATCAGAGATACGCTGGCTTAAAATGCGGTCTAATTCTTCATCTTTAAATAATTCTGCAAACCCATGCGGCAAGCGTTCATCGATTGCAAACACTTTATTGATAAAATCGGTACAAAATAAGTGTGCAGAATCCTTGATCACAGCATCATGAATAAATGGTAAAACCAGGCAAGCACGCTTAAAAGAAGACGTATTAAAATAAAATCTATCATCACGCAGGCTAAAAGATCCTAAACGCACAGGGTTTTCTGGATTTTTACGGAAAGCATCCATGGATTCAAAATGCAAGGCATCGCATTCAGCAGTCCAGAACAAGTCCCAGCTGTTTGCGCTAGTGTTTTTACGTATACATTGGAGTTTTTCGAGGGCGTTGATCAATGGTTCTTTTTGTTTTACATGCCAAGTGGTTCTATTAGGTTGACAACCCTCACCTGTTTCAACGGTTAAAAAAGGCTTCTGCAGCCGGTCAAACATGCCAGTCTCCTGTGACTAAATGATGAAGCCTAGCTTATTTTTTACCAAGGCGATGACTGGAAGTCATATCTTGTTGAACACTCGCTGCTGCTTTACGAGCAAGTCGGCTGCTTTGTTCTAACTGATCTTTAATCGCATCAGCCAGCCCGTTTTTTACCAAAACATCAGTAGCATTATCAATTTGGGTTGCTGCTTGATTCAGTATCATCACTGCTTGTGCTTGTTTAATTGCCATATATTCCTCCAAATACTCATAACTTGTTGATTAATATTGCAAAAAATCAACTTACTGCAAAACCGATTTGTAGCTTACTTTCATTCTATACCTATTTTTTATCTCTCGCACACTTTTTTTCATTTCATGCTGTTTACTTACTTATAGTATACTCGTGCGATCCTTAACGTTTTATTAAGACAGGTAAAAATCCATGTTAAAGCAATCCCAAGGTTTCACCCTTATTGAAGTCATGGTTGTAGTTGTTATTCTCGGTATTTTGGCGGCCATTATCGTACCGAAAATCATGAGCCGACCCGAACAAGCGCGTATTGTGAAAGTGAAACAAGATATTTTAGCGATTCAAAGTGCGCTGGATCTCTATAAATTGGATAACGGCGTCTATCCCACCACCGACCAAGGATTGCAAGCACTAGTCACCAAACCTTCTACCCCACCTATTCCACAAAATTGGAAATCGGATGGCTATCTACAACAACTGCCTATGGATCCCTGGGGGCAGGCTTATCAATACGTTAATGAAGATGACAAAGTAAAAATCTTCAGTTACGGCCCTAAAGGCAAAGAGGGCAATAGTGAAATCAGTAATGGCGGTTCTTGAACGCGGTTATACTTTAATTGAAATTTTAATTGTCATGGTGATTATTAGTATTGTCGCCATGACAGCTGTGTTATCCATTCACGTGAATGACAATAGACGTTTATCTGCATTAGCCCATGAAATTGCTAATTTAATTTCATTAACTGAAGAAGAAGCGCTATTGCGTCCTGCCGTTTTAGCATTCGTGCCATCTCAACAAGGATTTGGTTTTGTCAAATATGATAATGATAAACATCAATGGCAAGCGCTTTTACAAAAACCATTAGATACGCATGTATTACCCAATGATATTGAGTTGATTTTAAAAATTCATGATAAAGTTGTGCCGGTGGATTCGGCGCCACAATTAATTTTCTCAACCAATGGTGATATCACGCCATTTATTATTTTGCTTGGCATAAAAGACAAACCGTCTCATTATCAAATCACAGGTGAAAGCAATGGAGAGATTCGTGTTGAAACAACGCACACGGAATAATCGCGGATTCACTTTGATAGAAGTGCTAATTGCATTGGCTATTATTGCAATCGCATTGACTGCGGTGATGAAATCAACTTCGCTCAGTATTCGCAATCATATTTATTTGCAAAATAAAACAATCGCACTTTGGGTTGCAGAAGATGTCATCAATCAAACTCGTGTAGGATTATTGCAATTGTCTGACTCTGAGTCAGGCACAGAGAACCAAACGATGATGTTTAATCAAGCTTGGAGCTGGAAAGCTTGGTTAAAACCTACGGCAAATGCGGGCATTCAGGAAATTGATGTGGAAGTTTTTGAAAAAGATTCTAAGAATAGATTAATTAAATTGACGGGATATATGAATGCAAAAACTTCTTAATAAAGTAAAATCACTTACCCTCACCCCAACCCTCTCCCGCTGCAAGGACACCCTGCTTCTCACTACCCATGGCGGGAGAGGGAGAGATCATTTAACGATGCCCCCTACACCTAAAAAGGACATTCTGTTTCTCACTGCCCAAACGATATTCCCTACATCTAAAATAGAATATTGCAAACACCTACCCTCACAGACTGGATTGCCACATAAATACCTCCCTCTCCCGCCATGGGTAATGAGAAACACATTGAAACATCAGCGGGAGAGAGTTGGGGTGAGGGTAAACAATGGCTTCACTTTGTTTGAAATCCTCATCGCCATTTTTATTTTCAGCATCATCGGCGTCATCCTCGCCAGCACACTGCATAATGCGTTTAACACGCAAGCGGCTATTGAAAGAAATGCGAAGCGTTTAGATGAATTGCAACTCGCACAAATTTTTTTAACCCGTGATACACAACAAATTATCAATAGACCTATCATTAATAGCAAAAATCAAAATGAAGATGCTTTTGTCGGCACAACAACTAGCATGACATTCACCCACATGGGTGTAGCTAATCCCGATGGAACACTGTTACGCAGTAGTTTACAACGCACACAATATCGATTTGATAAAAATACTTTGCAACGCATCACTTGGCCAGCCGTAGATCAAACAGCAAAAACTCAACCAACAACACGCATCCTATTATCAAATATTCAAGATTTAACATTTGAATATTTAGATGAACAAAATCATTTCCAAAAAGAATGGCCACCACAAGAAAAAAAGAACAACGCATTGCCACGTGCTATCCGAATTTCTATCACACTAAAAGATTGGGGGAAGATGAGTGAACTTTATATTCTCCCAAATTAAAAATATGCTGCATAACTTAATAACACATCATCCTGCAGCTTGTCTGCGGAATACAAACGTCGTCCCGCGGCTTGTCCGCGGGATCCAGTGTACTCGTGTCATCCCGAGCTACGCGTGTAATCTCTCTGTAAGCAGGAGATCCCTCGGTGTGAAAAACACACCTCGGGATGACACTGGATCCCGCGGACAAGCCGCGGGACGACATTCTCATTTGGAAAAGCAACGCGGTGCAGCTATTATTACCGCACTGTTTGTCACCGCACTTGTAGCAGCAAGTGCGGTCGCCATCTTTGTGCAATTACGTATTGATACCAGACGCACAGAATTACTAACACGTCACACACAAACTTATTTTTACGCTGACCAAACAGTATTATGGGCCAAAAATTTATTAATAAACAATTGGAAACAAAAACAACCCGATCAACTGATAGATAAACTCCCCGCAAACACCAACTTTCCCACCGATGGCACCACAGAAATCACAGCGGAACTCACCGATGCTCAAGGATTATTTAATTTAAATGATTTAATCGATGAGAAATACAACGACGTTTTTTTACAATTACTCAAGAGAATTATACCCGAAATGGCGCCTAATGATGCCAATAGTCTTTTACTGGCAACTAGAGCGTGGATACTTCCTGGTAATACTTTTGATGATTACTATGCAAAGCAAACACCTTCTTATCGCGCCGCACATCGTTTATTTAGCAGCGCAAGTGAATTTCGTTTGGTTCGCGGAGTCACAGCGGCACTTTATACAAAACTACTGCCATTTTTAACTGCGCTGCCAGAAACAACCGCTATCAATATCAATAGTGCACCTGAAATCATACTCATGAGTTTAAGTCCTACCTTAACTGCTGCCGCCGCTGCTAAATCCATCGTGACGCAAGCACGTTCGATACCGTTTGCTACAACTAATGATTTTTTAAATTTTGATATTGTTAAAAACAATGCATTCCCTTCGAATAAAATAACCACCACTAGCAGCTATTTTTTATTGAAAACGAATGTTAAAGTAGGCAATGACAGCAGAGTGATTTACACTTTACTGCAACGTGCCAGCAAAGATAACAATGTTATTGTTGTCGCTTTATGGCAAAGTATGGATACTTTATGACACAACGACTCATTCTAACATTCAATCCTGAAAATCCTGAACAAGGCAGCTGGGTATTGTTCAATAATGCAGGAGAAATTCTGCAATCCGTCGCCAATGGAGTACTCTCCTCTATCAATAAAATAGATGCGGAAGTGCATGTCGTTATTTCTTGTGATGATGTTTTACTAACCACCGTAGAATTACCGAAAATGCCTAAAGCGCGTTTACTGCAAGCTTTGCCTTTTGCATTAGAAGAACAATTACTCGATGATGTGCAGAACTTACATTTCGCCATCGGTGAATACGAAGAAAATCAGCCGATTCCTGTTGCTGTAGTGTCACGAGTTAAGATGAACCAATGGATTACTTTATTAAAAAATCTTAATTTAAATTACACCGTACTCATTCCTGATATTTTCTTATTGCCATTAGTAACTCCCGCATGGTCCGTCAACAAACAAGAACATCGTTGTTTAGTACGTAATGGCAAATATTCTGGTTTCACTGCTGAAACAGAAAATTTAAATGCTTTTAGCAAACAAGCTTTGCTTGAAATCACTGAATTTTCTGATCAAGAATTATTGGAACAATATGGTAATCGTTTTACCGATTATCCTTTTATTAATTTATTGCAAAAACCTTATGCCATCGCGCGCAAATCCACACAAGCGAAAAAAATCTGGCAGCTCGCTGGTGTGTTAGCGCTTGCATGGATAGCTGTTGTTTTATTTGGCAATATTATTTCATTATGTTTATTAGAATTTAAAGCGAGTCGTATTGAATCAGCAAGTGATGCGATTTTCCAACAACATTTTCCCTTAGAAACTATTACTGATGCGAAACAACAAATGCAGCAGCATTTACGTAAAATGGAACAAGCTGCTAACAAAAACCATTTTTTGATTTTGCTCGCAACATTAGGCAGAGAAATTACTAAATCGCCTGGTATTCGCATTGAACGTTTAGATTATCGCAATGGCCAAATAACGTTAGCTATTTCTGCTAACAATTTTGATCGCCTCGATGCTTTAACAGCAGCACTAACACAGCAAGGATTACAAGCAAAACAACAAAATAGCGCCATTGCAGGCGCAGAAGTAAAATCAACTTATTTGATTAACGCGGGTGGTACATGAAAGCACGCTGGGAAGCATTAACTGAAAAAGAAAAAATCATAGTTGCAGCAAGTAGTATAGGTGCTGGTATTTTGCTTTGTTACGCATTGATTTTTGCACCTTTAAATCACGCTGTCTCCGACTTACGCGAAAAAATTCCACAAGATCAAAAAACATTCGCTTTTATGCAATCTTCAGCCGATCATATTGAATCTTTAAAAAAACTTTCAGAACAACATCATGGTGCAGCAACTGCTTCTCTCCTAGGTACTGTGCAGAAACAATTAAAAAATTCTCTATTAGAAAAACAAGTCACTGAATTACAACAAGTTGATAGCAACACCGTGCATTTAACTTTACAAAAAACAAATTTTGATGAGTTGATTATTTGGTTAACCACATTCTGGCAAGAAAAAGGTATCATTGTTTCGCAAATTTCCGTAACACCGAACGGCGCACCTGGGGTTGTGACAGCGGATGTCATGTTGAGTCAATAAATTGATTTATCACCAGACCGAAGGCTTGCATTATGAGTGACAATGACACCGCATTTTCTTCAACGCTTCAATCGCACGCGGATAATGGTGCTCAGCAGATTTTTGAATCCAGAAAATTCCAATGACTTCATCACGATCCACACCGTAACCATAATAAACTAAATAACCCACTGCATATTGCGCTTCAGGGTTACCACATACGGCGGCGGGAAATAATTGTTCGTAGGCTTTTTTGTAATTACCTTTTTTAAAATAATATTTACCTTGCTCGTATTCTTCCACCATATAAGGCGATGCACAAGCGGATAAAAAACAGGAAAGCAAAATTAATAAAATAAATTTTTTCATTCTTCTTCCTGCAGCAATGCTTTAGGTTTGCCTTGAAATAATAGTGCAGGTCGTTGTAAAGGTAATTTTTCCATGTGACCTGCATTTTCTAAAATCACACCATCATCCGTGATAGCTTCAATTCTCACACCTGACTCTAACACATCCCCCACTTGATACACACGTCCTGGTTTACCGGCTTCTGAAATAATCACACGGGAAGCTTCTTCGGGCGTGGCTTTTAACACCCCCACTAAATGGATTTGCAATGCAGTAACGGGTAAAAAACCATTCTCAACACCGTATTGCCCAAACAAATGCATATTAGGTATTTCAGCCACTTGTTGCAAAAGACTGTCTGATAAAGTTACCGATTTTGGTGAAGAAAACACCAAGCCAACGTCGTTATACCATTCTGTCACTGTTTGTATCAGCGCACTCAATAACAATAACCCAGCTAAAACCACCGCCGCATAACTGCCACGTCTGCCCCATTCTGTTGAAAATAAAGGAGTTAATAATTCCATCCTGTTAGTATACAAGTATTTTTGACAACAATACCACTTCTAGTGTATTATTTTTGTATAAAAATAAACAATCAATTAAATTTAACACACAGAGAAGATTATTTTATGTTTAGCAGCTCAGCCAGTTTTTTTAATGACAGTAGCACAAGCAACGCGCAGCCTCAGAATGACGAAGGCCTATCTAATAAGAGCATTATAACATTAGCTTGCCTAGTAGGAGGAGGAGCACTTCTAACCCTATATTGTGTTGTGGTACAATTGCGTAAAAGTTGTAGGGAAGTTAATCTGGAGCAGGGCAAAGAATCTTTACTCAAACCACATTCAGCAGTATAAAATCAGTTTTTTATTGATCAAGGATTTGCCTAAAAACAAGCGAACCTATGTTTATTTTACCGAGGAGATATTGATATGTTTAACCGAGCATTTACAGGACTTGTTACATTTGGCACTTTCGCTGTTAGCAGCGTAAAAGCAGCTGGATCAGAAGCCTTACAACAAGTTAGCGCAACAGGCGCCATGGATATAGTGCGTAGTCTGCACCATCTCTCAGGACAAACAGGACCTGATGCATCAACAGCACCATTGAGCTCATCCTCTGCAAGTGACCCACAACAACCGAGTGCATCAAAACTTACTCCAGGACAAATAGCCGCCACCGTCGTTGTTACTCTCGCTGGAGTTGCTGTAGCGTTAGGGATTGTTTACGTATGTGTCAAGAACAGAGCAGTTAACCTAGCAGGCGGAAAAGATCGCTTAATAAACGATGATCGCACTACCGCCAATGCCAATGATCGCGTAGCAGATAGTTTTACAATATAATTATTCAAATTACAAATTCATTATTAAAAATAACATTCCCATTCATTCCACAATGAATGGGAACCCTTTATACTACCGAAATGACTTCACTCGCTGTTTTCACAGAACACTCTGATTTACATAAACGTGCTAAGCAATTAGCAAATCATTTAGATTTACCTTTTTGCTCTACACTAGCTGCTTATGATTTTCTGCTAACACTCACTCCCGATGGTTTATCCTTACAAAAAAATAATGAGAAAACTAAACCTCTATATATAGATTTTTTATCAGGAAAGTTAACATATCGAACCCAACACGCAACTACTCGCAATGAAATATTAATTCGTGCTTTGGGATTAAAAAAACAACAGCACGCAACGATTATTGATGCCACTGCAGGATTGGGACGTGATAGTTTTTTGTTAGCTAGTTTAGGTTTTTCAGTGATTGCTTTGGAACGTTCGCCTATCGTGTTTTCATTATTAAATGATGGTATCAAACGCGGACAAACTGATATTGATACAGCGATGATTCTTGCGCGTATCACTTGGTTGCAAACAAATGCTATTGATTGGCTAAAAAAATCAGCGCCAGTGGATTATATTTACTTGGACCCTATGTTTCCCGAACGTAAAAAATCCGCTCTCGTTAAAAAAGAAATGCGTTTTTTTCATGACATCATCGGCAATGATGATGATGCAGAATTATTATTACAAACAGCATTCGCTTGTGCGACTAAACGCGTTGTGGTAAAAAGACCTACATTAGCAGGAACGTTGGGGAATAAGCAGGCGGATTTTTCGTTGCAGGGGAGTAGTAGTCGGTTTGATGTTTACCTCCGCCCGTGATGTCATCCCAAGCGTAGCGAGGGATCTCCCTGTAAGTAGGAGATCCTTCACCGCAAAAAACGCGGTTCAGGATGACACAAATTTCCCCCTTTGAAAAAGGGGGATCAAAGGGGGATTTATAAAATGCATACACTAGATTTACTGATCAACTTCATCCTACACATAGACCAGCACCTCATTACTTTATTCACTACCTACGGCGCCTGGATTTACGTGATCTTATTCCTCATTATTTTCTGCGAAACCGGTTTGGTAGTTTTTCCTTTTTTACCCGGTGATTCTTTATTATTTGCAGCAGGCGCACTCGCTGCAAGCAGTCATGGCGCATTGAATATTCATCTTTTATTTGTGTTGCTGACAGTAGCATCCATCACGGGTAACAGCTTAAATTACGCGATTGGCCGCTATCTTGGTCAAAAAGTTTTTCACTCGGAATCATCCTGGTTTTTTAACAAAAAACATTTACACGAAGCCCACGCTTTCTATCAACGTTTCGGCGGCAAAACCATCATTATAGCCCGTTTCATCCCAATCATCCGTACCTTCGCCCCTTTTGTGGCAGGCATTGGTTATATGGGTTATAGACAATTTTCTTTTTACAATATTGTAGGTGCATTATTGTGGGTAGGTGGTTTACTCTATGTGAGCTATCTATTCGGCAACCTGCCCTTCATTAAAAACCATTTCTCAACCATGGTGATAGCAATCATTATCGTCTCTGTACTCCCTGCCATCATAGGCTTCACCCGACGGTATTGTTGTCGCTAACTTCTTTGAATTTGCAGCGAACGTCGGGGATCTAGACAAAACATTTCAATTCATGCAGAATGCTCGCCAAGATCCCTACTACGGAGTGATAAAGCCTTATGGATTTACGAAAAGTTCGCAAATTGATCGAATTGATTCAAGAAACCGGTATCGCTGAAATTGAAATCAAAGAAGGCGAAGAATCCGTCAGAATCACAAGCGCTGCTGGAAAAACCACGGTAGTAGCCCCGCAGCAATATGCTCCCGCACCGGTTTATCAAACACCTACACCGCCACCTGCTGCACCAACACCCGCTCCTATCACTGAACCGGCAATCAATAAACACAGCGTAAAAGCACCTATGGTAGGCACCGTGTATTTATCCCCTTCACCAGGCGCTAAACCTTTTATTGAAATTGGCCAGATGATTAAAGCCGGTGATGTTTTATGTTTAATTGAAGCCATGAAAATGTTCAATCAAATCGAAGCAGACAAAACCGGAAAAATTGCTGCCATCCTCGTGGACAGTGGCGTGCCTGTTGAATACAACCAGCCGCTTGTTGTTATCGAATAGGGACGACTTGTCATGTTAAATAAAATTCTCATCGCCAACCGTGGTGAAATTGCTTTACGCATCTTACGCTGCTGCAAAGAACTCGGGATTAAAACTGTTGCAGTCCATTCCACTGCAGATCGTGATTTAATGCATGTACGTCTCGCTGATGAATCTGTTTGCATTGGTGGACCACAACCTGCTGAAAGTTATCTCAGTATTCCAGCTATCATCAGCGCCGCAGAAATCACCGATGCTGTTGCCATTCATCCCGGTTATGGTTTTTTAGCTGAAAACGCTGACTTTGCAGAACAAGTCGAAAAAAGCGGTTTCATTTTCATAGGCCCACGCGCAGAAAGCATTCGCACTATGGGTGACAAAGTCGCAGCCATTACCACTATGCGCCAACTAGGCATTCCTTGCGTACCAGGTTCTAGTAATCCTATTGATGATAATGACGAAGAAACAGTACGCATGGCGCGTGAAATCGGTTATCCCATCATTATCAAAGCCGCGGGCGGTGGTGGTGGCCGCGGTATGCGCGTCGTGCATACTGAATCACATTTGTTAAATGCCATTGCCATGACACGCTCCGAAGCGAAAGCTGCATTTAATAATGATAAAGTCTATATGGAAAAATATTTACAAAATCCAAGACATATCGAAATCCAAATTTTAAGTGACGGTGAAGGTAACGCTGTCCACTTAGGCGAACGCGATTGCTCTACGCAACGCCGTCACCAAAAAATTATCGAAGAAGCGCCTGCTCCTGGCATCACCCACGAACAACGCGAAGCTATAGGCGAGCGTTGTGCACAAGCTTGTCGTGATATGAAATATCGCGGCGCGGGTACTTTTGAATTTTTATACGAAAACAAAGAGTTTTATTTTATCGAAATGAATACACGTATACAGGTAGAACATCCTGTCACCGAATTAATTACTGGCATAGATATTGTGAAAGAACAATTACGTATTGCAGCAGGCGAAAAATTTTCACTGCGTCAAAGCGACATTAAAATCACCGGCCATGCGATTGAATGCCGAATTAATGCTGAAGATCCACGTTCATTTGTGCCATCACCCGGCACGGTTTCACATTTTCATGCACCTGGCGGCCCTGGCGTGCGTGTCGATTCGCATCTTTATAGCGGTTATAAAGTACCGCCATATTATGATTCATTGATTGCTAAAATTATCGTTCACGGCGAAACCCGTGAAACTGCTATGGCAAAAATGCGTGGCGCTTTAGATGAATTGGTAGTCGATGGCATTAAAACGAATTTACCATTGCATCAAGATATTTTACGTGACGGCAATTTCCAAAAAGGCGGCGCTAATATTCACTTTTTGGAACAATGGTTGAATTTATAAATGTCGCATTGGACACAAATCCATATTAATACTTCCAAAAAACATGCCGATGCACTGGGCGAAGAACTCACATCACTCGGCGCGCTTGCTATTACTTTTCAAGATGCCGGTGACGATCCTATTTACGAACCTTCGTTAAATGCTACCCCTTTATGGGATAAAACACGTTTGACTGCACTTTTTGAAAATACCACTCAACTGGATGCTGTATTAGCTCATTTAAAATATTGCCAATCCCAACATATTCTCGAAGACTTCCAAACAGAATCATTACCTGACGAAGATTGGATAGCGCGCGGCATAGAAAATTTTAAACCGATTTGTTTTGGCAAACGCCTATGGATTTGCCCGAGCTGGCAAACACCACCCAATCCGCACGCAGTCAATGTGATTTTAGATCCAGGATTAGCATTCGGCACTGGCACACATCCAACCACAGCGCTTTGTCTTAAATGGTTAGATGCCAATATTAATTCGCAATCGCTAGTGATTGATTACGGCTGCGGCTCAGGCATTTTAGCACTGGCTGCATTAAAACTGGGGGCAAAAAAAGTCATTGCTGTAGACCACGATCCACAAGCTTTATGGGCAACAAGACGCAATGCTGAAGCCAATTCGTTAACTGAAACCCAACTAGTCACTGCTATGCCAAACGAAGTTTTTGATCTAGAAGCTGACATATTATTAGCAAATATATTGGCAAATCCACTCAAAGAGCTTGTTTTCACCTTTTCACAACTCATTAAATCTAAAGGAAAAATTTTATTGTCGGGTATTCTCGAAGAACAAACTGAAGATATTTTAAATACCTATAACTCTTTGTTTAATATGGAAAAACCAGTGATTGAGGATGGCTGGGCCTGCATAGCAGGCAGTGGTAAATAAAATTACATATTGCTCGAACATAGAACAATTGGTATAATGCTCCCTGTTGTATGAATTTGCTTCAGTTAATAACACAGTAAATTTTGATTTTTATTAATTTTTTGTTGAGAGACTAACAATGGTAACCAATAACACACTTGAAACACAGGAAGCACAAACTGCGAATACTGCATTTGCCGTTTCCCACAAGAACCAACCTTTGCATGATAGCGTTCGTCAAGCGCTGGAAAGTTATTTTATGCAACTTAAAGGACAAGTACCTAGCAATCTGTATGAATTAGTATTAGCAGAAGTAGAAGTGCCACTGATTCAGGCTGTTATGGAGTACACCCGTGGTAATCAATCCCGCGCGGCAATCTTGCTTGGCTTAAGCAGAGGTACTTTAAGGAAAAAACTCAAAATTTATGGAATGCTTGACTAACAAACGAAAATGTAAAAAGTGAAGATCCCGCGCTTGCGGGATTTTTTTTGTCTTAAAATTTTTCGAAATCGCCGCCCAAGACAGTGCGAGTGAATACTATTGGCGAAGTCGCGAATAAATTTCAGGAAGAAATTTACCTGCGCCAGGGATGGCGCGATTTGAGCGCGTAGCCAATAGTATTCACTCGCACTGTCTTGGGCGGCGATCCCGCTTAAGAAGTATTTTTAATAAAAAATCCGTGTATAATAAGCTTAAATAAATGAAAGGAAGCAACCCCGACACCGATGTCTACATTGCCCACGCAAAATAACAGGTCGTCGCAATTACTACCTTACAGTAAATTCGTCGCCCATCACCCTAAAGCAGGCCTAAACCCCCTAGTAGACACCGCCGCCTATTTGTTTTCCCTGATTGGCAAACTCAAAAACACAAAAACTTACCGCAACCTTGCTAAATTACAATCCGAATTGACTCAAGAAATCCACACTTTTCAAACCAATGCCAAAACATTTGGTTACAGCGCAGAATATATTCTCGCCAGCCGCTATGCACTCTGTGCTACCATCGATGACACCATCATCCATACCCATTGGGGAGCAGAAGGCCAATGGGAAAACTACAGCTTACTCACAACCTTTAACCAAGAATCTACGCATCCTGAACGTTTTTTTATTATCTTAGAACGTATTAGCAAAGACCCCGCACTCTACATCGATATTATGGAACTAATGTACGTTTGTCTTAGTTTAGGTTTCAAAGGCAGTTACCGCAATGAAGTACATAAACATCATGAGTTGGAACAAATTACCAACGCGTTATACAAACGCATACGCAATTATCGCGGCAATTTTAGCAAAACACTGTCACCCTTCCCGTTAAGACAACCGGTTATTCCCAAAATTATTCAGCGAAAAATTTCTATCTCATTTATTATGCTGATTACCGCGAGCCTGATATTAGCGTTATTTATCAGCCTGGGATATTTACTCGATACCGTATCCAAACAGGCATACCAAGAACTAATGACAATTGGGAAAGCTATTATTTATGAATCAACTCCGTAAATTAACAGATAACGAACAATTTATACCGTTTATGATTATCACAGCACTTGCTGTGATACTTTGGTTATTCGGTCCCGCCATTGCAATCAATCATCAATACTGTCTACAAGATCCTGCACGCCGATTTTATGTCATTGTATTACTGTATATGGTATGGATTATCAAAATTATTTTATTTGATGCTGCTTTTTCAGGAAATACTGATACGGCACAACGCCCACAAGCAGAAGCCGTTAAAAAATTATATGCACTGCAAGGACGTTTTCATGGCGCCATACAATTTTTAAAAAATACCGTCATTGACAAACAAGGCGTGCCAACAAGTCTTGAACAACTTCCTTGGTTTCTAATGATTGGTCCACAAAATTCAGGCAAAACCTCTTTGCTTGCGAATGCACATATTCATTTTGTTTTATCTAAACAATTAAAACCCGAACAATGTTTAGCAACCCCTCCCTCAGAAAACTGCGATTGGTGGGCAACTCGAGATACTGTTTTCATTGATGTGCCTGGAAATTATATTATTTCAAAACAAAATGCTGCACAAAAATCACAAGCAACAGAAACACACAGAGCATCATTGCCGAATATTTTTTGGCATAACTTGCTTAACCTGATGAACAAATATCGAAAAGCCGGCCGCTTTGGTGGTATCGTCATCGTACTAAATTTACCTGAAATTATTAAACCTCATTATATGCATCAACAAAAACAGATCATTAATGATTTAGAACATCGCATCAGAGAATTAAGAATACGTTTTGGCACACAACTACCTTTTTATTTCGTTATTACTAAATGCGATATGGTCAACGGCTTTATCGATTTCTTTGGTGATAGCAGCCAAGAAGAACTTGCTCAAGCATGGGGTATCTCCATGCCTACACTCAAAACCAATGAACGTTTGTTAGATGTCGTTACTCAGCGTTTTAATGCTTTAATTAATCGCTTAAACAATCAATTAATCTGGCGCTTACATCAAGAGAGAAGCGTCAGCGGAAAAATCAACATCAAAGATTTCCCCTTACAAATGGAACGAGTCAAAAAAGCTTTACTGCATTTTCTAAAAGCCTTAAACGCTCCTACACTTAATTTAAAAGGCATTTATCTAACAAGCGCAACCCAAAAATCGGGAGATACAACACATGTAAGCGGCACCAGCGAAAATTTACCCATACTAACTGTGCCGGCAGCTCTACAACGTCCTTATTTTGTTAAACAATTATTATCACAAGCGATTCATCATCAAACAGCAGCGCCTCAATATATTGTTTCTCCACGCAATCAATGGCAACGCCGCATCGCCTATGGTCTTGCTGCAGCGATTGTTATCACATCGGCTGTATTACTTGGAAAAGATTTTCAAAAAGGCATGCAAAAAACTTATTCCATTCAACATGATTTAGCGCAATATCAAATTGCTATACAACAAAATAGTTCAGACACGGATCGTTTAGTCAAAGCGCTGCCTTTACTGGATGCTTTACAACAAGCTTCGACTATTTCTAAACACCAACTTTCTAAGCTTGCTAATTTCTTATCTTTTTATTCCATAAAATCTCGTCAAACTGCGACTGCGGTATACCATGACACTTTACAAACAATTATGGTTCCAGAAATCAAAAGACATTTTGAAAGTTATTTACAAAATACCGACAATAAAAATCCTCTGCAAGTTTACGCTGTGCTGAAAGCCTATTTAATGCTAAGCGATACAAAACATCTTGATACTAATTATATTGCAAATACACTGAAAAATATTTCTGCACATGCGCTAAACGAAAAAACATTTGTAGAATTAAGCACACATATCCAAAATGCACTAGCATCAATGCCACACGCTTTACAACTGAACCAAGAATTAATTTTACAATCGCGTAAACAATTAACTAGTTTATCCACTTTAGATCTTGCTTATTTAATCTTAAAAAACATCAACGATAATGATCATGACAGTCAAATAAATCTAGGCACCAACTTGAATGATCCTTCTGTTTTCATCAGCAAAGAAGTGATCAACGAAGTACCTAATATGTTTACTCAAAAATATTTTACTGCTTTATTCAACAAAGAAATCTGGCAAGCTGCTAGAGAAAGCATAAAAGGCAACTGGGTATTAGGCAATGATTACGTAAGCAATGCACAACCGATCTCGACCAGCGAAATGGCAGAACAGCTTAAAAATAAATATGTAAAAAATTATATTGATATTTGGGAAAGCTTACTCGCCAATTTACACATGGTGAGCCCAAAAACACTTGCAGAAACCAGCACAACCATAGGCTATATCACTAGTAATCACTCGCCATTACTCGAAATATTAAAAACCATACAACAAAATACTGCTATTCCTACTATCATGGACAATAGTCCTAAGCTGAAAGCACTGAATACTTTATTAGTAGATTCTAAAAATTCTTCTGACAATATGCTGTATCATATTTTTATTAGTTTACAACAGCTGCGTGATACACTCGATAAAGTCATACACTCCAAAAATCCAGGCCAAGCTGCTTTCGAATTTTCACAAGCGCGCTTGCATAATATTACCACCAACAACCAAGACACGATTACGCAAATCCGCCAAATCGCTGATAAAAGTCCAGAGCCATTAAAATCTTGGCTGCAAAACATAGCAACACTCACCTGGAACCTCATGTTACGCGAAACAGGTTCTTATATCGAAACTGCATGGAAAACTAATATTATTCCTGTTTATCAAAACCAATTTGCCAATTTCTATCCTTTTAATACCAATGCAACACAAGAAACTGATCTCGGCAAATTTATCGTATTTTTTAATAAAAACGGCATACTACAAAATTTTTATCAAAATTATTTAAAATTATTTGTAGACGATTCAGAGGAAGAATGGCAATGGCGTACGGTAGATAACCAAAAAATGCCGTTCAGCAATAGTTTTTTAACAACGTTACAAACAGCGCACAAATATTCAAGCATATTATTTTCCAGTGATAATAAATTGGATATTCCGTTTACCTTGCAACCTATGCGTCTTGCCAGCAACGTCAAATCATTCAAACTCAGTATGAATGGCCAACTGGTTAGCTACAACCGCACCAACGGCGGCGAAGTCCACAGCCTCAACTGGCCCGGCAACAACTTACGCCACAGTACCATCATGGACATAGTCTCTATCAAAAACCAACTCTATAGAGACAGCGCCGGCGGCGAATGGGGCTGGTTCCGCATCGTTGATAAATCGCTAGAAAGCATCAACACCCGCAAAGAAATCGTCTTAAGCTTCTCAGTCAACGGTTATGCCGCCAAATACTTGCTTTATACTCAAAGTAAATTCAACCCATTCTTACCCGCAAATATCCAAAAATTGCGATTGCCGGAGAAATTAGAGGAAAATTAATTTATATATTCTCCGACTGTTTCAAAAAGAATCTAGCCCAACTGCGGTTCTGTTTTTTTGATAAAAAGCCTCGTACCCAACAAATTAATACCAAGCCCACCCATCACCAGTAATCCAGCAAATAATTTCCATAACTGGAGTGGCTCATGCAGAATAATCACTGAGCTCAATATTCCAACCACAGGAATTAATAAAGCAAATGGAACAACTTCGCCAACGGGATGACGACTTAGCAACCAACTCCATGCACTATAACCAATCCACGTCGATATATAAGCAATATAAAATACTGAACCTATACTGATCCAAGTCAAATGAGTATACACATGAATAATATTATTGATTCCTTCAAAATAAGCAGAAAGTGCTAACATAGGAATGCATGCAATAAAATTACCCCACACTACTAATGACATCATATTGACATGCTGAATTTTTTTGACGATCAAATTACCTAACCCCCATGTTGCCGCTGCACAAACAAGTAATATCAAACCCATTAACGATATATTTTTATCTGCATGTAAAGCAATAATACCAATACCCATAAACGATACAATAGATCCTATTATTTGCCATATAAAAGGTATTTCTTTCAAAAAGATCGCCGCAAAAAACATACTAAAAAATACTTGAAGTTGCATAATTAACGATGCCATTCCAGGTGTCATTCCCACAGACATCCCGAAAAAAAATAGCGCAAACTGCAAAGCAAACATAATCAAGCCATACAATACTATCATTCTAACTGGCGCAGCAGGAAATCTGATAAAAAAAACAATAGGAACACTAGACAGTAAAAAACGCGTCGCACAAAGCAACAAAGGCGGAAATTGGTCAAGACCCCATTTAATAAAAATAAAATTGACGCCCCAAATAACAACAACTAACAACGTTAATAAAATATGCGTAAAAGACACGGGTAACCATCCCAATAATACATTGACTTCCAATAAAGTATATTCTTTACAAAACCATTTGTATATGCCAATACTATTGCATAGATAATATATTAAATTTTTAAGAGGCAATCTAAAAAATGCTCCGACTACTCCAATTGATCTGTATTACACTACTATCGATAACAAACACATTTGCAGCCCCCAACCATCCTACGATCGGAAAACCCATTCAATACGATTTCACCTATGATAATCATTCTAATCCACCGACGCTTAAAGTTTCCCTTATATTCCACGGAAATACCGAAGGTAAAACCACAATTGAACTCCCAGACAACGTCGCAGGCATTACCGAGTTATACAAAAATATCAGCCATCTCACAACAACCGGTGCCACTTTAGATAAAACAGACAAACCAAACGTATATTCACTCAGTTATAAACCAAACGATTTGATCACTATCACCTACGATGTTACCCAAGGATGGGAAGGCCCACCTGTTAAAGCAACACAATTTCGAGCCCCTATCCTACAAAATGAGTATTTTCAATTTAAAGGCAGAAGCGTACTGATTTATCCAAAGTATTACGCGAATGAAAAACAATTTCCTGTGACTTTAAAATGGCATTTGCCGCCATCGTGGGTTATTGCAAACAGTTATGACACAAAGCAAACTCATCAACAGCTTGTCACAAATATGATATATCTTTCTGAAAGTTTATTTTTAGGTGGCGATTATCGCTTAACGCAAATCCCTGTGGAAGGCGGAACCATTTGGACATCCATTCGTGGATCTTGGCATTTTACTGATAAAGACTTTAATCAAACGGTGAAAAAAATAATACTGACCGAAAGAAATTTTTGGAATGATCATTATTTTCCTTATTATTTAGTGAACTTAATCCCCATAGGAACCGTTTGTAAGAGCCAAGGCGGCACGGGTCTTAATCAATCTTTTACCGCATTTATGGGATCAGATTGTGTGATAGGTCATGGCACTTTATGGTTAATCGCTCATGAATATTTTCACACTTGGAATAAACCTAGCAGATTCATGTTAAAACCTGATGAGAAACAAGATAGATATTATGCTTGGTTTACCGAAGGATTTACTAACTACTACGCTGGTTTATTTTTACTTAAATCTGATTTAATCAGTTTTGAAGAATATATTAATAATTACAATAGAATCATCAAAGCTTATTACACTTCTCCCGCAATCGATTCAACCATTACCGACGTACAAAAAAAATTCTGGAAAAATCACGACGTTCAACTCATCCCCTACGAACAAGGAGAAATCATAGCCCACAATTGGAATGCGATCATTAAACAGCAATCAGGCAACAAAAAATCGCTAGATAATTTAATGAAAGCGTTAATCAACACGAAAACTCCAAAACTTTCTCTACAACAAATGAACCAAATCGCCGAAAAATTCATGAAACCCGGCATCATGGCTGATGTTGATAAGATTAATCAAGGCCAACGCATAGAACCCAATAGCAATTCTTTAGGCCCTTGCGTCAATCAAACTATGCAAGACAATATTCCACAATTCACGCTCAACAAACCTATGTGGGACAAACAACGCAAGCAATGCCTGGCGTGGTTTTTTTCATAAAGAGCTTCATATAGAATTTGTTACAACGAAATATAACAAAATTTTTCAGCATTCCTACATAACCTTACTGCGCTAGCTTAACTGCGGTTCCATGTAAAAAATTTATTTTTTATTTTTTTTATAAACTTCTCCGTCATTTCTTTTTCCAACAGCTTGAACATATACGATCTTGTGATCAAACGTGTAAATAACACGATATTCACCAATATCGACTCTGTATTGATTATCAGACCCATGCAACTTAATGGCATCGTGCGGCATAACATTTCTTCTCAAGTCCATTATCGTACTATAAACTTGTTTAAATTGTTTAGGCGGTAATTTCTCTAGAAAATCATCAACCTGTTTTGTGATGTCCAGTAGTCTCATCGTCGTTTATATTAATCCCTGCTCTTTTTGCATATTTTTGTAATCGATTGGCAGTCTCTTTCACACCTAGATACCCACCCTTCTCTGCTCGACTAGCAAGCATACCCCAATAAATATCTTCATACTGAGACAATTTCTCAAACTCATCATAAGAAATAAGCACGGCACTCGGACGCCCTGACTTCTCTACAATGACAGGCGTTTTCATACACGCTTCAATGTATCTACCTAAATTATTTTTAAAACTGGTGGCATTAATATGCATACTCTCTATCCTCTTATGGCTATATTAGTTATTATAGCTAATTTAGCTAAAATAGCAATACGCAGCAATGCTTAGTGAGCGAGCAGGAAGAAGATATTCCAAAATAATTAGGCGTGAAAACATAGAGGAGGTAACGCATTGATTATAAAACATAATAATATGAAATCAAGCAAAACATTCACGAGGCAAAGAACACCCCCTCATCCGCCCTGCGGGCACCTTCTCCCACAAGGGGAGAAGGGACTGCTAACGTAGATCACCGTGGCAAACTTTTAGTGTCGGGGTTTTGGCTGTAGGCGTTGAGGATTTCTTCGAGTAGTTGATCGACGATGCCGAGTTGGACGGATTCTTCGATGATGCCGGCTTGTTCTTTGATTAGCGCTAAACGTTTTTCGAGTAATGCTTTAATTGAACCGGATGGGAACAAATTGGCTAACACACGGCGTGCTTCAACAGGGCCGATTTTTTGGTAGAGTTTGTTGCGGATGCGCGCATCTTCCGATGTCGTACTGAATGCCCATAATTCAATAGGACCTAGAGTACTTGTTAACAATTGCGTGTTCATACCGGATTTCGTTGCAAATTGAGCGAGGAAAGTAGCACCGCCTTCGCGTGGGCCGTGTACACGTGTTTTCAAAGCTGTACGCGCAGTATCAGATAAACCGAAAATTTCTGTTGAACGCTTAATTGCTTGCTCAGGACCTGCATCCATAATAAAAATAGACGTCGCAAACTCAACCATCACAGGATCAAAATCATCGAGTGATTGTGAAATCAAAGCAATTTGCACGTTCCATTTACGACCTTCACGCATATCTAAAATCACTTGATCACGCACCGCGCGTGCTTTAGAAGTACGATGGAATTCATCATATACTAAACGTTTCGGGTCTTCGCGAATTTCTAAAATACGCCCACGATGATATTCACGATAAGCGTCTGGAATATCTGTCAGAATATCTTCGGTCAAATAAAAATTTCGACCCAATACATAACGCGCCAACATATACATCACAGCTGTTTGACGTTCAGCAGCATCACCACCACTTTTAGCCACTTCATCTAAATCTAAAGAAACCACACGTCCATCACCGATATCAAATTTAGTAATGCCTGACAAAATAGGATATTCACGTACAGAACTTGACATCATACGACTAAACGCTTGAATCAAAGGCTCGCCCGTAGGTGCTTTCACTTGACCATATAAATCTTCAACCACTTGCGTACGACAAATCGCGGCCGCATCTGCTAATAATGGCATCGCAAAACGCTGCGCCAATAATGCTTCATGTTGAAATCCTGCTAAAAACAATCCATCAGTGACTTCCCACCAAGTCGTTTTATCATCCACAACAAAACCAATTTCATTAAGCAAATCATCGACAATCAACTCAATGCCTGCAGTATACAAGTGCGGCTTACCACCATCGGCAAGATAATTATATAATTCATCAACAATTAATCCAGCCATATCGGATACACCATCATATGGTCTTTCTGCACCTAAAGGTGTTGCCAATAACGTAATAAAATTCACAAGAAAACCACGATCTTGCGCAGTCGGATGTCTACAGCCTAATTGAGTATCAAAAGGATTAATAGAATAATCCGGCGTCATACGTAAACGATGATACGCTGTTAAATGTTTGTGTTCTGGCGGTAATGCTTCACGCAATAATGAAATCAAACCACTACTAGAAGGACCAATATCAATAATTGCAATACGCGGCAAACGTTGAATACCACCCGATAAACACAATGCTAAATTTAACGAATTAGATAACACCGATTTACCAGAACCCGGTCTTGCATACATCAAATCAATCCAAGTTGTTTGTTGCGCAGAACCGGGTTGATACGGCCAAGGTTTACCATCAGGCGATCGCAACAATACAGCACCAAATTGCCAAGCAGAAGCAGGACGCGTAAACGGCAGCATATAAACGACATCAGACAAAGGTGCAATCGAAGGTGTTGCAACACTATTACCCGAAAAACCTAAAATACTAGAAACAACACCAGCAAAAGCTTCACCACACACTTCCGACACTTCACAACTACCCCAACCCTCCACCGCTTTTGCTAATTCCGCTGCACGTGTACGCAGCAAACGAATATTGCCTTCTGGTGCCCATGTTGCAAAACTCACTTGCAAACGCACAACTGCTTCATCTGAATTCACTTCTATTTCGCGCAATAATTTCGAAGCATCATGCACTAAAGCGTTATGCGCAGCTGTCCAGCTTAATATCGATGCCATCATCGCTTTGAAAGTCATCGTGGAATAACCACCGCTTTCAATTAAAAACGACATGCGCCACGGGATTTGTGTTGCCAAAGTGCGCGAAAATAAACTTGAAAAAGCTTTTAATTCCTGCGGAAAAAGATCGATAAAAACAGGCGTGTAAATTCTATCACCCACGCGACAGGTACGTAGATCAATATTAACAGCATCACGTGGAAACACTTGTCGCGCCAGCGGTGGATACATCAATCCTGATAAACGATTACCAAATGCTTCAATATCACGCATAGGAATTTTATCGCCAGGTAATACTGCTCGCCAATTTTTGTCAGTAAAATCAGAATCCGCTGATTGACGAATTGCATGCACAGCATCATGCACTTCCAATGTTTGACAATAAATATTTAATGCCGTCATATCCGTTACCACAGAACGTACAAACGATGCGTGCGATTCACGTAAATCCGGCACTGCAGCTATGAGATTTTGGCCATTTTGAAATGGGGGAATATTATTATCACGAATTAATTTCAATTTATCTTTTTGTGCACGCTCCATTTGTTCTTTGCTCAATGTATAAGGCCGAGTCCATAGAACAAAATATAATTCTTCATGCGCACAATATTTAGAAAGATAATCGACACGTTCTTTAAATAAATCATCTAACCCCATTCTTAATCGTTTCGCAGTAGCACGCGCTGGTGAGAGAATATCTTCAATTTCTGGTTTTACAGCAGCACGATCATAACTAAAATAAACTTGTAATACATGACCACGTCTTTTTAACGTTGCTTGTAAACTTTGTGTTAAACCCCGATGAATAGCATCGAATTCCTCAGTACCTATTAATCGCGTCACACCAAACACGCGCACAATCGAAATCAAAGAACCATCGCGCGCAACTAAAGTATTGGTATCTTCTGCTGTTTCTAAATCACAATAAGATTCTGCTGTTTGTTTGACCTCAGTACTAAACCAAGCAATGATTGAATCTATGCTTTCTAAAAGAGGATCCACAAATTTATTCATATATTCCTTATTGAGAGGACTGTGCCGATTCCGCTGCTAGTTCTTCCAATGCCGCAGCGGCCCACGCTTCTAATTGAACTTTAAAATGGGTATAGGAAGGCAGTAAACGCAAATCATTTAAAATAGTCGCAGCAATACCTGAATAACTGGCTTGGTATTCCAAAATCAATTGTCCGAAAGCCGCAGGATTACTAGTCCCCGCTCCAAATTTACTATCAATAGGCTGACTGCGAAATTTAAAACTACGATAGATCGCCTGCGAAGTATCTTGATATCCTGTACCATTTCCCATTGCACAAAATAACACATGACAAAAACTATTTAAATCCGCCTGACTCATTTCAGGAAGATAAATCAATTGCCCGCCGCTCATTTGATCAATGCCTACGGATTCTAAAAAAAGACATTGCGAACAAAAACAACAAGCTGTGGCGAGATTACTAAATTTATTATTGAGATAATTACCATCGAGATTGATAATCTCTTGATATTCTTTTGCTTGAAAACCACAATACTGACAAGTGTAATGATCACGCTGTAAAATACGCTCAGCAACTGGCAGAAAGGCTTTATCTTCGCGGCGTCTTACAAAAATACGCCATCCCGCTAAATTAACTGCCAGTTGGAGATCATACATAGCTCAAGACATCAATCATTAGAATGATGTAAACCCAGAGGTAGTACCCGCTTGACCTGCAGTACCAAACATTGTGCCGCCTAATGAACTGAATGTGGATGGCACAAAAATCAATGCAGCAGCAACAAACAGTAACGCAATCGGCATACCAATTGGAATTTGGGTTGGGTTATCTTTATGTGCTTTGAATTTAACGATAGCAGCCACCGCAAAACCTAAACCAGCAACATAAGCACCTGCAGTGATCAATAACGCAATATTACTTAAACTTTTTTTCGCTTGTCCTGCAACAGCTCCGATACCACCGGAAGTTGCTGCTGCCAATGCATCTAAACCATAAACCGCGAAAAGAAATGCAACAGCGGACAATACCGCAAATTTAACAAAACGACTCACCTTCATAGTATCTATCTCCTTATTAAAAAAATCATTTTACATCAAATCTGCGCCAATCCTAAAGTATTACTGATGGTTTGTATAAATTGGTACATGTTAATACATAAAGTGCCACCGATAATATGCGCCATCGCTTTACCAAATGAATCTTGATGGCCACCGTGACTCCCTACTTTCGCTAGTATCATTAAACCTCTGATAAAAGCAACATAACCGATTAACTGAATAATCATAAAACAATCCTGAATCAATGACGACCAAGCGTCACCTGAAGCAGGCACATATTCTAGAGGACTCGTATTCCCCCAAAAAGTACTGGTCGCTGTTTGCAATGAAGAAGGCAAATACAGCAGCGCAGCGCCCACAAAAATATACATCAACGGGCCTTTTAATTCGTACTGCGATGACATCATCGTACGCTGTTCTCCATATTGCTTCAACTTCATTATGCCCTGAAATACCATAAACATACCCAGTACATAACCAAGTGCCGTCGTAAACAATATGAGGTTAGGAACAGCAGCCGTGATGTTTTTAATCATGGTACCGGCATCAGGAACCAATGCCGCCTCAGCAACATTGACAAAAACAAGGCTTAAGAACCCTGTAACAATGATAACCCACTGTTTATACAGTGTAAATTTAGATGGATATCCCGGCATCATGGTTATACCTCTCTCTAAAATATCTCTGCTGTCTTACCTAAGTATATACCCATTTCGACCGATTACCGCTATTTTGTACAAAACTACCCGCCGTTTATTCCATAAGAAAGAGACACTAATCGCGTCCCTGTATCCACTTCTACCGTGCCATCGTATGGGTCTATTTTCGTGATTTTTCCGTATGATTTAAGCATATCGCCTTCAGCAACAGTAATCGTGTCGCCATTATCGGACCTTAACCAAGCACGGCCGGGAATAATGGCTTGAACTGTATAAGCTATCTTAGGTCCTGTTGCAGCTCTTGGCGTTACTGGCGGATAACCTTCAGGTTGACGTAAAGTCACTGAAGAAACAGAGGATGTCGTCGTCTTTGCAGCAACGCCTTGTAATAATTGCGTGACTTGATTCAAACTGGTTTCAAGACTTGCAATGCGCGTAGTCAGTGTATCCAGTTTGCCTTGCATATCTTTTGTTTGCGCTTCATAGGCTGCCATACGTTGTGCATATTCAGATTCCATCATATTCATCATTTTGGAATTCTGCTGCTCTAATGAACCTAAACGATCAGAAACTTCCGCACCGCCTTCTGTTGCGGCGGGTTGCGTTTGCGCAGCAGGTGGTTGTACAGGCGCTTGCGTAGTCTGTGGTGCACTCGGAGGTTGTTGTTGTGCAACTACTGCTGGTGATTTAGGTGTGGCTTGAGTCGCGGGTGCTTGGTTTTGACTAAATTCAGCAGCGGGTGGTGTCGCTGCATTAGGCATCATTTTATAAACAACAAAAACTAAAATAAAAAACACGCTAAGGCCTATCAACAAACGGCGGTATTGTTTTATTTTCGCAACAATATTACTTTTTACATCTTGTGTAGGCGCTACTGTCTTGGGTGCTTCTGTTTCCATTTCATAAGACACTTGATCATCTGAAAAGTGATACTCACCTTCCTCATGTTCTTCGTGACCTTCATAATTTTCGTCATGCTCATCATGTGACATCATAGTTAATCGCCTCTAACAATTAAGCCGACACATCTGCCATAAATAATATACCTATTCCCACGCCGGATTTCACTCTTACTGTCGCAGGGGTATTCGTATAATTAGACATAATCCCCGTCATTGCTGTTCCCACCTGACCTAAACCTACAGCAAGCTTATTGCCGGGACTAAATGTATTCGTTTGTGTCGTTGTACCAAATATACCCGTGGTCTTTGTCGAACCCGAATTGGTAATAGCATTAGCATACCCTGTTAAAAACGATGACGCCATGATAGAGCCGTATTTCAACATGTAATGATGATCCACGCTGGTTGCTAAAACAGTACGCGCAGTATCTGGATCAATCGCAAATGCGTTAACGGATTTACCGGTATTCCAGTCATCTTTATTCATCAAATTAAAAGTTAAGCTAACACGGTCTTTTCCGTTCGCTAATGCAAGTTTTCCTAATAATTTTGCGCCCGCTAAATCACCACTCACGATGGTTGCCATCACTGGGGTATCAGGATAATCACTATCAACAGCGGTATCTAATATTCCAAATAAAATGGTGCCTGCTTTAATCAATGGTTTTCCGCCTATAGTGGTAGTCGTTGTTGTGGTTTGTGTGATTGATTTACCATTGGCATCAAACAATCCTGGCCCTGTTCCTTTTTCTTTTTTATCTTGATTACCCGCTACATGCTGCATGGTTTTAGGTTGTTGCCATGTGGTTAAGACTGACTGCGCTTGACCTGACATTGCTGTTTGCAAATCTTGAATACGTTGTCTTCTCGCAGCTTCTGCGTCGGCTGCAGCTTGGGCTTGGGCTGCTTTAAATTGCTCTGTCTCAACGGCTGTAGGTCCTGCCGCTGCACCTTCTACTTGCAAACGTTGTTGCAATTTTGCGAAATCTTCAGCGCCAGGAATTTCACCCGATACACCAGGCACTCCTGCAATTGCAGGGGCAACACATGCACGGTAGCCTTGCAATAATTTCGCAGCGATATCAGGTGCTATTGTATTGGCTGTGACAGCGCTTTTTAACTCATTGACATAAGCGTCGATAGAAGCATTATTGCTTTGCATTGCTAATAATTTTTGCGCTTCTATGGCTTGCTCACCGCCTTTGTTAACCAGTTGGCGTAAGGTGTCAGATGAACATGCGCTGGCACGTTGTTTCTTGTAATCCTCCAATAATTTTGCAGCCGCTGCGGGTGTTAATTTTCCGGCGGCGACTAATTTTTGTAATTCAGCAGCATAATCATCCACCGAAGGATTTCTATCTTGTAATGCTGTCAATTGGTTAGCGACGTCTTGTGTTAACTGTCCTGCTTTCGCCATTTGTTGAATGTGGAATTGGCCTTGTTTTTTGAGTTCTTGTGCATGTTGCTGTGTGTATTGCGCTAAAAGACGTGCAGCCATTTCTGGAGAAATTTTTCCTTCACGCACTAAACGTGCTAACTCTGCGGCGTATTCTTCTGGCGATAAATTTTTCTTTTGTAATGCCAATAATTCATTAGCGACATCTACCGGTAACTGACCGGATTTAATCATGGCATCCATGCTGGCAGCGCTAGCTTTTAACAAAGCATTGCTATGTTGTTTTTTATATTTTTCGAGTAATAAACGCGCTTGTTCTGGGGTTAATTTTCCTTGTCTGACTAATTCATCTAGTGCAGCTGCATATTCTTCTACGGAAGCATTATTTTTAGCGAGATTTAATAAACGATTAGCATCTTCCTGAGATAATTTACCTTGCTGTTGCAATGCATTGATATCGTCTGCGACATTTACATTTTCATCGCCTGGACACAACACCGTACAGTTTCCATTTTGTTGACCCGCCATATTCAACAATGTGGGTACAGCACTACCGCCAGAAATTTTTGCTTGTTGTGCGGCTTGCACATTAGCTTGCGTTAAAGCCCGATAATATTCAGGCGAGACTTGACCGCCTGGAACAGATTGCAATCCGGGTGCAGCTGCAATTTTTGAAGGGCCTGTGGTCGCTTCTCCACCCCCAAAAAAATGGATGGCAACAAACACTAAAACAACCACAATAACCAATCCACCCAGTAATATACCGATCCGGGTTTTGGAATCCGCTTCAGCAAAATTAAATTTGGGGAATTTAATCGCCATTAAAAACCCTCAAATTTAAGTTCGATAGGATTACCGTATTGTGAAACCAACACGGAAGCGCTTTTTTGAATTTCATAAGCGATCATGCCATCTGGACTTACCATTCTGCCCACCCATCCTGGTGATAATACTGTAAGACGCGTACGAAGATACATCTTATCTCCTAACAACCATGCCTGACAATCACCACCCCGTACTGATAATTGTTTACTGCCGCCAGGTGCCACACCTTCTAACACATCCAGTAACACAGGGTTTGCACTATTAGGTAACCCTGTGCCTATTGGAATATCTTTTGAATTCGGGCCTATGCCTGCAATATGCAAATCAACACGATAATCAACAACGCGTTGTCCTGACACTAATTCAATAGTAATAGGTGTTGTTAATCCTACCATGCGAATCACTAAATCACTGTCGCCATAAGGTGACATACCCTGAACGAGTAATACATTACTTTTACCATCCCATTGGATAGTTGTTGATTTAGGATCACCAATATCATAAGCCGCTATCGGCCACGGTGCTCCTGTGGCATCTACAAAAACAAGAGATGTCACATAACCTTGCGCCAAACGCACTGCCGGTGGTGTAGCACCGGGTGCTAAATTAATCATGAGTGTAGTAGAAACCGGTTTAGGAGGAATATTGGCAGGAATCGCTGCTGCGCGCTGGGTCGAATCCACTGCTTGCTTGAGTCTAACAATTTGTTCCGGTGTCATTGGCATATTTTGTTGTAGCATTGCACCGAACGCCGCTTCTGATTCTGGTGGCGGAGGAACAGCAGGCGAAGGTGCTAGATTACGCATGACTTCTCTTGACTCTTCATAGGGTAGAGGATGAGGCCCTTGGTTAACAACACGAATAGGTGGCGGCGGTGGAGTATTCATAGCTTGCGGTGCACGGATCACGGGACCATTACCATTATTTTTTAACCATGCTTGAAATTGTTCTGAATGATTCAGTTGGTCGGTAACAGTGGTTGTTGTCGTGGTAGTCGTAACATCATTATTGACAGGTGTCCCTGCAGGTGGTGCGGGCGGCGGCACAAAAGGCCCATTAACAACCGGCATGACAGGTGCATCTGCAAAAACAGACGACATCCCTATAATGCTTGTAAATAGTATTGTAAAAAATATTTTCCTATCCATTGGTTGCACCGGGCTGCTTGCCCCCTCCGCTTTGAACAATGATATTTTCGATTGCAACACCTGTTAGATTATTGAGTGTGGGTATCCTTACCACTAATACTTGTAATGTTAACGATTCTGAGTAAGAGCGCAAATAATTTATATAATCTAATCGCATAGGCATTTGCACCCACCACGCGTATCTTCCTTCCAATACCCCTTGATTCAAAATAAATGGCGCAGCGGTAGGCACTGCACTGACAAATAATTTGGAATTTTGCACGGTATTATTATTAGCATAATTACTGAGTTGGTCCGCATATTTTTGCTGGCCATTATCTGTAAAATATTTTACATTTTTCTTGATTTGATCCGTATAATTAACAAAATCACAAGTAAAAACTGCTGGCAACACTGTACTCACCCATTGCAATAAATCAGGTGTAGACAAATAAGCTCTATCGACTGGTACGGGTAACAATACCCGCCATTCATCACCTACAGCAAAATTAACAGGTTTCGGTTTTGACAGCACGAGATAACAAGACGATGCAATTAACAACACGATAGCTGCTGCTGCCAATGCTAACGCTAGCATGACTTTGCCAAAGCCATCCTTGTAAAAATCTTCTCTTAGCTGTAAGACTTGCTCATCCGTTGCCATATCCATTCCTGTGTATTTCCCACGCGCTAAAAGTTTATCACAATGAACCTTGCGTCGCTGTAATATTTTGTTGCGGTTGGGTAAAAACAATATTGCCAATCATTTGTTCTATAGCAAGACCTTTATAACTTTCTAGCGCTTTATGACGACGCACGATCAAGGTTAATTGCAGAGGATTTTGGTACTGTGATTTTTGATCGTAAGGGGGATACCAATAATTAACAAGCACTGTCACCTGTAGACGCCAAGCATAAGCACCGCCTAACACGCCTTCACGCAATATAATAGGCGTTTCCACGACTTTTGCCGTGGCTATCATTTTACGTTGGGAGATCCCGAGTAAATTATTGGATGTCTTCAATGCCTCCATATAATTTTTCCATCCATACTCATTAAAATATTTTTGCGCATCCTGCAATTGACCACGATAGTTAACAAAATCATACGAATATGCCGCTTGCACTGCATCTGTCACCCAAGCAAAAACATCTTGATTAGACATATTAGGCCTATCCACAGGCACTTCCTGAAGCAAACGACTCACATCATCCGCTACAAAATAAAGTGGACGCGGCGGATTAAATAAAAGATAAAGTAAAACAGAAGCAAGTAATACCATCACTAACAAAGCGAGCGCAAAGACACCGATTGCGGAATGAAATTTTTTTTTGTAAAAATCATTGCGCAAATAAGTTAAGACTTGTGCATCTTTTTGTTTTTCTATCATGGCAGCACCTATAACATTTGGAATTGATCTATTCCCATACCTGCTGGATTAATCACTGTAGATATTTTTACAATGGTAATAATCACGGTAAAACTTTTCTGGGTCGTCGTTTCAGAACTTTGGTAAGTGACTAAAAACGGCATTTGCACACGCCACACATAATCTTTTCCAGGTAATGGGCCCGTATTAACAATGACAGGAGCGCCCGTGACAACACCTGTGACAAACAGTTGATTTTGTGTGATTCCTGTAATTAATTTTTGAATAGAGGCAAGATAATCATTCCATCCTGCAGAGGTAAAATAAGACTTGATACCCACAAGTTGTTTTTCGTAATTAACAAAGTCAAAAGTATACGCTGCTACTGCTGCTTTTTTTGCCCAATTGATTACTGTATCTGGTAACATATTGGGTTCCATACTAGGCGATAAATACATTTTTTTGTTTTCAGCATTCACTGCGTAAAATTCAGGTAAAGGACGGTTAAAAACTTGGACCAACACAACAACAACCATGAAAACAGCAATTGCGATCGCACTAATCAATCCATAGATAAATAATTGGTAATTTTCACGTAGTAGCTTAGTATCCATTACGTGATAACTCCCATAGGAATAATTTTCCCTGTGGTTGTCGTACAATAATAATCACGACCCGGCTCGAACAACACCATATAAATAATAGACAAAATCAACAATAGAATAATGGCAAGCGTGACAATCAAGCGACGTAACATTTTATGAAATTGTTCACAAAAAAAATCACTTTGCATGCGTGCATTTCGATATAGTTCATGGTTCATGCTGGCAATTTCTCCATGGTGATTTCTACTCTATAATTTTCACCGCTGTCCCAAGCATTTGGAATGGGTTCTACTAATTTTGAACTTCCGCCTCCTCTTGCAGAAAGTACACGACTTGCCGGCGAAAAAACATTTCTTTGCCATAAATATTTCACAACACTATTAGCTTGTTCCTGCGAGAGAGCGAGATTCACACATTCAGGTCCAATCGCATTGGTGTATGCGGTGACATTCACTGACATAGTGACATAACCATAAATTAAATCCGCAACGAGATCCAACGTGGAATACGCTGTCGGTCTTAATTTTGCAGTCATGCCATCAAATAAATAACGTGACGGCAGCACTAATAAAATTTGGTCCCCCAAGACCATCACTTTCACACCACGATTTTCTAAACGGTCGCGTAAACTACCACGTGCTTCGAGATAAGCACCTAAAGTACCGCCTAATACTATTCCGCCTGCTGCTGCAGGCACTACACCTAACGAGGTAACACTACCTACCACTGCACCCGCAACACCCCCAATCAACACCCCACGACCTGTTTGACTGGAAGATTGATAATTATCATCCAGTCCTGTGTTTCCAGCATTTCTAACATAAGAAGAAGTATTTTGGTACGCAACATCCACTCCATTTTCCACATCACGTGTTGGACCAGAATACGCACACGCTTGTAATAATAAAAAAACGGATGCGAGTAATAAAAAATGCAATCTGAATAAAATTTTCATTTTTTCCCTTTTAGGTCTTATGACTCACTCGATTTCATTCCACCGACATATTCAGACAGAACATGTGCGGCTGCAATCACTTCCTGTAAATCACGCAAAATACCTGCAACTTCTGGAGGATAATCCGTTGCCATGGTCATGTCACGAATAATCTCAGTCGTCACATTTCCTGCTGCCGATCCAGAACGTCCAAACAATCGCTCAATTAATTCTGTTTTATCTTTAATGAGATGCTTACTCACCAATGGCGTAGCAAATCGTTCCATGTTTTCAACACCTACCAAACGCGTAACACCTTCACCCAACATCACTTTGTTAAAAATAGTTAGACGCCCATAATCTTCAGGTTCTTCCACGATTTCTTCTGTCACTGCTGTTTGACGATTGTGGTAAGCTAATAATGCTGACACACCTCGCTCTATCGAATTCGCAGTTGGATTTTCACCCATGGTATTAGCGATAATATGCAAATCTTCGGTTTCATCGTGCGGCAGATCGAATATAGGCTGGTTGCTTGCCATGACATGGTTAAACTGTTCCAAACGGCTTTCGAAATCAACCAGTAACCGCTCTATCGGCGGCTCCACTTTCAGGAATTGATTAATACGCAAACGCGCCGGCGGTTTAGGATTAGCATAAAACATACGCGCACGAATAATTTTTGATTTAAAGAAAATATGCGCTTCACCTTCACGCTGTTCTTTTAAGTCCAGTAAATCAATACGCTGCCGTTTTTCAGAAGAGGCGCTACGTGTATCCATATAATTATTTAAAATGCTTTGCGCATTTGTTTGAAACGAATCTACTTTGGTAACATAGGATTCACCTGCTGTTTTCTGGAAAAAATCCCAAGTATCTAATGGATCTTCTAATTTCATACAAATTTTGATGTTAGTGTTTGCACCGATGGACAACGCTTCTTCTTTAGATGCTTTTTGAAAAGCCGGCAAATCTTGTCCAGCAAAAATAACGGAGAAACCTAGCGAACGTGCTTGCGCAGGCACTACCGCAAAACCTTTCACAGCATAATAACCATACTCATCTAAAATACACATATAAGGTGTTGGCGCATTAGTAGGTTTGCGTGCAACAACTTCCTGATAAGTTCCTTCCACTGTATCACCTAAACCTGCTGCCATCATTGACTTCAACGAAGCAATAATTACTTTTCCTAAGTTAGATAATTCATCTGTGGATTTTTCTAAGGCGGGCAACAATACGCAAAGAATGCGGCGATTTAACACAACGTCTTTTAAATCGACTTCTGCAAGATTAGTACGAATAATATGCCCATAAGTATCTGCCAACGAACCAAATACTTTGGTTAATTGCATGGTAATGAAGCCATGTTGTTCGAATACTTGTGAACCTTGTTTACCTTTTTTTGTTTTATCAAATCCTGGCAATGTCATGAGATAGTTATAGATAGGTTCAATAACAACATCAGGCGCATCTGCTAAACTCACAGGTTCTTGATTATCACGAATAAACATTTTATCAATGGCAATGGCTTCTAATCGGGTCAAATCAAAATATTTTCGAATAGAGTTAGCATCCAATAATATTTTGCCTTGATCGCGCATATAAACTAGAATTTTCATCAGCGCTTCAACGAATACCATCGCACGGCCTTTCCACATATCACCGTCAGGTGTTTGACTCGAAGAATCCATTAAGCTAATAACTAATTGCGACAACATACTAGACGAACCGGTACAAAACGGATTCATGGTGTTTGACAAACGACGTTCTTGCGCACCCACAATGTCACGCGCACCCGTCATGAAATTAATTAATAACAAATCATCTTCACGCCCCATCGTCCGCGCCATGGAAAAAATCTTTGCGAATAAACTATTATCACCTTTACCATCGACATATAAAAAACCACTACCTTGCATTAACGCATTAAATGCCAATGAAACTAACGCTTCTGTTTTACCACTACCGGTGGAACCAAAAATCAATACGTGGGTACGCATATCATCATTATTAAACCAAAGTTCTTCATTGGTTTGTTTGCGATTACCAAAAAAAGAAATACCGCGCGCTTTACGTGGTTTAGTCGTTCCCGGCAAAGGATCATTATAATCCAATGCATTGGAACGCGAAGGCATACGAAAAGGTAGTTTAAACTGACGCGTATAAGCATAAATAAATATGCTTATACCAATAAGACCAATAACATCTGTCATAGCCGGAAAGAAAAACGCTGCTATACCGACTCCAAATAAAAGACATGCGCTATTGACTGGATCTTTGAAAAAATCAACAATACGCATCCCCAAAGTACGCGTATCGCGCAACAAAAGTTGCGGCGCCATTTCATGTTGTTCTTCCAAACCACGTTGACGCATAAATGCTCCAAGCTTTTACTGTTCTTCGTCCGGCTTATAAATAATATCTTTCAAAGAATTTTCCAATGCATTAGTTGCTTCTTCTATCATGGGCACAACAATTTTTTTGCCAATGTGTCGTTCAGCAATCCAATGTGCGAAAGGACCACTCACTTCCACAAACGGTGTTTGTCGTCCCACCGTATTCATCATATACCACAACCGTCTATCTACTGGTTTTAACCATAAAAAATCCGCCGACGCTTGCACACCATCCGTACGTGCAAATTCCAACAGAGAAGCAAGAACTGTTAAAACATACGCATGTCTACTCACAAGTTCTTTTACTGATTTATGTGCTGCATATTTCTGACAAAGTTCATCAACACCTGTAAAATCTAATTTGACTTCAGAAGAAGCGCTGACTTTCAATAACAATTCTGTACTGGCCTTACTATCGCCCTGAGAGCGTGCGGCAAATGCTGCAAATAATACTTTTGCGTGCGGCGGTAAATGTTCCACACCACGCCATAATGGACCTAATTGTACCGAAAATATTTTATTCGCTTCACCACGTTTTAATTTGACCTCAACCTTGTCCCAGTCTTTACGCATCACGCCTTCCTGTGGTTGACGCTTGTATTCTTCGAGTAATTTATGCTTTTTGCAAAACTGCATAGGCGTTAATGCCATCGCCCAAGGTCCCACATCAATATCAACACTCAGTAAATCAAGATTCACAACAGGTGCTATCTGCGGCCAATTTTTTTTTTCTAATTGTGCGAGATCATGCATACTATAAGTACGTTTGAAAACACGCGTTGAATTTGCAAAATAAACAACACACCCCAAGACAACGACGATAATAACAAAAGGATAACGAACGTAATTCCCAACAAGATCACCGACTCTCACAACATTATCATAAGGAATTGTTTTAACATCCGCTGCTAATATAAAAGCGCGGACATCGTCTAACTGACTAGTAAAATAACTGACTATTGAAATTTCAAATAATTTCAGCTTGAAATAAAACGAAACTAATACATGCTTGAAGTAATACCATAACGCCGCAGCTACCGCAAAAATACCCGCGATAGTCCACAATATCCCCATGGACCCTTCAGGTTGATTTCCTTGCTGAGCAGGTGCAGCCATGGAACATCCTTATCCTTGCTGGCGTTCGCGAATCTCATCCAACATTTTACAATCGATACAAAGTGTCGCCGTCGGCCTTGCCTCTAAACGACGCAGCC
>Ga0207071_1016_pt1 | contig 36236 bp, 45 predicted proteins | sample Alteio_BWMinHeat_67_FD_153531 | JGI IMG/M metagenome (GOLD analysis project Ga0207071, IMG submission 153531) | Enriched cells from forest soil in Barre Woods Harvard Forest LTER site, Petersham, Massachusetts, United States -... | ecosystem: Environmental > Terrestrial > Soil > Temperate forest >...
GCTCGGCCTCTATTACCTGTCGATCATGAGCGAGGGGATGCCGGGCGAGTGGAAGCTCGAGCTCCATAGCGAAGCGGCGCTAAAGAAGGACCCGAAACTGGTCAATACGGTTCGCGGCCACTACATGAGCATGGCCGAGATCGAGCATGCCTTGCAGGAAAAATCGATCGGGTTGCACACCAAGATCAGGTATCGCTGGGAAGGTGTCGACGACAAGGGCAAGTCGTTCAAGAAGTGGTATGAGACCACGCCCGGCCGCGTCATCCTTGGCAACGTATTGCCGAAGAGCCCCAAGGTCCCCTTCGACGCCGTCAACCGCTTGATGACCAAGCGCGAGATCTCGTCGATGATCGATACCGTCTACCGCCATTGCGGGCAAAAGGAGACGGTCATCTTCTGCGACCGCATCATGGCGCTCGGCTTCTACCACGCCTTCAAGGCCGGCATTTCGTTCGGCAAGGACGACATGGTGGTGCCCGCGTCGAAGTGGAAGATCGTCGATCGCACGCGCGACCTCGCCAAGGAGTTCGAGCAGCAATACAACGACGGCCTCATCACCCAGGGCGAGAAGTACAACAAGGTGGTCGACGCCTGGTCGAAGTCCACCGACGAGATCGCCGAAGCGATGATGAAGGAAATTTCCACGACCAAGAAGGACGCCGCCGGGCGCGACATGCAGGTCAATTCGATCTACATGATGGCCCATTCCGGCGCCCGCGGCTCGCCGGCGCAAATGCGCCAGCTTGCCGGCATGCGCGGACTGATGGCGAAGCCGAGTGGCGAAATCATCGAGAGCCCGATCATCTCCAACTTCAAGGAGGGGCTGTCGGTGATGGAGTACTTCAACTCCACGCACGGCGCCCGCAAGGGCCTCGCCGACACCGCCTTGAAGACGGCGAACTCGGGTTACCTGACGCGGCGTCTGGTCGACGTGGCGCAGGACTGCATCATCACGACCGAAGACTGCGGCACCAAGAACGGCATCAAGGTACGGGCGATCATCGACGCCGGCACCGTGGTGGCGCCGCTCGCCGTCCGCATTCTCGGCCGCACCACCGCCGAAGACGTCAAGGATCCGGCAAGCAACAAGACCGTGGCCAAGCGCGGCACCTTGCTCACCGAGCCCGAGGTCGACGCGATCACCAATGCCGGCGTGCAGGAGCTTAAAATCCGCTCCGTGCTCACCTGTGAGGCGGAAAATGGCGTCTGCGGCGCCTGTTACGGGCGCGATCTTGCCCGCGGCACTCCGGTCAACATGGGCGAGGCGGTGGGTGTCATCGCGGCGCAGTCGATCGGCGAACCGGGCACGCAGCTCACCATGCGCACCTTCCACATCGGCGGCGCGGCGCAGATCTCCGAGCAGTCGTTCATCGAGTCGAACTTCGACGGCAAGCTCAAGTTCAAGGGCAAGAACATCGCCAAGAACTCCGATGGCGATGTGGTGGCGATGGTGCGCAACATGGTGGTGTCGGTCATCGATGCCGACGGCACCGAACGCGCGCATCACCGCATCCCCTACGGCGCGCGCATGCGTGTCGAGGACGGCGACAAGATCAAGCGCGGCCAGCGCATCGCCGAGTGGGATCCCTACACGCGGCCGATCCTTACCGAAGTCGAGGGCTCGATCGCCTTCGAGGACCTGGTGGACGGCGTTTCGCTGTCGGAAGCGCTCGACGAGTCGACCGGCATCGCCAAGCGCGTGGTCATCGATTGGCGCACCGGACCGGTGCGCAACCAGCAGGACCTGCGCCCGGCGATCGTGATCAAGGGCAAGGACGGCAAGCTGTTGAAGCTCAGCCGCGGCGGCGAGGCGCGTTATCAGCTCGCCGTCGATGCCATCATCTCGGTCGATCCCGGTGCGCATATGAAGGCGGGCGACGTCATCGCCCGTATCCCCACGGAAAGCGCTAAGACGCGCGACATCACCGGCGGTCTGCCGCGGGTGGCGGAGCTGTTCGAGGCGCGCAAGCCCAAGGATTCGGCGGTCATCGCCGAGATCGGCGGCACCGTGCGCTTCGGCAAGGACTACAAAAACAAGCGCCGCATCACCATCGAGCCGTCGGCCAAGGGTGAGGAGCCGAGGGAATACCTGGTGGCCAAGGGCAAGCACATCTACCTGCAGGACGGCGACGTCATCGAAAAGGGCGATTACATCGTCGACGGCAATCCCGCGCCGCACGACATTCTCGCCATCAAGGGCGTCGAAGAGCTTGCCGCCTATCTGGTCAACGAGATCCAGGAGGTTTATCGCCTGCAAGGCGTGATGATCAACGACAAGCATATCGAGGTGATCGTCCGCCAGATGCTGCAGAAGGTCGAAATCGACGATGCCGGTGAGACTGATCTGCTCCAGGGCGAGCAGATGGACAAGACCGAGCTCGACGAGATCAACGCGCGTGCCGAAGCCGATGGCAAGAAGGGGGCAACGGGCCACCCGGTGCTGCTCGGCATCACCAAGGCGAGCCTGCAGACGCGGTCGTTCATCTCGGCGGCCTCGTTCCAGGAAACCACGCGCGTCCTTACCGAGGCGGCGGTCAACGCCAAGATCGACACGCTCGACGGCCTCAAGGAGAACGTCATCGTCGGCCGCCTGATTCCGGCGGGCACCGGCGCCATGATGAACTCGCTGCGCGAGGTCGCCGTCAAACGCGACGCGCTCATCCTCGAAGAGCGGGAAAAGGACGCGGCCAAGGCAGCGGAAGCGGCCGCAGCCGCCAAGGCCGAGCCTGCTCCGGCCTTGCCGGCGGCCGAGTAGGGCGCTTCGCCGGATCGCTGTTGAAAGGGCCGCCCCCGAGGCGGCCCTTTTGCTTTGCTGGAAGCGTCACACGACGGTAACCAATCGTCCTCTAGAGCGGCGCGCATGCACTGGTGGCAATCGGGCATCCTCTACCAGATTTATCCGCGCTCGTTTCGGGACGGCAACGGCGACGGCGTCGGCGATCTCGCCGGGATCGTCGAGTGCTTGCCGTATCTTTCCGAGCTCGGCGTCGATGCGATCTGGCTGTCGCCGGTCTTTGCCTCGCCGATGGCCGATTTTGGCTACGACATCGCCGACTATACCGCGATTGATCCCCTGTTCGGCAGCCTGCGCGAGTTCGACACGCTGCTCGGCAAAGCACACGCGCGCGGCTTGAAGGTGCTGCTCGATCTCGTGCCTAACCACACCTCGGATCAGCACCCGTGGTTTGCCGAAAGCCGGGCTTCGCGCAGCAATCGCAAACGTGACTGGTATATCTGACGCGATGCGGCGCCCGACGGCGGGCCGCCCAACAATTGGCTCTCGGAGTTCGGCGGTTCGGCGTGGGCGCTCGATGAACGCACCGGCCAATATTATTACCACGCCTTCCTGCGTGAGCAGCCGGATCTCAACTGGCGCAGTGCCGAGGTGCGCGGGGCAATGCACGAGGTGATGCGCTTCTGGCTCAAGCGCGGCGTCGACGGCTTCCGTGTCGACGTGCTCTGGCATCTGATCAAGGACGAAGCTTTCCGCGACAATCCGCGCAATCCGGATTTCCGCGAAGACGCCGCCGGTTACAAACGACTGCTGCCGCTATATTCGACCGACCGGCCGGAGGTGCACGAGGTGATCCGCGGCCTGCGCGGCGTTGTCGATGAATTTCCGGATCGCGTGTTGATCGGCGAAGTCTATCTTCCGGCGGAAAAGCTTGGCGCTTATTACGGCCGCGATCTTTCCGGCCTGCACCTGCCGTTCAACTTCGGCCTGATCGGGACGCCGTTTGCCCCGCGCGCGATTGCCGAAGCTGTCGAGCGCTACGAGGCGAACCTGCCGCAAGGCGCCTGGCCGAACTGGGTCATGGGCAATCACGACCGGCCGCGGCTTGCATCGCGCATCGGTCCGGAGAAGGCGGCGATTGCGGCGACGTTGCTGCTCACGCTGCGCGGCACGCCAACGCTCTACTACGGCGACGAGATCGGCATGCGGCAGGCAGCGATCGCGCCGGATCAAGCGCGCGATCCGGCGGCGCGGCACGTGCCCGGCCGCGACGGCGCACGCACGCCGATGCAATGGAATGGCGGCGCCTTTGCCGGGTTTTCCGGCGTCGAGCCCTGGCTGCCGTTGGCCGAGGACTTTGCAACGGTCAACGTGGCGCGCGAACGCACCGATCCGGCCTCGCTCTATAATCTCTACCGGCGCCTGATCGCCGCGAGGCGCAAAAGCGCGGCGCTGACCGGGGGCAGCTATCGGACCCTCACGGCCGGCGACCGGGCGCTGGCGTTCTTGCGGGAGGCGCCGGGCGAGCGAGTCATGGTGGCGCTGAATTTCAGCGCCGAGACGGCTACGGTCGGCGTCCCCGGCGCGGCGGGAACTGTGCTAGCCGCTTCCAGCGGGCTGGAGGAGGGCAAGGCCGTAGGCGGTACGATCATGCTGCCGGGCTACGCTGCCATGGTCGTGGCGCTGCGGTGCTGAATCGCGATTAGCCGCGATATTTCAACCCTTTTCGCCTTGACTTGAACGAGTCCCGCCGATACATACCCACCACTTTACGGCAGGCGGTGAGCTTCGCTTGCTCGGAACGGCCGCCCGGCTAAGCATCTGAGAATGCTGCGATTTTCTCAATTGTGCGCCGGCGCATCGCCTCGACGGATGAAGCTCAGACGCTGCCTCTGACAGCCTTGTGTCAGGTCTAGGAGTGATCGGGCGCGCAAGCTTTGACGCTTGCGCGACCGGCTGAAACCGGAAACGCGCCCCCGCGAAGTTGGCGGATGGCGTGATTTCGTTTTGCTTGCGCGCGGGACTTGTGCCGCGCGGACATGCTTGGGCGAAAGCCCAAATGTGCAGCGGGCGGTTGAGCCCGCCCGAATGTGTGAAGGGGCGAGAGCCCCGATGATTCCGGGCGCGAGCCCGTACCGAGGGACGTGAATGCCGACGATCAACCAGTTGATTGCCACACCGCGCAAACCGCTCAAGGCGCGCAATACCGCGCCGGCGCTGGAGAATTCGCCGCAGAAGCGCGGCGTCTGCACGCGCGTCTACACAACGACGCCGAAGAAGCCGAACTCGGCGCTGCGCAAGGTCGCCAAGGTGCGTCTCACCAACGGCTTCGAGGTGATCGGCTATATCCCGGGCGAGGGCCACAATCTTCAGGAGCACTCGGTGGTGATGATCCGCGGTGGCCGCGTCAAGGATCTGCCCGGCGTGCGCTACCACATCCTGCGCGGCGTGCTCGATACCCAGGGCGTCAAGAACCGCAAGCAGCGCCGTTCGAAATACGGCGCCAAGCGCCCGAAGTAACCGGAGAGATCGATGTCCCGCCGTCACGCCGCAGAAAAGCGCGAAGTCATTCCAGACCCGAAGTTCGGCAACGTCGTCGTCTCCAAGTTCATGAATGCCGTCATGTATGCCGGCAAGAAGTCGGTCGCCGAAGGCATCGTCTACGGCGCGCTGGAAATGATCGAAGGCAAGACCAAGCAGAGCCCGCTCACCGTATTTGAGCAGGCGCTCGCCAATGTCATGCCGTCGATCGAAGTGCGCTCGCGCCGCGTTGGCGGCGCCACCTACCAGGTGCCTGTGGAAGTGCGCACCTCGCGCCGCCAGGCGCTGGGGATTCGCTGGATCATTTCGGCCGCCCGCGACCGCAACGAAAAAACAATGACCGAGCGGCTCTCGGCCGAGCTGCTCGACGCATCGAACAACAGGGGAAACGCCGTCAAGAAGCGCGAGGACACCCACAAGATGGCGGAAGCCAACCGGGCCTTCTCGCATTACCGCTGGTGACGACGAACAACCTCAAGGACTAGAACGCAAATGCCCCGCGTCCATAAAATCGAGGACTACCGCAACTTCGGCATCATGGCCCACATCGATGCCGGGAAAACCACGACCACGGAGCGGATCCTCTATTACACAGGCAAGAGCCACAAGATCGGCGAGGTGCACGAAGGCGCCGCGACGATGGACTGGATGGAGCAGGAGCAGGAGCGCGGCATCACCATCACCTCGGCCGCGACCACCGCGTTCTGGAAGGAAAAGCGCCTCAACATCATCGACACTCCCGGCCACGTCGATTTCACCATCGAAGTGGAACGCTCGCTGCGCGTGCTCGACGGCGCCGTCGTCGTGCTCGACAGCAATCAGGGCGTCGAGCCACAGACCGAGACGGTCTGGCGTCAGGGCGACAAATATAAAGTGCCGCGCATCGTCTTCGCCAACAAGATGGACAAGATCGGCGCCGACTTCTTCAAGTCGATGGAAGACATCAAGACCAGGCTTGGCGCTAAGCCCGTCGCCATCCAGCTCCCGATCGGTTCGGAGCAGAATTTCAAGGGCATCATCGATCTGGTTCGCATGAAAGGCGTGGTCTGGGACGATGAATCCCTCGGCGCCAACTACAAGGACATCGATATTCCGGCGGACATGCTCGATCAGGCCAAGGAATACCACGACAAGATGGTCGAGGCGGCCTGCGAACTCGACGATGATGCGGCCACCGCCTACCTCGAAGGCAAAATGCCGGATGAGGCGACCCTCAAAAAGCTGATCCGCAAGGCCGTGATCACCGGCGCGTTCTTCCCGGTGCTGTGCGGCTCCGCCTTCAAGAACAAGGGCGTGCAGCCGCTGCTCGATGCGGTGGTCGATTATCTTCCCAGCCCGCTCGACGTGCCGCCGATCCACGGCATCAACCCGGATAACGGCGAAGACGTCATTCGCGAGCCCAAGGACAACGCGCCGCTGGCGCTGCTCGCCTTCAAGATTATGGACGATCCTTTTGTCGGCACCATCACCTTCTGCCGCATCTATTCCGGCACGCTCACCAGCGGCACCGGCGTGATCAACTCGACCAAGGAGCGCAAGGAGCGCATCGGCCGCATGCTGCTGATGCATGCGAACAACCGCGAAGACATTAAGGAAGCCTATGCCGGCGACATCGTGGCGCTGGCCGGCCTCAAGGAGGTGCGCACCGGCGACACGCTGTGCGACCCCAAGCAGCCGGTGATCCTGGAAAAGATGGAATTCCCCGATCCGGTCATCGAAATTGCCATCGAGCCGAAGTCGAAGGCCGATCAGGAAAAGCTCGGCGTGGCGCTGGCCAAGCTGGTGGCGGAAGATCCGTCTTTCCGCGTCAACACCGATCCGGAATCGGGCCAGACCATCATCCGCGGCATGGGCGAACTGCATCTCGACATCAAGGTCGACATCCTCAAGCGCACCTACAAGGTCGACGCCAATATCGGGGCACCGCAGGTGGCTTATCGCGAGAAGATCACGCAGCGGGCCGAAGTCACTTATACGCACAAGAAGCAGACCGGCGGCTCGGGGCAGTACGCGGAAGTCAAGATCGTCGCCGAGCCGGCCGAGCCCGGCACGCCGTTCGAGTTCGAAAACGAGATCGTCGGCGGCGCGGTGCCGAAGGAGTACATCCCCGGCGTCGAGAAGGGTCTTGAGTCCGTTCTCGGCTCCGGCGTGCTCGCGGGTTTTCCGGTGGTCGACCTCAAGGTGTCGCTGATCGACGGCAAGTATCACGAAGTCGATTCATCGGCGCTGGCATTTGAAATCGCGGCACGCAGCGCGCTGCGCGAGGCGCTGCAAAAGGGCAGGTCCGTTCTCCTTGAGCCGATCATGAAGGTCGAGGTGGTGACCGTGGCGGAATACACCGGCTCGGTCATCGGCGATCTCAACTCACGGCGCGGCCACATTATGGGCCAGGACGTGCGCGGCAACGCCAACGTGATCAACGCGATGGTGCCGCTGGCCAACATGTTCAGCTACGTCAACAACCTGCGCTCGATGTCACAGGGGCGCGCGACATTCACGATGCAATTCGACCACTACGCGGAAGCGCCGAGAAACGTTTCCGAAGAAGTGCAGAAGAAATTCGCTTAAATCGCGTGGCGACAAGCAACCTTTAAGGATCTGAACGGAGAGTTCCATGGCAAAAGAGAAATTCAACCGCAACAAGCCGCATTGCAATATCGGCACCATCGGCCACGTCGACCACGGCAAGACCACGCTCACCGCGGCGATCACCAAGGTCCTGTCGGAGACCGGCGGGGCGACATTCACCGCCTATGACCAGATCGACAAGGCGCCCGAGGAAAAGGCGCGCGGCATCACCATTTCGACCGCGCACGTTGAATACGAAACCGCCAAGCGCCATTACGCGCACGTCGATTGCCCCGGCCACGCCGACTACGTGAAGAACATGATCACCGGCGCCGCGCAGATGGACGGCGCCATCCTCGTCGTCTCCGCCGCCGACGGCCCGATGCCGCAGACCCGCGAACACATTCTGCTCGCCCGCCAGGTCGGCGTGCCGGCGCTGGTCGTCTACATGAACAAGGTCGACATGGTCGACGATCCGGAACTACTCGAGCTCGTCGAGCTCGAAGTCCGCGAACTGCTCTCCAAGTACAACTTCCCAGGCGACAAGATCCCGATCGTCAAGGGCTCCGCGCTCAAGGCGCTCGACGGTTCCGACGAGAAGCTCGGCAAGGAATCGATCATGGCGCTGATGAAGGCCGTGGACGAAAGCATTCCGCAGCCGGAGCGGCCAAAGGATCAGCCGTTCCTGATGCCGGTGGAAGATGTGTTCTCGATCTCCGGCCGCGGCACCGTCTGCACCGGCCGCGTCGAGCGCGGCATCATCAAGGTCGGCGAGGAAGTCGAGATCGTCGGCATCAAGCCGACCGTCAAGACCGTCGTCACCGGCGTCGAAATGTTCCGCAAGCTGCTCGATCAGGGCGAGGCCGGCGATAACATCGGCGCGCTGCTGCGCGGCACCAAGCGCGAGGACGTCGAGCGCGGCCAGGTGCTGTGCAAGCCGGGCTCGGTCAAGCCGCACACCAAGTTCAAGGCGGAAGCCTACATCCTCACCAAGGAAGAGGGCGGCCGTCATACCCCGTTCTTCACCAACTACCGTCCGCAGTTCTACTTCCGCACCACCGACGTGACCGGCGTGGTGCACCTGCCGGCCGGCACCGAGATGGTGATGCCGGGCGACAACGTGGCGATGGAAGTGCACCTGATCGTGCCGATCGCAATGGAAGAAAAACTGCGCTTCGCCATCCGCGAGGGCGGCCGCACCGTCGGCGCCGGCGTGGTGGCGAGCATCATCGAGTAGGACTGAAAGAGGCGTCATGGCCGGGTGAAAAACCCGGCCATCCACGTCTTACGAAAGAAAAGCAGATGAACGGCCAGAATATCCGGATCCGGCTCAAGGCGTTCGATCACCGTATCCTCGATGCGTCGACGCGCGAGATCGTCAACACCGCCAAGCGCACCGGTGCGCAGGTGCGTGGGCCGATCCCGCTGCCGACGCGCATCGAGAAGTTCACGGTGAACCGCTCGCCGCACATCGACAAGACGAGCCGCGAACAATTCGAGATGCGCACGCACAAGCGCCTTCTCGACATCGTCGACCCGACGCCGCAGACCGTGGACGCGCTGATGAAGCTCGACCTCGCCGCCGGCGTCGACGTCGAGATCAAGCTCTAAGGATAGAAGTGAGGAAGCGATGCGCTCGGGAGTGGTTGCGCAGAAGGTCGGGATGACGCGGGTGTTCACCGAGGCCGGTGAACATGTTCCGGTCACGGTGCTGCGCCTGGCGCAGTGCCAGGTCGTCGGCCATCGCAGCAAGGACAAGAACGGCTATGTGGCGCTGCAGCTCGGCGCCGGCGCGCGCCGCGCCGGCAACATGAGCAAGGCCGACCGCGGCTATTTCGCCAAGGCCAATATCGAGCCGAAGCGCAAGCTCGCGGAATTCCGCGTCAGCGACGACGCCATGATCCCGGTCGGGGCCGAAATCACCGCCGACCATTTCGTTGCCGGGCAATTCGTCGATGTCTGCGGCATATCCATCGGCAAGGGCTTTGCCGGTGGCATGAAGCGCTGGAACTTCGCCGGGTTGCGCGCCTCGCACGGCGTGTCGGTTTCGCACCGCTCGATTGGCGGCACTGGCGGACGCCAGGACCCCGGCAGGACTTTCAAGAACAAGAAGATGCCCGGCCATCTGGGCGTCGACCGTGTGACCACGCTCAACCTCCGTGTCGTCTCGACCGATGTCGAGCGCGGCCTGCTGCTGATCGAGGGCGCGGTGCCCGGCGCTAAGGGCGGCTGGATCACCGTGCGCGACGCGGTGAAGAAGGCGCTGCCCAAGGAAGCGCCCAAGCCCGGCAAGTTCAAGCTCGCCGAATCCGCGGCGAAGCCGGACGCAAAATCCGACGCCGCGCCGGCGGAAGCGGCGCCGGCCGAGACCTCCACCAAGCCGGAGGGCGCATAACATGGAACTGAAAATCACCACGCTCGAAGGCAAGGAGGCCGGCTCGGTGAGCCTGCCCGACGCTATCTTCGGCCTCGAGCCGCGCGCCGACATCGTCCAGCGCTGCGTCAACTGGCAGCTCGCCAAGCGTCAGCGCGGCACCCACAAGGCCAAGGACCGCAGCGAAGTCTGGCGCACCGGCAAGAAGATGTACGCGCAGAAAGGCACCGGCGGCGCCCGTCACGGCTCGGCGCGCGTGCCGCAGTTCCGCGGCGGCGGCCGTGCCTTCGGCCCCATCGTGCGCAGCCATGCCATCGGCCTGCCGAAGAAGGTGCGTGCGCTCGCGCTCAAGCATGCCTTGTCGTCCAAGGCCAAGGGCAACGGCATCGTCGTCATCGACAAGGCGGCCGTAAAGGACGCCAAGACCAAGACGCTCGCCGCCGTTTTCGGCAAACTCGGCTTCGACAATGCGCTGATCATCGACGGCGCCGAGTGCGACGCCAACTTCTGCGCCGCCGCGCGCAACATTCCCAATATCGACGTGCTGCCGGTGCAGGGCATCAACGTCTACGACATCATGCGGCGCAAGACCCTGGTGCTCACCAAGGCCGCGCTCGATGCGCTGGAGGCGCGGTTCAAATGACCACCAGCGATCCGCGTCACTACGACGTCATTCTCTCTCCGGTGATCACCGAGAAGGCGACCATGGCTTCCGAGCACAACAAGGTCGTGTTCAAGGTGCGCCGCGATGCCACCAAGCCGCAGATCAAGGAAGCGGTGGAGAAGCTTTTCGACGTCAAGGTCAAGAACGTCAACACGCTGATCCGTCCGGGCAAGCGCAAGGCGTTCAAGAACCGCATCGGCCAGCAGTCGGACGTCAAGCGTGCGATCGTTACCCTCGAAGAGGGTCACCGCATCGACGTGACCACGGGATTGTAAGGATCAGTTGCGATGGCATTGAAAACATACAACCCGGCCACGCCGAGCCAGCGCCATCTGGTCACCGTCAACCGTTCGACGCTCTACAAGGGCGCGCCGGTCAAGACGCTCACCGAAGGTCAGCACTCGACCGGCGGGCGCAACAACAACGGCCGCATCACCTCGCGCTTCCGCGGCGGCGGCCACAAGCAGGCCTATCGCCGGATCGATTTCCGGCGCGCCAAGCACGACGTCGCGGCGACCGTGGAGCGGATCGAATACGATCCCAACCGCACGGCGTTCATCGCGCTGATCAAGTACGAGGACGGCGAGCTCGCCTATATCCTGGCGCCGCAGCGTCTGGGCGCGGGCGACACCGTGATCGCCTCCGAGCGTGCCGACGTGAAGCCCGGCAATGCCATGCCGCTCGCCAATATTCCGGTCGGCACCATCGTGCACAATATCGAGCTCAAGATCGGCAAGGGCGGGCAGATCGCGCGCTCGGCCGGTTCCTACGCCCAGATCGTCGGCCGCGACGGCGACTACGTCATTGTCCGCCTCAATTCGACCGAGCAGCGCCTGGTGCATGGCCGCTGCATGGCGACCATCGGCGCGGTGTCCAACCCGGACAATATGAACACGACGATCGGCAAGGCCGGCCGTCAGCGCTGGCGCGGCCGCATGCCGCACAATCGCGGCATCGTCATGAACCCGGTCGATCACCCGCACGGCGGCCGCACCAAGGGCGGCAAGCACTGGGTTACGCCCTGGGGCAAGCCGACCAAGGGCGCCAAGACGCGCAAGAACAAGCGCACCAAGAAATTCATCATCGCCAGCCGACACGATCGCAAGAAGCAGCAGCAGTAGGGACGCGAAGAGACATGACTCGTTCAGTTTGGAAAGGCCCGTTCGTCGACGGCTATCTGCTGCGCAAGGCGGAGGCCTCGCGCGCGTCCGGCCGTCACGAGATGATCAGGATCTGGAGCCGCCGCTCGACCATCCTGCCGCAGTTCGTCGGCCTGAATTTCGGCGTCTATAACGGGCAGAAGCACATCCCGGTGATGGTGACCGAGGAAATGGTCGGTCACAAGTTCGGCGAATTCGCGCCGACGCGGATGTTCTACGGCCACACTTCCGACCGCAAGGCCAAGCGCACCGCGGCGGCGCCTGCGGCTGCCGCGCCTGCGGCGGCGCCGGCGGCAGCGAGCTAAGGGACGATAACGATGGGCAAGAGTTCGCGCGAGCGCACGCTCGAGGACAACGAGGCGAAGGCGGTTGCCCGCATGCTGCGGGTGTCGCCGCAGAAGCTCAATCTCGTCGCGCAACTGATCCGCGGCAAGAAGGTGGCGAGCGCGCTCGCCGACCTCGAGTTTTCGCGCAAGCGCATCGCCAAGGACGTGCGCAAGTGCCTGGAGTCGGCGATCGCCAATGCCGAAAACAATCATGACCTCGACGTCGACGACCTGATCGTCGCCGAGGCTCATGTCGGCAAGGCGCTCGTCATCAAGCGTTTCACCCCGCGCGGCCGCGGCCGCATCGGCAGAATTTTCAAGCCGTTTGCCAACCTGACCATCGTCGTTCGCGAGGTCGAGGCGCAGGCGGAAGCAGCCAAGGGCTGAGGAGTTACGATGGGTCAAAAAGTCAATCCGATCGGCCTGCGTCTCGGCATCAACCGCACCTGGGACTCGCGCTGGTATTCGGGCAAAAACGAATACGGCACGCTGCTGCACGAGGACATCAAGATCCGCGAAGAGCTGATGAAGCAGCTCAAGCAGGCGGCGGTGTCGCGCATCGTCATCGAGCGCCCGCACAAGAAGTGCCGCGTTACCATCCACTCGGCGCGGCCGGGCGTGGTCATCGGCAAGAAGGGCGCCGACATCGAGAAGCTGCGCAAGGTGGTCGCCAAGATGACCGACAGCGACGTGGTCATCAACATCGTGGAAATCCGCAAGCCCGAGCTAGACGCGCAACTGGTCGCCGAATCGATCGCGCAGCAGCTCGAGCGCCGCGTCGCCTTCCGCCGCGCCATGAAGCGCGCGGTGCAGTCGGCCATGCGTCTCGGCGCCGAGGGCATCCGCATCAACTGTTCGGGCCGTCTCGGCGGCGCCGAAATCGCGCGGATGGAGTGGTATCGCGAAGGCCGCGTGCCACTGCACACGCTGCGCGCCGACATCGATTATGGCGTTGCCACCGCCTTCACCACCTACGGCACCTGCGGCGTCAAGGTGTGGATCTTCAAGGGCGAGATCCTCGAACACGATCCGATGGCGCAGGACAAGAAGCTCGCCGAAGGCGACCAGGGCCGCCCGCGCCGCGAGAACGCCTAAAGGACATGAAGAGCTAAGTCATGCTGCAACCCGTCCGTACCAAGTTCCGCAAGGCCTTCAAGGGCCGCATCCACGGTGTCGCCACCTCGGGCGCGACGCTTGCCTTCGGCCAATATGGCCTCAAGGCGCTCGAGCCCGAACGCGTCACCGCGCGCCAGATCGAGGCCGCGCGGCGCGCGCTCACCCGCTTCATGAAGCGGTCGGGCCGGGTGTGGATTCGCGTGTTCCCCGACGTGCCGGTGTCGAAAAAGCCGATCGAAGTGCGCATGGGCAAAGGCAAGGGCAACCCGGAAGTCTGGGTGGTGCGCGTCAAGCCCGGCCGCATCCTGTTCGAAGTCGACGGCATCCCGATCGGCGTCGCCAAGGAAGCGCTGGCGCTCGCCGCCGCGAAGCTCCCGGTGAAGACCCGTTTCATCGAACGCATTGCCGAGTAAGCGACATGAAAACCGCCGATGTCAGAGCCATGACGATCGATCAGCTGGACGAGGAAGTCCTCAAGCTGAAGAAAGAGCAGTTCAACCTGCGTTTCCAGCGCGCCACCGGGCAGCTGGAGAACACCTCGCGCGTGCGCGTCATCCGCCGCGACATCGCGCGCATGAAGACCATCGCTGCGCAGAAGCGTGTCGGCATGCCGGAGCCGGTCGCCAAAGCGAAGGCCGACGCCGCGCCGAAGGCCGCAAAGCCGAAAGCCGAAAAGAAAGCCAAGACCGCCGAAGCAAAGACCGCCAAACCGAACGCCGCCGCGAAGCCGCGCGCCAGAGCGAAGAAGTAGAGGACTAGAAGATGCCGAAGCGCACACTCCAGGGCGTCGTCGTCAGCGACAAGCAGGCCAAGACCGTGGTCGTGCGCGTCGAGCGGCGCTTCACCCATCCGACGATGAAGAAAACCGTGCGCCGCTCGAAGAAATACCACGCGCACGACGAGACCAACGAATACGGGATCGGCGACGTGGTGTGGATCGAGGAACGCCGGCCGATCTCCAAGCTCAAGCGCTGGGCGGTCGTGCGCGGCGAAAAGAAGCAGAAAGTGCAGTAAGCGCCATGATTCAGATGCAAACCAACCTTGACGTCGCCGATAATTCCGGCGCGCGCCGCGTCATGTGCATCAAGGTGCTCGGCGGCTCCAAGCGCAAATACGCCACCATCGGCGACGTCATCGTCGTCTCGGTGAAGGAGGCGATCCCGCGCGGCCGCGTCAAGAAGGGCGAGGTGATGAAGGCGGTGGTCGTGCGCATCCGCAAGGACATCAAGCGCGCCGACGGCTCGGTGATCCGTTTCGACCGCAACGCCGCCGTGCTGATCACGCCGCAGATGGAGCCGGTCGGCACCCGCATCTTCGGGCCGGTGCCGCGCGAACTGCGCGCCAAGAACCACATGAAGATCATCTCGCTCGCCCCGGAGGTGCTGTGATGGCCGCCAAGATCCGCAAGGGCGATACCGTCATCGTGCTCGCCGGCCGCGACAAGGGCCGCACCGGCGAAGTAGTCGAGGTGCGCAACCGCGACGGCCGCGCCCTGGTGCGCGGCGTGCACATGGTCAAGCGCCACCAGCGCCAGACCGCGCAGCAGGAAGGCGGCATCATTTCCAAGGAGGGGCCGATCCATCTCTCCAATCTGGCGCTCGCCGATCCAAAGGACGGCAAGCCCACGCGGGTCGGCTTTAAATTCATCGGCGAGGGCGCCGCGCGCAAGAAAGTGCGCGTCGCCAAGCGCTCGGGAGTCGAGATCGATGGCTGACACGCAGCAAGAACAACCGAAAAAGCCGAAGCCCCCGCAGGACGCGCCCAAGGCCAAGCAAGCCAAGGGCCCCAAAGAGGGCCCCAAAGAGGGCGGCAAGGACGGCGGCGCGCCGAAGGTGAAGAAGCCGCGCGTTGCGTCGGACTACAAGGCGCGTCTGCGCCTCGAGTTCGAGCAGACGATCCGCGCCGAGCTGACCAAGCAGTTCAACTACAAGAACCGCATGCAGGTGCCGATGATCACCAAAGTGGTGCTCAACATGGGCATCGGCGAGGGCGTTGCCGACCGCAAGAAAGCCGAATCCGCTGCCGCCGATCTATCGATGATCGCCGGGCAGAAAGCGGTCATCACCAAGTCGCGCAAGTCGATCGCCACCTACAAGCTGCGCGACGGCCAGGCGATCGGCTGCAAGGTCACGCTGCGCAAGACGCGCATGTACGACTTCGTCGACCGCCTCATCAATATCGTGCTGCCGCGCGTGCGCGACTTCCGCGGCCTCAACCCGAAGAGCTTCGACGGCCGCGGCAATTTCAGCCTCGGCATCAAGGAATACACCGTGTTCCCGGAAATCGACTTCGACAAGGTGACCGATACCTGGGGCATGGACATCACCGTTTGCACCAACGCGCGTAACGACGAAGAGGCGCGCGCGCTGCTCACAGCATTCAACTTCCCGTTCCGGCAGTGAGGCTGGCTATTCAGGCCGTCCTCAAACGCTGAAACAAGGAGCGATAGTAATGGCGAAGAAGAGTTCGATCGAGAAGAACAACCGGCGCAAGAGGCTGGCCAAGAAGTATTCCGGCCGGCGCGCGCGGCTCAAGGCGATCGCGCGCGACAAGAAATTGCCGACCGAGGAGCGTTTTGCCGCGACTCTCAAGCTGTCCGAATTGCCGCGCAATTCGTCGGCCAATCGCGTGCGCAACCGCTGCGAAATGACCGGCCGGCCGCGCGCCTATTACCGTAAGCATCGCCTGTCCCGCATCGCGTTGCGTGAGCTGGGCTCCAAGGGGCTTATTCCGGGCCTCGTGAAGTCGAGCTGGTGAGGAGGGACGCATGGTAAACGATCCAATCGGCGACATGATTGCCCGCATCCGCAATGCGCAGATGCGCGCCAAGTCGAAAGTCTCGATGCCGGGCTCCAAGCAGCGCGAGCGTGTGCTCGAGGTGCTCAAGACCGAAGGCTTCATCCGCGGCTACGCCAGCGTGGCGCATGCTTCGGGCCGCAATGAGATAGAGATCGAGCTGAAGTATTTCGACGGCGAGCCGGTGATCCGCGAGATCGAGCGCATCTCCAAGCCTGGCCGCCGTGTCTATGCTTCGGTCAGGGCCTTGCCGCGCATCAATAACGGCCTTGGCGTCGCCATCCTGTCGACGCCCAAGGGCGTGATGGCCGACCACGACGCCCGCGACGCCAATGTCGGCGGCGAAATCATCTGCACGGTGTTCTGATGTCGCGTATTGGCAACAAAGCTGTGGCTGTTCCTTCCGGCGTCACCGCCAACGTGGAGGGACAGACCATCAAGGTGAAGGGCCCCAAGGGCGCCCTGCAGGTCGTGCTCGACGACGACGTGACCGTGAAGATGGACAAGGGCACGATCAGCGTCGATCCGCGCAATGACACCAAGCGCGCGCGCTCACTGTGGGGCACTTCGCGTACGCTGGTCGCCAACCTGATGTCGGGCGTGACCAAGGGTTTCGAGGAGAAGCTGGAAATCACCGGCGTCGGCTACCGCGCCGCGGTGCAGGGCAAGAACCTGCAGCTCCAGCTCGGCTACAGCCACGACATCATGTACCCGATCCCGGACGGCATCGCGATTGTGACGCCGAAACCGACCGAAATCGTCATTACCGGCATCGACAAGCAGAAGGTCGGCCATGTCGCCGCCGAGATCCGCGGCTTCCGTGAGCCCGAGCCGTACAAGGGCAAGGGCGTGAAATACGCCGGCGAATACATCTTCCGCAAGGAAGGCAAGAAGAAGTGAGGATAGCGCGTCATGTCGAGGTTAAGTGACCGGACCGCACGGCGAACGGCGACGATCCGCCGCAAGGTAAAGCTGGCGACGAACCGCAACGGCCGTGCGCGGCTGTCCGTGTTCCGTTCGTCCAAGCACATCTACGCCCAGCTCATCGACGACAACAAAGGCGAGACGCTGGTTGCGGCGTCCTCGCTGGAGAAGACGTTGCGCGAGGGCGCCAAGAACGGAGCCAATGTCGGCGCCGCCAAGGCGGTCGGCAAGTTGATCGCCGAGCGCGCCAAGGAAAAAGGCATCAAGGACGTCGTGTTCGACCGCGGCGGCTATCTCTACCACGGGCGCGTCAAGGCGCTTGCCGACGCCGCGCGCGAAGGCGGCTTGAACTTTTAACGGACACAAAAACCTATGGCACAAGAACCTCGACGAGAGCACCGCAGAGACCGCCAACGCGGCGGCCGCGAAGAGCGCGACAGCGAGTTCATCGACAAGCTGGTGCACATCAATCGCGTCGCCAAGGTGGTCAAGGGTGGCCGCCGCTTTGCCTTCGCCGCGCTGGTGGTTGTCGGCGATCAAAAAGGCCGGGCCGGTTTCGGTCACGGCAAGGCGCGCGAAGTGCCGGAAGCGATCCGCAAGGCAACCGATGCGGCAAAGCGCGGCTTGACGCGGGTGCCGCTGCGCGAAGGGCGCACGCTGCATCACGACGTGCAGGGTCATCACGGCGCCGGTAAGGTGTTTCTGCGCGCAGCGCCTCCCGGCACCGGCATTATCGCCGGCGGCCCGATGCGCGCGGTGTTCGAGACGCTCGGCATCCAGGACGTGGTGGCGAAGTCGCTCGGCTCCTCCAACCCGTACAACATGGTTCGTGCGACGTTCGACGCGCTCAAGCATCAGGATTCACCGCGCTCGGTCGCGGCGCGGCGCAGCATCAAGGTGTCGGCGCTGCAGTCACGGCGCCGCGACGGCGGCGACGCCGAAGCCACGGCAGAATAGGAAGCAGACCATGGCGGCGCAGAAAACCATCAAGGTCGAACAGGTCGGCAGCCCGCTGCGCCGGCACTTCGATCAGCGCGCGACGCTGATCGGCCTCGGCCTCAACAAGATCGGCCGCATCAAGGAATTGCCGGATACGCCGGCGACACGCGGCATGATCCGCAAGCTGCAGCATCTGGTGCGCGTGGTCGGCGATAAATGAACGGTCATGCCCGGCCTTGTGCCGGGCATCCATGCCTTGGCGGCAAAGGAAGGCGTGGATGGCCGGGACAAGCCCGGCCATGACGAAGCGGGAAACGAGGACGAAGACGATGAAACTCAACCAGATCGGCGACAATCCCGGCGCGCGCAAGAACCGGATGCGCATCGGCCGCGGCATCGGCTCCGGCATGGGCAAGACCGGCGGACGCGGCGGCAAGGGCCAGACCGCGCGCTCGGGCGTGCGCATCAAGGGCTTCGAGGGCGGGCAGATGCCGCTGCATCGCCGTCTGCCCAAGCGCGGCTTCCGCAACACGCCGTTCGCGGTCAAGCTCAACGAAACCAATCTCGGCAAACTGCAGGCCGCAATCGATGCCGGCCGCATCGACGCCAAGGCGCCGATCGATGTCGCCGCCATGGTCAAGGGCGGACTGATGGGGCGCGCCAAAGGCGGCGTGAAACTGCTCGGCACCGGCGAGATCAAGGCCAAGGTCGACCTCGCCGTCTGGCGGGCGTCGAAGTCGGCAATCGAGGCGGTGGAAAAGGCTGGCGGCACGGTGAAGATCCTTGCGCCGTCGAAAGAGGCCGATGACGAGCCCCGCGGCAAGAACAAGCGCGCGGCGATTGCCGCGGCCAAAGGCGGCGACAAGGGCGGCAAGGCAAAGCCCGCGAAGGCGGATGCCGCAGCGGCCAAGCCGGAAGGCGAAGCTTAAACGCGCCTACCGGTTTATCCGGGCACGCCTATCTAAGGCGGGGGGCAAAACGGGGCGCGGCGGCAGGAGCGACTGATGGTTTCGGCAGCGGAACAACTGGCGGCCAATCTCAACTTTTCGGCGCTTGCCAAGGCAGACGAACTCAAGAAGCGCATCTGGTTCACGCTTGGCGCCCTGATCGTCTACCGGCTCGGCACCTACATCCCGCTGCCCGGCATCGACCCCAACGCCTGGGAACAGATCTTCAATACCCAGTCCGGGGGCATCCTCGGAATGTTCAATCTGTTTTCCGGCGGCGGCATCCAGCGCATGGCGATCTTTGCGCTCAACATCATGCCGTACATCTCGGCCTCCATCATCATCCAGTTGATGACGACTGTTTCGCCGACCCTCGAAGCGCTGAAAAAGGAAGGCGAGGCCGGGCGCAAGATCATGAACCAGTACACGCGGTATCTGACCGTGGTGCTGGCGGCGTTCCAGGCCTATGGCATCGCCATCGGGCTTGAAGGCTCGGGCAGTGTCGTGTCCGATCCCGGCTGGTTCTTCCGCATCTCCACAGTCGTAACGCTTACCGGCGGCACCATGTTCCTGATGTGGCTCGGCGAGCAGATCACCTCGCGCGGCATCGGCAACGGCATTTCGCTGATCATCCTCGCCGGGATCGTGGCGCGTCTGCCGGAAGCGATTGCCGGTACGCTCGAACTCGGCCGCCAGGGCGCCTTGTCGACGGGCCTGATCCTTGCCGTCATCGTCATGGTGGTCGCGGTCATCACCTTCATCGTCTTTATGGAGCGCGCGCAGCGCCGGCTGCTGATCCAGTATCCCAAACGCCAGGTCGGCAACCGCATGTTCGAGGGCCAGTCCTCGCATCTGCCGCTCAAGCTCAACACTTCCGGCGTGATCCCGCCGATCTTTGCCTCCTCGCTGCTGCTGCTGCCGACGACGGTCGCCAATTTCAACGCCGGCTCGGGGCCGGGCTGGCTCACCACCGTCACCACGCTGCTCGGCCACGGGCGGCCGCTGTTCCTCATTCTCTATCTGGCGCTGATCGTGTTCTTTGCCTTCTTCTATACCGCGATCGTGTTTAACCCGACCGAAACCGCCGACAACCTGAAGAAACACGGCGGCTTCATTCCCGGCATCAGACCGGGCGAGCGCACGGCGGAATACATCGATTACGTGCTCTCGCGCATCACCGTGGTCGGCGCGCTTTATCTCGCCATCGTCTGCCTCATTCCGGAAATCCTGATTTCATACGCGGCGGTGCCGTTCTATTTCGGCGGCACCTCGCTGCTGATCGTGGTCAGCGTGACCATGGATACGGTGGCGCAGGTCCAGGGCTACCTGCTCGCGCATCAGTATGAAGGCCTCATCAAACGCTCGAAGTTGCGGGGGCGCAATCGATGAGACTGATTCTGCTCGGCCCGCCGGGGGCGGGGAAGGGCACGCAGGCGCAGCGTCTCGTTCGCAAATACGGCATCGTTCAACTTTCCACCGGCGACATGCTGCGCGCGGCGGTCGCCGCCGGCACGCCGGTCGGACTGCGCGCAAAGAGCATCATGGACGCGGGTCAACTCGTCCCTGATGACGTGGTGGTCTCGATCATCGCCGACCGCATCGGCCAGCCGGACGCCAGGCGCGGCTTCGTGCTCGACGGCTTCCCGCGCACCGTGCCGCAGGCCGAGGCGCTCGAACGGCTGCTCGCCGAACGCGGTCTCAAGCTCGACGGCGTCATCGAACTCAAGGTCGACGAAGGGATCCTGCTCAAGCGCATCGAGAACCGGGTCGCGGAAATGACCGCCCGGGGCGAGAAACTGCGCGCCGACGACAACCCGGATGTGCTGCGCGGCCGCCTCGACGCCTACCGGGCGCAGACGGCGCCGCTTGCCGACCATTACGCCGCCAAGGGCATGCTCAAGACCGTGGACGGCATGGCGCCAATCGATGAGGTCACCAAAGCCATCCACGCCCACCTCGAGCCGGCCAAAGGGGGCAGCAAGGGGGGCAAGGCGCGCAAGGCGGCCCCTCACCGGGCGCCGGCCAGGCGACAGGCTGCAAAACGGCGCTCCAAAGGGGCAAAAAAGTCACGGAAACCGGCGCCGAAAAGCCGCAAAAAGAAGGCTGTACAAGCCAAAAGGCGCAAGGCGCGGAGGTTGACGAAACGCAGATGAATCCCCTAATAAGCGGCACATTCAGAAGGTTGGCACGATGCCGGGTCCCGGTTAGGCGGGGCAGGGCGTCGTGTTACGCTTTGCGCTATCCCCTTCAAGGGACTAAGAAATCGGGCGCGAAGCGCGCCGGCTACCGGTAACAGGAGAGAGCATTGGCTCGTATCGCGGGTGTCAATCTGCCGACCAACAAGCGTGTCGTCATCGCGCTTCAGTATATCCACGGCATCGGACCGAAGATCGCCAAGGATATCGTGACCAAGGTCAACCTTCCGGCCGAGCGGCGGGTATCGCAGCTCACTGACGCCGAGGTGCTGCAGATCCGCGAACTGATCGACCACGACTATATCGTCGAGGGCGACCTGCGCCGCGAGGTGCAACTCAACATCAAGCGATTGATGGATCTCGGCTGCTACCGGGGCTTGCGGCATCGCAAGGGTCTGCCGGTGCGCGGGCAGCGCACTCACACCAATGCGCGCACCCGCAAGGGCCCGGCAAAGACGATTGCCGGCAAGAAAAAGGTCGAGAGCAAGTAATCAAAGGTTGCCCGCGCATCACCGCGGCGGGCCGCGAAAGGATCTGGAATGGGTAAGGAAGCCACCCGCGTCCGCCGGCGCGAACGCAAGAACATCGCCTCTGGCGTCGCGCATGTGAATGCGTCGTTCAACAATACCATGATCACCATCACCGACGCGCAGGGCAACACCATCGCCTGGTCGTCGTCGGGAACGATGGGGTTCAAGGGCTCGCGCAAGTCGACGCCCTATGCGGCGCAGGTTGCCGCCGAAGACGCCGCCAAGAAGGCGCAGGAGCACGGCATGCGCACCCTCGAGGTCGAGGTGTCGGGTCCGGGCTCGGGACGCGAGTCGGCGCTGCGCTCGCTGCAGGCCGCCGGCTTTACCATCACTTCGATTCGTGACGTGACCACCATCCCGCACAACGGGTGCCGGCCGCGCAAGCGTCGTCGCGTATGAACATTTATTCGAGCGGGCCCGCGCCCGCAGCCGCCGATCTTTCCCCCACAACGGCGGGTGGGGTGCGTGGGGTGAGCCCGCGCTCAAAAGGTGAAGACGTGATCCAGAAGAATTGGCAGGAATTGATCAGGCCGAACAAGCTCCAGGTCGCCGCCGGCAACGAGCCGGCGCGCATCGCTACCGTCGTTGCCGAGCCGCTCGAGCGCGGCTTCGGCGTCACGCTCGGCAATGCGCTGCGCCGTATTCTGCTCTCCTCGCTGCAAGGCGCGGCGGTGCAGTCGGTGCACATCGACGGCGTGCTGCACGAATTTTCCTCGATCGCCGGCGTGCGCGAGGACGTCACCGACATGGTGCTCAACATCAAGGACATCGCCATCAAGATGCAGGGCGAAGGCCCCAAGCGCATGGTGGTGAAGAAGCAGGGTCCCGGCACCGTGACCGCCGGTGACATCCAGACCGTCGGCGACGTGGTCGTGCTCAATCCCGACCTCGTGCTCTGCACCCTCGACGAGGGCGCCGAGATCCGCATGGAGTTCACCGTCAACACCGGCAAGGGCTACGTGCCGTCCGAGCGCAACCGCCCGGAAGACGCGCCGATCGGGCTCATTCCGGTCGACAGCCTCTATTCGCCGGTGCGCAAGGTTTCCTACAAGGTCGAGAACACCCGCGAGGGCCAGATCCTCGACTACGACAAGCTCACGCTGACCATCGAAACCAACGGCGCCCTGAGCCCCGAGGACGCGCTCGCCTATGCCGCGCGCATCCTCCAGGACCAGCTCAACGTGTTCGTGAATTTCGAGGAGCCGCGCAAGGAACAGGCCGCGGAAGCGATCCCCGACCTCGCCTTCAACCCCGCCTTCCTCAAGAAGGTGGACGAACTCGAGCTGTCGGTGCGTTCGGCCAACTGCCTGAAGAACGATAACATCGTCTATATCGGCGACCTGGTGCAGAAGACCGAAGCGGAAATGCTGCGGACGCCGAACTTCGGCCGCAAGTCGCTCAACGAGATCAAGGAAGTGCTGGCGCAGATGGGCCTGCATCTCGGCATGGAAGTGCCGGGCTGGCCGCCGGAAAACATCGAAGAGCTCGCGAAGCGCTTCGAAGACCACTACTGAGGAACATAGCGATGCGTCACGGAAAAGTTCACCGCAAGCTCGGCAAGAAGCCGGCGCATCGCAAGGCCATGTTCGCCAACATGTCCGCGGCGCTGATCAAGCACGAGCAGATCGTCACCACGCTGCCCAAGGCCAAGGAATTGCGCCCGGTGGTGGAGAAGCTGGTGACGCTGGCGAAGAAGGGCGGGCTTGCCGCGCGCCGTCAGGCGATCGCGGAAGTCCGCGACGTCGCTCAGGTCAAGAAGCTGTTCGACGTGCTCGGGCCCCGCTACAAGGACCGCAACGGCGGCTACACCCGCGTGCTCAAGGCCGGCTTCCGCTACGGCGACAACGCGGCGCAGGCGGTGATCGAGTTCGTCGACCGCGACGTCGAGGCCAAAGGCAAGGATTCCGGACCGGTGCAGGCGCAAGCCGCATCCGAAGAAGCCGCGGTGCCGGCCTGACGCTTCGACACTTCGCAGAATTTCAAAGGGCGGCTTCGGGCCGCCCTTTTTATTTTGGCCTGAGGCGAGGCTCGCAATCAGCCTGATGGAGCGCGCCTGATATCACAGCGAATGACCCGGAGCGGCTGGTTGCTGTTGTTCTCGTGTCTGCCAAAGCCGACAATGCGGGCAACTGACTTTATTCATGGCGAGGTGGCCAATGCCGAATATCTTGCGCTACCACAGGCCGGCGTTAGCCGTTGGCGCGATTGCTATTACTTTTACCTGTGCCGATCCCATGACCGCCGCCGCCAGAATAAATTCGATGGCAAATGGACAGTCAATAATTCGAGCGAGACCTGCATGGTAAAGAGGGATACTTGGACTCTGATCGTTCACAACGGCGCGGTCACTGCCGCAGGAAAATTTCCGCCCACGGGAAGCATCTCTGAGTCCGGCGAGTCACATTGGACCAGGGCCGCGAAAAAGGATGGCTTGCCGGTGACTTATTCCGGCACCTTCAAGGGAATGCGGGTTCTGGCACCTACGTCAGTTCAGCGCGTGTCCCATGCGCCGGCAGATTTAGTGCGGCGCGGAAGTAACGCGGAGCCGGTCAACCCGCGCTATCCCGGGGGCGAGCGCGGACATGCGCCAGATTTTGCGAACGCCGGCCCTGCGCCACGCTCACTTCGGCGGCGTCGGCGTCGGCGTGTAGTGATCCGGCGGCAGCACCTGATAGACGAACGAGGTCGGCTTTTCGCTCGGGCCGAATGGGCCCGGGACCTTGTTCTTGATCGGCGGCAGGCTCTTGAGATAGGCGGCGATCGCCAGCGCATCCTCGTGCGTAAGGCTTTTGAACGATTCGACCGGCATCGGCGGCGCGAGGATGCGGCCGTCCGGTCGTTTTCCTTCGGTGATGGCGGCGGCTATCTGCTCCTTGGTCCACTTGCCCAAGCCGGTTTCATCGTCGGGGGTGATGTTGGGGCCGTAGAAAACCCCGAGACCCGGCACTTCAAAGCCGACCTCGGAGCCGCCGAGATAGCGCTTCATGTCCGGCTTGCCGAGAAAGGTGCCGGGCGTGTGGCAGTCGGTGCAGGGGATGATGCTGACCAGATATTTGCCCCGCTGGACGGCCGTTTCGGCGCCCTGGACCGGGCCGGCGGTGGCCACGGCCAGCAGAACGGCGGCGGCGTAACAGGCGCTGAATTTATTGGTCAAGACTGCCCTCCCGGTGACGATTCTGATTATCAGTTTCGCGGAAAGTAGCGCATAAAAAATGACAGACTCAAGCAGGTCTCCCCGGGAGCACGCGGCCTTCATTTGGTCCTGAGACCGGCCTATATCTCGCGGAACCAGCCAGGAACCGACGCCGGGAATCGTCCATGTTTTTACGCCGAATTGCCGTAGCCGCCTTGGCCACAGGGCTTGCCGTCATCGCGTGGCAGGAGGGCGTCGCGCAGGAGCGCCGCGTGCCCAACCCCGGCGAAATCCAGTTGTCTTACGCGCCGGTCGTCCACCGCGTGGCGCCGGCGGTGGTCAATGTCTATGCCGCCAAGGTGGTGCAGAACCGCAATCCGTTGTTCGACGATCCGATCTTCCGCCGTTTCTTCGGAGTGCCCGGCGACGGGGGCGGCCAGCAGGTGCAGCGCTCGCTCGGCTCCGGCGTCATCGTCGATGACTCCGGCCTGGTGGTGACCAACGTGCACGTCATCGAGGGCGCGGACGACATCAAGGTCTCGCTCGCCGACAAGCGCGAATTCGAAGCCAGCATCGTGCTCAAGGACTCGCGCAGCGATCTTGCGGTGCTGCGGCTCAAGGACGCGCATGAACGCTTTCCCACGCTCAACCTCGCCAATTCCGATGCGCTCGAAGTCGGCGACGTCGTGCTCGCCATCGGCAATCCGTTCGGCGTCGGGCAAACGGTGACGCAAGGTATCATCTCGGCGCTGGCGCGCACGCAGGTAGGTATCACCGATTATCAATTCTTCATCCAGACCGATGCCGCGATCAATCCGGGCAATTCGGGCGGCGCGCTGGTCGACATGCAGGGCCGTCTGGTCGGCATCAATACGGCGATCTTTTCCCGCTCCGGCGGCTCGCAGGGCGTGGGCTTTGCCATTCCCGCCAACATGGTCCGCGTCGTCATCGCCTCGGCCAAGAGTGGCGGCGGCGCGGTGAAGCGGCCCTGGCTCGGTGCCAAGCTGCAAGCGGTCACCGCCGACATCGCCGACAGCCTGGGGTTGAAGCGCCCGGCCGGCGCGCTCGTTGCCAATGTCGCGCCGGAAAGCCCTGCGGCGCAGGCCGGCCTCAAGGCCGGCGACGTCATCGTCTCGGTCGACGGGCAGGAAGTCGACGACCCGAACGCCTTCGACTACCGCTTCGCCACCAAGCCGCTCGGCGGCACGGCGAGCCTTGGGGTGTTGCGCGCCAATCGCAATCTCATGGTGGCGGTGGCGCTGCGCACCGCGCCGGACACCCCGCGCGACGAAATCACCATCCGTTCGCGCTCACCGTTCTCCGGCGCAAAAATCGCCAATTTGTCGCCGGCGCTCGCCGACGAATTGCAGCTCGACAGCGCCGCGCGAGGCGTGGTCATCGTCGACGTCGACAACGGCTCCTATGCCAGCAATCTCGGCTTCCAGCGCGGCGACGTCATCCTCTCGGTCAACGGTGAAAAGGTCGAGCGCACCGCCGAGCTCGAAAAGCTGACCGCCGCCGGAAGCCGTTCGTGGCGGATCGTCATCCGCCGCGGCCAGCAGCAGATCACCGCGGTATTCAACGGATGACGCCCCGCGCGAAGAAGGCAGGACCGACGCTGTTTGCCGCCGCCGGCCTCGACCGGGATGCGCCGCGCCCGCTCGCCGACCGGTTGCGGCCGGCCAAGCTCGACGACGTCGTCGGCCAGGACCATCTGCTCGGCAAGGACGGCGCGCTGACGCGGATGCTGTCGACGCGCTCGCTCGGCTCGCTTGTGTTCTGGGGTCCCCCCGGCACCGGCAAGACCACCGTGGCGCGGCTGTTGGCGCAGGCGACCGACCTGCATTTCGAGCAGATTTCCGCGATCTTCACCGGCGTTGCCGATCTGAAGAAAGTCTTCGAGGAAGCGCGCCGCCGCCGCGAGACCGGGCAGGGGACGCTGCTGTTCGTCGACGAGATCCACCGTTTCAACCGCGCCCAGCAGGACTCGTTTCTTCCGGTCATGGAAGACGGCACCATCATTCTGGTCGGTGCCACCACGGAAAATCCATCGTTTGAATTGAATGCGCCGCTGCTGTCTCGGGCGCGTGTTCTGGTGTTCAGGCCGCTCGACGCCGAGGCGATCGAAAAGCTGCTGGCCCGCGCCGAGCAGATCGAAGGCAGGAAACTGCCGCTCGATCATGAGGCGCGCGAATCGCTCAAGCGCATGGCCGACGGCGATGGCCGCGCCGCGCTCACGCTCGCCGAAGAAATCTGGCGCGCCGCGCGCAAGGACGAAACCTTCGGCGCCGCGCAGTTGCAGGACATCGTGCAGCGCCGCGCGCCGATCTACGACAAGAGCCAGGATGGCCACTACAACCTGATCAGCGCCCTACACAAATCGGTGCGCGGCTCAGACCCCGACGCCGCGCTTTACTATCTCTGCCGCATGCTCGACGCCGGCGAACCGCCGCTTTATATCGCGCGGCGCGTGGTACGCATGGCGATCGAGGATATCGGCCTAGCCGACCCGCAGGCGCTCATCATCGCCAATGCGGCCAAGGACGCCTTCGACTTTCTCGGCTCGCCCGAAGGCGAACTTGCCATCGCGCAGGCGGTGATCTATTGCGCGACCGCGCCCAAGTCGAACGCCGGTTATGCCGCCTATGGCGCCGCCATGCGCGCGGCGAAGGAGGCGGGCTCGCTGCTGCCGCCCAAGCACATCCTCAACGCACCGACCAAGCTGATGCAGGAGGAAGGTTACGGCCGCGGCTACGCCTACGACCACGCCACCGAGGAAGCCTTCTCCGGGCAGAATTACTTTCCCGATACGCTGCCGCGCCAGCAATTCTACGATCCGCCGGAACGCGGCTTCGAGCGTGAGATCAGGAAGCGCCTCGACTACTGGGCCAAGCTGCGCAAGGAGCGCGGCGGGGGATGAGCATCGATCTGGACGCCTATTTCAGGCGCGTCGGTTACGCCGGTTCGCGCACCGCGACGCTCGAGACATTGCGCGCGCTGCATTTACTGCAGCCGCAGGCGATCGCCTTCGAGAACCTCGATCCGCTGCTCGGGCGGCCGGTCAGGCTCGACCCGGCTTCGCTGCAGGCAAAGCTCGTCGACGGCGGCCGCGGCGGCTATTGCTTCGAGCAGAACCTGCTGTTCGCGCATGTGTTGCGCGCGATCGGCTTCAAGGTGCAGGAGGCGACGGCGCGCGTGCGCTGGGGCGTGCCGCCGGGCGTTCACACGCCGCGGGTCCATGCGCTTCTTATCGTCGAGGCGGACGGCGCGAGCTATCTCGTCGATGTCGGATTTGGCGGCAATGTGCTGACCGGGCCGCTGCTGCTAAAGTCGCGTGAGGAACAGGCAACCCCGCATGAGCCGTTCCGCCTGGTTCAGGAGGACAAGCGCATCGTGATCGAGGCAAAGATCGCCGGCGCCTGGACGCCGCTCTACGCCACGGACCTCGCGGAGACGGTGCTGGCCGATTACGAGCAGGGCAATTGGTTTACATCCGCGCACCCCGGCTCGATCTTCGTCAACGGCCTGCTGGGCGCGCGGGCGGAGCCCGGCAGGCGTTACGCGATCCGCGACAACCAGCTTGCGGTGCACACGCTTAACGGCGGCACCGAGAAGAAGACGCTCAAGAGCGCCGGGGAAATCCGCGACGCGCTCGGTGATCTTTTCAAGGTGCGGCTTGCCGGTCTCGACGGCCTCGATACGGCGCTGGCAAAACTTGCCGGGGGCACGGCATGAGCGAGCCGCAGCCGGCCAAGGGCCAGGGCGTGCAGAACGTCGTCGTCACCGCCGACGAGAGCGGCATGCGCGTCGATCGGTTCTTCGAGGCGCGCTATCCCGGCCTGTCTTTCAGTCATATCCAGCGCATCATCCGCAAAGGCGAAGTGCGGCTCGACGGCAAACGTACGCAGCCCAAGGCGCGGCTGGAAGCCGGGCAGAAGCTGCGCATCCCGCCGCTCAAGCTTGAGGCGCCGGCGCCGCGCGACGACGCGCCGCAGGCGCAGAAGGACCGCGCCTTCATCAGGTCGATCACGCTTTACGAAGATGCCGACGTACTGGTGCTCAACAAGCCGATGGGCCTTGCCGTGCAGGGCGGCTCTGGCACGGTGCGGCACATCGACGGCATGCTGGGCGCTCTCAAGGGGCCGCGCGCCGACGACCAGCGCCCGCGCCTCGTGCATCGCCTCGATAAGGACACTGCCGGCTGCCTGCTCGTCGCCAAGACGCGCTTTGCCGCCGCGGCGCTGGCGAAGACCTTCCGTTCGCGTTCGGCGCGCAAGTTCTATTGGGCGCTGGTGGTCGGCGTGCCCAAGCCGAAGCAGGGCCGCATCTCGACTTATCTCGCCAAGCAGGAGGTCGAGGAGGATTCGTTCATGCGCATCGCCAAGCATGGCGAGAAAGATGCCGTGCACGCGGTCACCTATTACGCGGTGGTGGAAACGGCCGCGCACGCGCTCGCCTGGGTTTCGCTCAAGCCGGTGACCGGCCGTACCCATCAGTTGCGCGCGCACATGGCGCATATCGGGCATCCGATCGTCGGCGATCCGAAATACTTCAACAAGGAGAACTGGCAGTTGCCGGGCGGCATGCAGGACAAGCTGCATCTGCTGGCCCGCCGCATCGCCGTGCCGCACCCGCGCGGCGGCAGGATCGATGTCTCGGCACCGCTGCCGCCGCACATGCTCCAGTCGTGGAACCTGCTCGGCTTCGACGCCAAACGCTACGACCCGATTGAGGAAGCGCCGGAGGAGGAGTAGCGGCGTGGCCGCCGCGTCCTTATCTGACTGGAATGCGGCACAAGTCTCGTTTCATCGGCCTGCTGCTTTTGGCGCTCATGCTTCCGGCGGCGCCGGCGCATGCCCAATCCGCCGACGACAAGGACTACAACATCATGGCGCCGGAGAAGGGGACGGCGACGAAGCCGTCTGCGCCGCCACTGCGCAAGCATCCGCGCGGCTCATCGACCCTCGTTACGCCCGTGCCGTTGCCGCCGCCGCTGCATTACAATCCGCCGCCGGTCGAGGCAGTGACGCCGCCGTCGAAGCCGGTGCCACCGTCGATGTATGTGCCGCAGACCGGAATGGTCGTTCCCAATTTGCCGGGCGCGGTCGGCTCCAGCGAGTCCTCGCAGGATCGCGCTGTGCGATGCGCTCATCAGGCCGGCGTCTACGGGCCGAACATGACCGGCGACCGCAATACTTACATCGGCGGTTGCATCAGCCAGTAGCGGCTAAATTTCTTCCATCACCTGCGCGTAGGAAATCAGCGCAAACAGTGCCGTGCCGCCGACCATATTGCCGATGAGCACCGGCACAAAGAATTGCAGAAGCATCTGCCACCATTGCCAGTCGCCGGAGAGCACTAGGAGGTAGGCTTCCATGCTGCCGGCGACGATGTGAGTGAAGCCGCCAATGGCGATCAGGTAAGTCATCAGGGTGATCACCCAGAACTTCGCGCTCTCAGCGCTGGGGATCATCCACACCATGGCGGCGATCAGGAAGCCGGAGGCGACGCCGCGAAATACCATCTCCCACCAGCCAAGCGCGAGCAGCCCGCGGCTGATCGTGAGCATGCCGTGATAGATCTCGGGCGTGAGCGCCGGCGAATAGGTCGCAAACAACGTGGCAAACAGCGTCCCCGAGAGATTGGCTACCAGCACGATTGCCCACAGCCGCGTCATGCGCCAGGCATTCTGCCAACTCAGGTCGGAGAGCACCGGCAGCACCACCGTGATGGTGCTTTCGGTGAACAGCTGCTGGCGGCCGAGCACCACCATGAGGAAGCCGACGCAATAACCGAAGCCGGAGACCAAGGGCCGCCACGGCGCCGCCGGCAGGTAGGCCTCGAAGAAGGCCTGGCTGAGCAGCGAAAAGCTGATCGAAAGTCCGGCGGCAACCCCCGACCACCACAGCGAGGTGACCGGGCGCTCCATTTCCTCGTCGCCAAGGCGGCGCACGACTTCGTAGATCACTGGCGTGCGCGGCGACGACATTTCCTCGACGTCGTGCACCTCGCGCTCGGAAATGCCCTTCGGCTTGCCGGGGTCGTGCGACTTCCGCGATGTCCGCTTGCTCATTGCGATGGCAACGCCTTGTTGCGGCCCGGGTTCCGTCGCGGGAACCAATAGGACTTGACAGGCAACCAAAAGGTTGCATATAGAGTCCATGGAAATGGACGAAGTCTTCAAGGCACTGGCCGATGCAAGCAGACGCGAATTGCTCGACCGGCTGCGCGGCGACAACGGTCAGACGCTCAACGAGCTCTGCGCCCGCCTCGACATGACGCGGCAGGCGGTGAGCAAGCATCTGGCGATTCTGGAGGAGGCCAATCTCGTCGCCACCGTGCGGCGGGGCCGGGAAAAGCTGCACTACCTCAATCCGGTGCCGATCCACGAGATCGGCGAGCGCTGGATCGGGAAATTCGAGCGCCACCGCATGCAGGCGCTGAGCGACATGAAAAAGGCATTGGAGGCGTCGAATGACTAAACCGAAATTCGTCTATGTCACCTACATCCGCACCACCCCGGAGAAAGTGTGGGCGGCGCTCACCGATCAGCAAACGATCGCAAAATACTGGTTCGGCATCACGGCGGAATGCGACTGGAAGCCGGGCTCGCCCTGGCGCCTCAAGTTCGAGGACGGCCGCACCGCCGACACCGGAGAAATCCTGGAGGCCGTTCCGCACAAGCGCCTGGTCATCGGCAACTGGCAGAACCAGTTCAAGCCGGAACTCAAGGCGGCGGGCCGCGCGCGTTGCACGATCGAGCTCGAGGTTGCCGAGTATTACCCAGGCTACGGCGGCAAGGCGGTCAAGCTCACGATCACCCACGAGGCCGAGGCGGAGCAGGGCGCGCCGCTGATCGAGGCGGTGTCCGGCGGCTGGCCGAAGATCCTGTCCAACCTCAAGTCGCTGCTCGAGACCGGCGATGTCGCGTTCGACACGCAGGTGGCCTGAATGTTCAACCGAAGGAGAATGTCATGAGTAAGCCTGTTTTCATCTACGTGAGCTACATCGCCTCGACCCCCGAGAAGGTGTTCAGGGCGCTGACGTCGCATGAAGCCACCGGAAAATTCTGGTTCGGCAATGCCGCGACCTCGGAGTGGAAGGTCGGCTCGCCCGTCACCTTCCATCGCGAAGGCAGACTGATCATCAAGGGCGAGGTGCTCGAATACGATCCGCCGCGCAAGCTCGCCTACACCTTCAAGCCGATGCACGACGAGCTCTACAGCGGCGAGCAGCCCTCTCGGGTGGTGTTCGACCTCGAGCAGCAGCGCGACCAGGTCAAGCTCACCGTGAACCACGACGACTTCGCGCCGGACAGCAAGGTCTTTGCCGGCATCAGCAATGGCTGGCCGCTCGTGCTCTCCAGCCTCAAGAGTTACCTCGAGACCAACCGCGTGCTGTGGGCGCCGTGGTACGACAAGGAGAAGGCCGAGGGCTGCTCGGCCTCCTGAATCAGGCGCCGGCCGCGCTCAGTATCGCCATATCCTCCGCCGAGAGGTTGAGCTGCGGCGCCTTGAGGATATCGGCGAGCTGGGCGAGGCTGGTGACGGACACGATCGGCGCGGTGATGCGGCCGATCAGCCAGGCCAGCGCCACCTGCGCGCAAGTCGCCTCGTGCCTGGCCGCCACCTTGCCGATGGCGTCGAGAATGCGGCTGCCGCGCGCGTTGAGGTATTTTTTTAGGCGGGGCCCGCGCGCGGGATTGCCGTCGGCATCGGCGGCGGAGTGGTATTTGCCGGTGAGGAAACCGGCGGCGAGGCCGTAATAGGGGATGACGCCGATGGTCTCCCGCCGGCAGATAGCCTCATAGCCGGATTCGAATTCGCTGCGGTCGGACAGATTATAAAGCGGCTGCAGGCTCTCGTAGCGCGGCAGGCCGAGCCGCTTGCTGGCGTCAAGTGACTCGGTGAAACGCTCGGGCGTGATATTGGAGGCGCCCGCCGCGCCCACCTTGCCCTCGGCGACGAGCTGCCCAAAGCCCGCCATGGTTTCCTCGACCGGCGTCGCCTCGTCATCGAAATGCGTCTGGTAAAGATCGATGTGGTCAACCTGCAGGCGGCGCAGCGAGGCCGCCGCGGCGCGCTGTATGTAGCCTTTGCGCGTGCTGCGGCCTTCGCCCATGTCCTCGCCGAATTTTGTGGCGATGACGACCTTGTCGCGCTTGCCGCTGGCCTTGAGCCATTTGCCGATGATCGTTTCGGATTCGCCACCGACGTGGCCCGGCGCCCAGCGCGAGTAGCTGTCGGCGGTGTCGATGGCGTTAAAGCCCGCGTCGACAAAGGCGTCGAGGATGGCAAAAGAGGTCTTAGCGTCGACGTTCCAGCCGAACACATTGCCGCCCAGCACCAGCGGCGCGACGCGCAGGCTTGATTCGCCGAGTTGGCGGAATTCCATGCGGACGGCTTAGCGCAAGCCGGCGTTGATCTTGTCCAGTGCGGTCTGGCCGGGGCACAAGTCGCTTTCGCCAAGCGCGTTGAGCGGGCCGTCGACGGTGCGCAGGTGCTCGTGCAGGTCGGACGCGTCCTCGTCGACGTAAAGCAGGCCGGTGACGATCTGCCCCTTGGACGCATGGTGCTGCAGGAAGCCGAGCGCCGCGGTGCGGTCATGCAGCTCGTAGTCGGCGGCGAGCTTGCGCAGCGTCAGTTTCGAGCCGTCGTGCTGCTCCACCACCTCGACGGTGCCGGGTTCGTATTCGACCTCGATCGGCATGCGGCTGGTCATGTAATCGAGCCGGTTTACCGCTTCGTTGTGCTCACGCACGAAATCGAAGCTCTTGGTCGATCCCGCGTGGTTGTTGAAGGCGACGCACGGCGAGATCACGTCGAGGAAGGCCGCGCCCTTGTGCGCGATCGCCGCCTTGATGATCGGCACCAACTGCGTCTTGTCGCCGGAGAAGGAGCGGGCGACGAAACCGGCGCCGAGCTGCAGCGCCATGGCGGCAAGGTCGATGGAATTGTCGGTATTGATGAAGCCGCGCTTGGATTTCGAGCCGCGGTCGGCGGTGGCGGAGAACTGTCCCTTGGTCAGCCCGTAAACGCCGTTGTTCTCCACGATATAGGTCATGTTGACGCCGCGCCGGATCGAATGCGCGAACTGCCCGAGCCCGATCGAGGCTGAGTCGCCGTCGCCGGAGACGCCGAGATAGATCAAATCGCGGTTGGCGAGATTGGCGCCCGTGAGCACCGAAGGCATGCGCCCGTGCACCGAATTAAAGCCATGCGAATTGCCGAGGAAGTAGGTCGGCGTCTTTGATGAGCAGCCGATGCCGGAAATCTTGGCGACGCGATGCGGCTCGATCGACAATTCGAAACAGGCTTCGATGATGGAAGCGGTGATCGAGTCGTGACCGCACCCGGCGCACAGCGTCGACACCGTGCCCTCGTAGTCGCGGTGGGTGTAGCCGAGATCGTTCTTCGGCAGCGCCGGATGATGGAATTTCGGTTTGGCGAGGTAAGTCATGGTGAGGGCGAGAATAGCCGACGGGCGGTGGCATTAAAAGGGCATAAGTCCATGCAGTTAACGGCTTTTTTCGGCCACGCCGGCGGGCTCCGACAGGACCAGCGCCGCGCCCAATAACAGCCAAAGCGCGCGCTGATAGAGCAGATCGTGCGCCTGCGCCACCACCGCAAACCCGGCGAGCGCGAGCAACACCACCAGCCCCGCGGTCTCGAAGCGGCGCCGGTAGGCGGCCGCGATGATCTGCCATCCGGCAAGCGCGAATACGGCAAAGCCGGCGAGCCCGGCCTCGGCCAACAGCCAGACGCCGCTCGAGTGGATGATGAGCGGCACGCCGGTCGTTTCAAGCTGGCTCACCATGTAGGCGCCAAGCCCGGCACCGAACAGCGGATGAGTGAGGAACATGGCGATGCCTTGCTGCACCGTCAAAAGGTGCTGGCTGTCGGAAAAGTCGTCGAGCAGCGCCTCGCGCGGCGCGCTGCCCAGCGTCCACAGTCCGAGCACGATCGCCGCCGCGCCAACGAATGCCGCGAGGATGGGACGCAACCGCACGCCCGAGACAAGGGCGAGACCAACCACCACCGGCACCGCCAACAAACCGGCCCGTGAACCGGCAATGAGAATTCCAGCCAGGATGATCGCCATCAGCGCAGTGCGCCAGCGCAAGCGGCCTTGCAGCGCCAGCGCCGCGGCCAACGCCATCAACAACACGAAGGTGAAGGCATTCCGGTTCTGCGAAAAACCGCTGATCGGATATTCGACCATGGCGGAAAGCGACGACAGGCCCGCCTTGACCAGCCCGGTCATGCCGATGTCGAAAGCGGCGATGGCCGCGCCTGCCGCGGCAAACGACAGCAGCAGGACCTCGAACCCGTCTTCGCCGGCGCGCCGCACGATCAGCGCTCCGGTCGCGCCATAACACAGGAGCATCATCCAGCCGATCAGCCGGTTGGCAAATGCCCATTCGGTCCAGCCGAACACGGCGAGGCCGTGCACGAAGGAACAGGCGATGACTGCCGAACCGGCCGCGACGTAGAGATTGAGGTGCGGCAGGCGCCAGGCGGGCAAGCCCTTGCCGATCTGGCGAAGCAGGAACAGCGCCGCGCCCACCAGCACTAGCGGATCGGCAAGATTGACGTTGAGCTCGCCGTGGCCGGTCGGGAGGTAGATCTGGAAGAACACGGCGCTGGCGGCGCCGATCGGCACCATCCAGTCGAGCAGGACCGTATAGTCCGGTGCGGCGGAGGTGACCGCGGCGCTTCGGGCCGCGTTTTGGCTGGCGCCGATCGTCAACAGCATGGCGGTCGCGCCGACGACCGCGATCGAGAGCACGCCGATCAGCAGCGCGAGAAGAAGCGCCGAGGCGCTCGGCAGCCCGACCGCCTGCAGGGCGACGACCGCGCTCATTTCCCGCAAGCCCCAGCCGCCGAGGCTGATCGGCAGGCTGGCGGCAAACATGATCACGGTTGCCGCCGCGGCGAGCGAGCTATAATCGATGTGCGGCGCGAGGGCGTGGCCGGCGACCACATAGGCGGCGAGCGTGGTGAGCTGGATGGTGAGCGATATCACCGAGCTGCGCAGCAGCCGCAGGGCCAGCGACAGCGTCATGTGCCGCAGCAAGTTCGCCGCGTAATGTCCCCAGGCAATTGCCGCGCCGGCGGCGGCCACCGCCACCAACCCAAGCCCGAGCCTGATGAGGGCCGCGCCGCCGGTCTGAAAGTCGAAGCTCAACTTGCCGAACAAATAGGTGGCGCCGCACGCTGCAAGGATGAGCGAGACAAACAGCGCGAAAATTCGCTCGTAGCCCGAAATGACGACGCTGGCAGCGGGCGG
>Ga0207071_1018_pt1 | contig 34293 bp, 30 predicted proteins | sample Alteio_BWMinHeat_67_FD_153531 | JGI IMG/M metagenome (GOLD analysis project Ga0207071, IMG submission 153531) | Enriched cells from forest soil in Barre Woods Harvard Forest LTER site, Petersham, Massachusetts, United States -... | ecosystem: Environmental > Terrestrial > Soil > Temperate forest >...
AGAGAAGAAATGGAACAAGCTGCGCGATCATTAAATGTAGAAGAAGAAATGAAGAAAAACTTGATTGCGGAACTAGATAGCCTACAATTAAGAATACAGCAATTAGATGATCAATGCGGCCATCCGCAATTTTGTAATATATCTTTTGGAGATTTTGCACTTCCTGCTATAAACGACCCTAAGAGTGATAGCCCTCTTTTCAGAGAAAATGCATTAGTGATTAATGGAGTAGATCTTTCTGGTTTAGATCAAAATCAACGAATGCTCAAATCTAGGGAATTATTGGCAGACCAATACACTGCAGCTCAAGGTGCAGGCCAAGCATGTGTGACATTTGTGATGGATTTAATACTTCATTTTGCTAAAAAAACCGGACTTGATGTGGAGCGTGCTTTGCAGGCCAATCACGCAAAAACCCGATTTTTTTATCAGACTTTTCCTCCGCATGATAATAATCCTTCTTATATCACTTACAGAATCGATGTTACCTATGAAGATTTTGATGATGCGTTTAAGCCAACGGGTAAAAATATACAAAAAACATCCAGTTATTTTCGTATTGAAGACGGTGTGACTACTTTTGCTGGTTTTAAATTACCTCAAACATTAGCGAAAACTTGGTTTCCTGAATCTATTATAGAAAATGATGTGTTGCGACAACAACAAAACACGTTTAACGATATTAATGAAGAAATCGATATTATTCGCAGCAAGGCTGAAAAATATCAACAATATGCAGATAAACCAACTGATACGAACAAAAAAGCAAAACTTAATCAAGCAGCTGCTGATGGAAGGCAATATGCTAACGTATTGGATAAAGAAATGACTGCATTAATGTGTTTGCCTTCTGCATGTGTAGATCCTACATTGAATCCACAATCAGATGTGGCCAGCATGGTGATAGTGGGTAAGGCAGATAGACAAACTGAAGATGAAGTGAATGCTTGTGTAGTGCGTTGTGAAGCTGCTAAAGCTGAATTAGCGAAGTCATCTTTTGGTAAAGAACATTTTGGTGCAAAAGGATTAGGGAAGGGAATATTAGGGTTTATAGGAGTAGGATTTACTAATTTGGTTATTCTTGCTTTATCTATTGGTACAGCAGGAATTGCTGCAGGAATCAAGTATTGGCTCACAGGTAGAGTATTCGTATCTACTGGTACAGAAACTGCTGAAGTTGTCGAGAAAACAGCGAAAACGGTTTCTCATTTCAAAATGTTTGATCGTGATCCAAGGGAATATCAAGCTGCTGCTTTGAAGTCATCGGCATCATCTAAATCTGATTTGACAGAGAGTGATATGGATACACCAAAGGACGAAGAAAATCATAATAGCAGCAGTGCGCCGTCGCGTAGGTAAAGATTTTGTTGTGATATACGTCGTCCCGCGGCTTGTCCGCGGGACGACGGACTCCAATGAATTGTGTAATAACGCCTTTTGTTATCTATTTCAAGAATAACAAATCGCGCTGAATCCTAACCCTTTTTTCTGAATGCCTTCAATGATTCTAGGTAAAGCTTCTACTGTTTGCTCGCGTTTATCATAACCATCGTGCATTAAAATCACTTGTCCTGCATGTACGTTTTTTAAAACCCAATCAACCATTTTCTCAGTACCCCGACGTTCGTAATCGAAAGAATTAAATCCCATAGCCACAGGAGCGATGCCTTGTGAACGTATGTAATCTTTGACGTGTGGATTGGCCATGCCGTAAGGTGGTCGCAGGCAAACGGGTTTTTTGCCAATGGCTTTTTCGACTGCGTTTTGCGTATCTACGACTTCATGTTGCAATTGTGTGTTAGAGAGTCTAGTGAGCATAGGATGGCTCCAGGAATGATTGCCCACAGCGTGGCCTTCAGCAATGATTTCACGCACTAATTCGGGATATTTTTTTGCGGATGCGCCGACGACGAAGAAAGTGGCTTTGATATTATATTTTTTTAAAATCGCTAAAATTTGTGGTGTGTACTTTGGTGATGGGCCGTCGTCGAAGGTTAAAGTAACAGTGCCTTTGTCAGGTAATGTTTGTACGGCGAAGACGGTGAGGGGGAAAGTGAAAATGAGTAGTGAAATTAGAATCCGTTTTAGCATGCGTTGCTCCTTAAAGTATATCAATTCATGTTCTTAAGCAGGGGATCCCCGCTAAAAGCATGCGGGGATGACGGGCAAGAACCTCGCGGGGCGTGGATAAAAAACGTCGTCTCCCCTAGCTCCCATCAGGCTAGCATTTTCATCAGTCATGTTATTGCATCAGGAATTTTCCCCCGCCCTCGCGAGGCACACCTCGTCATAAACCATGTTATTGTGCGGGGATTTTTCCTCGCCCCCGCGAGGCACATCTCGTCATCCCCGCATGTTTTTAGCGGGGATCTCCTGCTTAGAGAGAGATCCCTCGCTACGCTCGGGATGACACATTATTTCCCCACCGTAAAAATCTTCATCGAATTGGTTTTACCATGAATGCCAATCAAATCACCTTTGGTGATAACAACCAAATCGCCTTCTTTTAAAATAGCACGTTTTTGTAGTTCAGCAACAGCAGTTTGATTTAACACGCGTTTATCAATGTGTGTTGCATCAAACGGAATAGGATAAACACCGCGAAATAATGCCATACGACGTTGTGTTGCTTTATGCCGACTAAAACCATAAATAGGAATGCCGGATTTAATACGTGACATCCACAACGGTGTGGTGCCAGATTCTGTGAGAGAAATAATGGCAGCAATATTTAAATGATTTGCCGTGTACATAGTGGCCATCGCAATCGCTTCGTCTACATATTTAAAATGACATTCTAAACGGTGACCGGATATTTTGGTGCTGACATTTTTTTCTGCGCTTAAACAAATACGATCCATGGCTGCTACTGCTTTATCCGGATATTTACCGACCGCAGTTTCTTGTGACAGCATCACCGCATCAGTTCCATCTAAAACAGCATTGGCAACATCAGAAACTTCCGCGCGTGTTGGAATCGTACTGTAAGTCATGGATTCTAACATTTGTGTTGCAGTGATCACGGGTTTATTTAAAGAGCGCGCCGCTTGAATCAGCATTTTTTGTACGCCGGGTAATTCAGCATCGCCTAATTCAACACCTAAATCACCGCGTGCGACCATAATACCATCTGCTACTTGAATAATTTCTTCGATATTGGTGACGGCTTCTGCACGTTCTATTTTTGCAATAATACCTGCACTGCCACCGGCTGCGCGCAATAATGCGCGGGCTTCTTTGATATCATCGGCATTGCGTGGAAAAGAGATCGCAATATAATCAGCTTCTAAACGCACGGCTTCTTTTAAGTCGGCACGGTCTTTATCTGTTAATGCTTCTGCAGAAAGACCACCACCTAAGCGATTAATGCCTTTATTATTCGATAATTCACCGCCAACTAATACTTTGCAATGAATACGATTATTTTCGATTTTTTGTACTTGCATAACAATGCGGCCATCGTCTAGCAATAAAGTATCATCGACATAAACATCATTTGGAAGATTTTTATAATCTAAACTCACCGTGTGTTCAGTGCCGGCATGCGTATCTAATGCAGGATCTAAAATAAAAATCTGGCCTTCTTCTAAAAAAATCTTTTCATTTTTAAAACGCGCGATACGAATTTTAGGGCCTTGCAAATCTGCAAGAATAGCAATCGATCTTTCGTATTTATCCGCGAGTTTGCGTACCATGGCAATCCGTTTTTCATGTGTTTCCACAGTACCATGGGAAAAATTCGCGCGAAAAACATCAGCGCCTGCTTCAATGACTCGACGTAATACATCCGGATCATCTAGCGAAGGGCCTAGTGTGACTACAATTTTAGTGCGACGTAAAATATTCATTTAAGTTTTCTCGGTTTGTTTTGCGTGTTCTTCAAGAGCAGTGATGGCAGGTAATGGCTCTCCTTCTAGGAAAGCTAAAAATGCGCCACCACCGGTGGAAATATAACTGATTTTATTGGCAACGCCATATTTTTCAATAGCGGCAAGTGTGTCACCGCCACCAGCGACCGAAAATCCTTTGCTTTCAGCAATAGCTTTAGCAATACCTCGAGTGCCTTCAGAAAATTGCTCGACTTCAAATGCACCTACAGGACCATTCCATAAAATAGTTTTTGCTTTTTTAATAATGTCTGCAAATTCTTTGGTGGTATCGGGGCCGATATCAAAAATTTTTTCATTGTCATCAATTTGTGAAACTAAACGGATAGAGCTTTCTGCATCTTCTGAAAATTTTTCGCTGACGACGACATCGGTGGGGACGGGAATGGAAGCATTACGTTTTTTCGCTTCTAAAGTTAAGCGTTCCGCTTCGTCAATCAAATCAGGTTCATATAAGGATTTCCCAACGGTGTGACCTTCTGCGGCAATAAAAGTATTGGCAATGCCACCGCCCACAATCAAGGTATCGACTTTTTGTGCTAATTTGTCTAGCAAAGTCAGTTTGGTGGAAACTTTTGAGCCGCCGACGATAGCGACTACTGGGCGCGCGGGTTTTAACATGATCTTATGTAAAATGTCTAATTCATTGATGAGTAAAGGACCAGCGCATGAGATAGGCGCATATTGAATAATACCGCAAGTGGAGCTTTCTGCTCTGTGTGCTGTGGCAAATGCATCCATGACGAATACATCACAGAGCTTAGCCATTTTTTCAGAAAGTGCGGGGCTGTTGTCGGTTTCACCATTGTTGAAGCGTACATTTTCTAGCAGTACGACGGAATGATTGCTCATATCAACACCATTGACCCAGTGAGTTATTAAGGGGACATCCATTTTTAGTAGTTTAGATAAACTGGCAGCAATAGGTGCAAGTGAGTATTGTGGATCAAACGTGCCTTCTGTAGGGCGTCCTAAGTGTGACATGATCATCACTTTAGCGCCTGCCTTGAGTGCAGCTTTGATGGTTGGAATCGCGGCACGGATGCGGATATCGCTAGTGATGCTGCCGTTTTTGAGAGGGACGTTCAGATCTTCGCGGATGAGGACGCGTTTATTTTTTAGTTTTAGGTCTGACATTTTTATTATTGTCACTGCGGGGGCTCCTTTTGCAAGCAATTTTGCTGAATCTATTGTATATTTGAATGAATTACAAGGGTGTAATGGGATAAATAATTTTTTTATGTGCCTGCGCCCGCGTGCGAGCCCGCGTCCGTTTTTTCATCAAAACTTCATGAAGAACTCACGAGAAAAAACGGACGCGGGCTCGCACGCGGGCGCAGGCACGAAATTCTGTAGTGAATAAATATATGAACATCATCCGACAATTCCTAAAACTTGAATCCGCAGGTGGCATTCTACTGTTAATCACAGTTATTACCGCATTGCTGGTGAGTAATACTTCTTTGAGCATAGTATATAAAAATTTTTTTACCACACCGTTTCTAATTCGGTTTGGCGCTGTGAGTATTGAAAAAGACTTTTTATTCTGGATCAATCAAGGTTTGATGACTTTATTTTTCCTGTTGATTGGATTGGAATTAAAACGAGAGTTTGTCGAGGGTGAATTATCAGACGTTAAAAAGATTATTTTACCGCTAGGTGCTGCATTAGGTGGTATGATAATTCCTGCAATGCTTTATTGTTTTGTGAATTGGCATTCTCCTGCTTCACTCAAAGGTTGGCCTGTGCCTGTGGCAACCGACATTGCTTTTGCGCTGGGCGCGCTTTCTTGTTTTGGTAAGCGCGTGCCGTATACGTTGAAATTATTTTTATTGATGCTTGCGATTTTTGATGACGTGGGCGGAATTATCATTATTGCTTTTTTTCCCGGGTCTGGTATTCATACGAGTATTGCGGGTGTATTACTTGCGTTGATAGTGCCTTTACCCTTAGCTAAAAAATTAGAAACAGTGTTACATCCTTGGGTTGCGTTTCTTATCGTACCTTTGTTTGCGTTTGCGAACTCAGGGATTTCATTTGCAGGTATGTCAGCCAATGTTTTACTGAGCGTGACGACATTAGGTATTATTGCTGGATTATTTTTGGGAAAACAAGTAGGTATTATGAGTTTTGTTTGGCTGATGATAAAATGTAATATCGCAAAATTACCTACTAAAACAGATTGGCGGGCGTTTTATGGTGTTTCAATTTTGTGTGGAATTGGTTTTACTATGAGTTTATTTCTTGGTACGCTGATATTTGGCGGTAATGCAGATGAGTTGGCTCAAGTTCGTTTGGGGGTGTTAATGGGATCGTTTTTGTCCGTGACTATGGGTATGTTAGTTTTACGCACGGTATTGAAAAAATCATGAAAACTGTTTTGATCACAGGTGGTGCCGGTTTTATTGGCGCGCATACGGTAGCGTTTTTTTTACAAAAGAAATGGCGCGTTATTGTTTATGATAATTTTTCATCAGGACAAAAATCCCGTTTAGATTTATCACATCCGCATTTAAAAATCGTCGAAGGTGATTTGTTAGATTTTCCTTTACTGCGTGAAACCATTGCAGAATGTGATGCAGTATTGCATTTAGCAGCGATTGCATCCGTCCCAGTTTCTTTGGAAACACCGGTGCATACCTTGAAGACCAATCTTTTAGGATTTGTGCATATTTTAGAAGCGATACGTCATGCAGAAACGCCTATTCGTTTAGTGTATGCTTCTAGCGCTGCTGTTTATGGTGCGGCGAGTCAGCTGCCATGCAATGATGAAGCGGAGATGACAGATAAAGTATTATCACCTTACGCTTTAGAAAAACTTTCGAATGAAGCCTATGCCGATTTGTATGCACGGACTTTTCAAGTGAAAAGTTTAGGTTTACGTTATTTTAATGTTTATGGTCCAGGACAAGATCCTAAATCACCTTATTCTGGCGTGATTTCCCGTTTTATCGAACAATATCAACGCGGCGGTCCCATCACTGTCTGGGGCGATGGTAAACAAACGCGAGATTTTATTTTTATTAAAGATGTAGTCGCTGCCAATCTAAAAGCGATTGCAAGTGACTATGTCGGTGTTTTAAATATTGCGACAGGCCAAGCGCAAACGCTTAACCAAGTGATTGATTCTTTGCAAAGCATGAGTGGTAAAAAAGTGCCGGTTGAATATGCGCCTAAGCGTGCAGGTGATATTTATCAGTCGTATGCGGTGGTTAATAAAGCCCAAAAAGCCATTGGCTTCAAAGCGGAAACATCCTTACTGGAAGGAATCCGTGAATTAATGCTATCATACGCCGATTCTTTTCCCTAAAGAGCCGTTGAAGTGACTAAAAAAGACCCAATTGAAGCGTGTACAAAACGTAAATACACTGTTACCCGTGCAGATTTACCGTTATCATGCCCTATGAAAGATATGCGCGTCTGGGATGCGCATCCTAAAGTGTATCTGCCTATTGAAGAGGCCGGCACGGTAACTTGTCCTTATTGCGATGCGGAGTATACCCTGAAAGATGAATAAATTACTGATTGTAGGCCCTGCTTGGGTAGGGGACATGGTCATGGCGCAATGTTTGTTTAAATTGATTAAACAGCGTCAACCAGAAACCCAAATTGATGTGTTAGCACCTGCTTGGAGTTTGCCGTTATTAGCACGTATGCCAGAAGTAAAAAATGCCATCGTCATGCCTTTAGGCCATGGTCAATTAGACTTAAAGACGCGTTATCGCTTAGGTAAACAATTGCGTGCAGCGCATTATGATCAAGCCATGGTGTTACCAAATTCTTTTAAATCGGCGTTAGTACTTTGGTTTGCACGTATTCCGCGCCGCACGGGTTGGCGGGGAGAAATGCGTTGGGGTGTATTAAATGATATTCGTTATTTAGATAAAAAACGTTATCCGCTGATGATAGAACGTTTTATGGCATTAGCATTGGATAAAAATGAAAAATTACCCGCAAATTATCCATTACCTGAATTGCAAATTTCAGCGGCTTCACAGCAAGAAGCCTTAACCAATCATCACTTAACTTCACCAACGCATCCAGTGTTAGCATTATGCCCTGGCGCTGAATTTGGTCCTGCCAAACGCTGGCCTGAAGAATATTACGCAGCTGTTGCTAATGCAAAATTGCAGGAAGGTTGGGATGTTTGGTTATTTGGTTCGCCTAAAGATCAAGAAACCACTAACAAAATTATGCAGCTCACACAAAATCGTTGCGTGAATTTATCGGGTAAAACCAGTTTAGCCGAAGCCGTAGATTTATTATCTCTCAGTACTTGTGTTGTTAGTAATGATTCAGGATTAATGCATATTGCTGCAGCACTACGAAAGCCCTTGGTTGCCGTTTACGGTCCAACGAGTCCGACGTTTACACCGCCTTTGCACGATGCTGCAAAAATATTGCAGCTGAGCTTAGAGTGTCAGCCATGTTTTCAGCGTGAATGTCCGTTAAAACATCAGCGTTGTATGCGTGATCTTCTGCCACAGCAAGTCTTAACTGCGATGCAACAGGTGGTTTGATGATGCGTGTATTAGTTATTAAAACATCTTCCATGGGTGATATTATTCATACGCTGCCGGCATTGACTGATGCAGCACGTGTGCATCCAGATATTATTTTTGATTGGGTGGTTGAAGAAAATTTCGCGGAAATCCCACGGTGGCATTCTCATGTTGATCGAGTGATTCCGGTTGCAATACGACGTTGGCGTAAAAATATTTTCTCCAGAAAAACATTTGCTGAAGTGAGAAATTTTTTTAAAACATTACGTTTACAGCAATATGATTTAGTTATTGATGCGCAAGGACTCATGAAAAGCGCATTATTGACGCGGTTTTCCAAAGGATTGCGTTGTGGTTTAGATAATAAATCCGCGCGTGAGCCACGAGCGTCATGGTTTTATCAAAAGCAATTTTTTGTTGATAAAAATCAGCATGCGATTACGCGTGTGCGGCAGTTATTTGCAAAAATTCTGCAATATCCTTGTCCAGGCCAGGTTCCAGAATATGGTATCGATAAACAAAAATTAATGACTGCGAATCATGAACGTTATTTAGTTTTCTTACACGGTACAACCTGGGCCACCAAACATTGGCCAGAAGAAAATTGGATGGCGTTGGGGAAAAAAATTAATGCAGCCGGTTTTAACATTAAATTACCCTGGGGCAATACCGAAGAACGCCAGCGTGCGCAACGCATTGCAGGCCAATGTAAAGCAGATGTATTGCCGCGTCTTGGTTTAGTAGAAATTGCAAAAGTATTAGCGGGTGCTGCGGCGATTGTCGCAGTGGACACTGGTTTAGGTCATTTAGCAGCTGCATTTAATATTCCCACTATTTCTCTCTACGGTCCTACCAATCCCGTATTAACAGGCGCATTAGGCGAATCGCAAATTCATTTAGCTAGCGATTACCATTGCGCACCGTGTTTAAAAAAAGAATGTGCAATTGATAAAATCAGTGTGACCCCGCCGTGTTTTAATGCGCTGGGTATTGGTGTGGTATGGGAAGAATTGAATAGCCTTTTAGAAAGGGCACAGAAAAATACTTGTTACACAACATAATTCAAGCCGAAGGCTTGATGTTTTAGCCCAGGGTTTAGGCGCGCTTATAGCACTCCAAAAATTTAGTATATTCTCAAGTTTCCTAGGTGTTTTCAGGCCAAAGGCCTGATAGCTCCACTAGCCCAGGGTAAGCGCACGCTTTTTGTGCGCGCCACCCTGGGTTGGATTGCAATTATCTTAGCAAGCGCTGTAAGCGCGCCTAGACCCTAGGCTAAAAAAACCGGCCTTCAGCCGGTTTGTAATTATTTAATCTTCGGGATAACTTTAGCATCCGCCACAGGTTGTTGTGGAGTCGTTACAGTCTCAGGCGGTACGTAATAGTAAGGACTTCCTGGCGTATTCCACAAACGATGAAGTTGCAAACGCGGGTAAAAAGTTCCTGACATTTCTCTAAAATATTCTACTTTTATGACCTGTTCTCGCCCATTTAATTCAGGATAAATGTCGGCAATCGCTTTATCAATCCATTTAGGAAATTTATTATTTTTTCTCATATAAGATTTAAGACAATCCAACATGAATTGTTCTCTAGGATCTGGTTTTTTCGGGTCACGTGCAAATTTAGTAAAATCTCTCCAGGTATTACGTGTTTGGATGTTATATTTTATGCACGCTAGGGAAAATAAATAACTTTTGTGTTCTAAGTCATCTTTGCAAATGGTAGGATAAATTAACTTTATCAGTTTCAAATGTTCATCGAGTGGGTAATTAGGAGATGGATCTATGCAAATAATTTCCTGATAACCTTTTTGTAATTGTTTCTCTAGTTTTTCACGTTCCTGAATTCTAAACTGATTTGCTGATGCATGTGCGCTAAATTTATCTTCTCTGTCGCGGATAGCTGCGTCCATTCTATCTTGAATTTTTTCTTCAATCTCGGCAATTTTCTCCGGGATGAATTTTTTGTAGTAATCGGATGTTTCTTGGGATTTTGCTCGTTGTGGAAAATAAGTGAATTTGATAGGTCCTTCTAATTCGGTGCGGAGTAGCGTTTCTAAATGATCAGCTTCGGCTGTGATAGAGGATCGGATTATTTTTTTAGGGACCCAAAAATTTTCTGCATAGTTTGATTCCATGTATCGTTGATCCGCATCATCATAATAATCATATTTTTTTATTTTTACACTTTCTTGTTCAATGAATTTTGCAGCTGATCCTAGAGGTAAATATTGAATTAAATCACTTCGATTGAATGTATCAGGTAGGCCGCCAGTGGTGGATTTACAAAATTTCTCATACGTGGTTTCTCGGTCTTTTAATGAAGTTTGGTCGTCCATAATTTTTTGTACTTGGCATAATGCTTCGCAATAGTCTTGATTGTATGCATAGAAATTTACGAATTCATATGTTTGATCGTCAGGATCTGTTTTTTTGCGTGCAATAGTGAACGCTTGTTTGTATTCTTCTAAATATTTATTGAGAAAGTGTATCATGAGTTCTAATCCGCAAAGATGGTAAACATCTAGATGAGATGTATTTATGTGGATGTGTTGTATGGCGTGGTTAAATGCATTATTTAATGCTTCGTAGCTGCGATTTATTTTTCCGTTTTTGTTGTCGGATATCTTATTTAGAAATTGGGATATCATTGTTTTATTGTCATCGACGGGAGTGTGGTGTTTTTTGGTGTTACTTGTGCTTGCTTTATCCTCTTTTAATTTTTTTTCATCCTCAAGTTTTTGTTCTGCTTTTAATTGCTTTAAAAATTCAGTGTGAGTTGACTTTAATAATCGCAATGCCTGTTCTCGCTTATCTTGCACTGTTAGCGTAGCAGTTAATTTCAAGGTGGTGGATAGGGATTGCGTTGTTTTGCTATCTGTACTCGGTTGTGTGCTTGAGGCTGTCATGGTTGGTTACTTTATAGTCATTAGAATAGGATGGATATTATATCTAATGATTCTTAACATAATCTTAAGAGCGTTATTGTCTGATATACGCCGTCCTGCGGCTTGTCCGCGGGATCCAGTGCGTACTTGTGTCATCCCGAGCGTAGCGAGGGATCTCTCTGTAAGCAGGAGATCCCTCGGTGTGAAAAGCACACCTCGGGATGACACTGGATCCCGCGGACAAGCCGCGGGACGACGTATTGCGCGGGGGTGCTATATTACTCAGAAAACTCTTGATTGAAATCATAGTGCGTTTCCGCTTGCGCGACTGTGGATTCCTCGAGTGCGCCTATGTTTTGGAATTCTTGGCATTTTTTCTTGATGATTAAACGATCTCTCGGTGGATAAGCGGTAATTTGGATATGGCTATTTTGGCGTATGCTTTCTGCTCTAATGTCATTGGCGATAGGGAAGTAGTGTCCATAACCAACATAAGTGAGTTTATGTTTTCTGAAGCTATTAGCATCATAACCATCGACTCCGTGGGCCCAGAGATAGGAGGCAATTTGGCGCGCGCGGTCTTGTGATAATTTTTGTTCCCAGCGCTCGGTAGAGAAACCACTAGTATTGCCTGAGACGATAATATTGTCATAACAATAGCGACAGAGAATTTTGACTACGCTATCAAGAATAGGTTCAGCTTGTGGCAATAATTCATCGGAATTGGTATCAAAAATATAATCGGAGGGAATATCAATCGTCACATAATCACCTAAAGTGAAGACTTGACCGCCACCTTGAATAAGACCGCCGGAGGCGAAACGCAATGTTGTGACATAGTAACCAATGCCCGCACCAGTCAAGCCAGAGATAGCAATCACAGGTTTAGTAGCATGCAAGAGTGCTGCACCGCCACCGCCTATTGTCGCGCCGACTGCAGCACCTGTAGCACTGCCGGTAAAGCGGTTTTCTGTGGTAAAAGGATTGACTGTGCAAGCGGTCAGGCCGAGTAAGAGGGCAAACAAAAGTATGAGGCGCATGCTGGTTAGTGTCCTTTTTTATCCGCATGCTAATTTTGCTTAAGATATTGAATAAAATCAATTACTATATCAGGAGATTCCAGTTGATAGTGTGGGGAATGGGTGGCGGGAGTTTTCCCCGCCCCCGCGAGGCCTGTACTCGTCATCCCCGCATGCTTTTAGCGGGGATCTCCTGCTTAAGAAAAAAATATTTATGCAATAACATTTTTTCAAAGAGAAATTTTAAATAGAGTTGATGATGGAGAGTTTCTAGATGAATCGCAATTTAGAGTCACGTTCTTACACTGCTTGGCAGTTAATTAAAGCCTATTGGCAATCAGGCCAAGGATTGTGGGCGTATGTGTTTTTTTTCGCTGTGCTTGCCATGACAATTTCCATCGTCGGTTTAGAAGTCGTTTTCAATAATTGGTACAATCTTTTTTATAACGCATTACAAGATTATGATAAACGTGGTTCGATTGATTTAGTTTTTGTGTTTTTATTCTTAGCGTCGATTTTTATTATTATTTCTGTGTACCGATATTATGCGCAACAAATGCTAGGATTACGCTGGCGGCGTTGGTTGACACACCAATTTTTAACACGATGGCTTGAGCGAAAAAGCTATTATTATCTCGAAAATTTTGATGAACATACGGATAACCCCGATCAACGTATTCAAGAAGATATTAACGCGATTGTCGCTTATTCATTAGATTTATCAATTGGATTGATTAGTGCGATTGCTACGTTTTTTGCGTTTATTTATATTTTATGGAAGCTATCGGGTGTTGCCGATATTTCTTTAGGTTCGTTTGGTGTATTGCATATTCCAGGTTATTTAGTGTGGATAGGCGTGTTGTATGCTTTATTTGGTACGTTTTGTACGTTCAAGATTGGTCGGCCGTTAGTTTCTTTGAATTTTGAACAACAACGACGTGAAGCTAATTTCCGTTTTGCCGCAGTTGATTTGCGTTCACATTCGGAAAATGTAGCACTTTATCGTGGTGAAGCTCACGAGAAAGGTGTACTTAACCGTTTGTTTGGCGGTGTTTTGGAAAATTGGTATGCTATTATTTTACGGCAGAAATTATTGTTGTGGTTTACTGCGGGTTATAATCAAATTTCAGTGATTTTGCCTTTGTTAGCAGCTCTGCCTAATTATTTCGGTCGAATATTTAAGCTTGGCGGTTTGATGCAAACACTGTCAGCATTTCGACAAATTCAAGAAGCGCTTTCATTTATTGTGAATTCATATACTACGATTGCATTGTGGCAAGCGGTGACACGTCGTTTACTGACTTTTTTAAATCATATGCATACTATAGAAGAAGATGCAGTCACTAAAAATAAATTTATTTTCACTAAAAATCCACAACGAAAAATCCAAGTCAAAAATCTGAATGTTGATACACCGCAAGGTGAAAAATTATTAGAAAATATCACGCGTGAATTCGATCACGGCAAAAATTATTTGATTAAAGGTGCTTCCGGTATCGGTAAAAGTACGTTTGTGCGCGCACTTGCAGGTATTTGGCCATATGGTTCTGGTGAAATTTGTTTGCCGGAGAGCAATAACATTATGTATATCCCGCAAAAACCTTATATGCCCCTAGGTTCGTTGCGTGAAGCATTATTATTTCCCGATCATTTGCCCGCAGTCAGTGATAATGCATTAAGGCAATTATTGGTGGATTGTGATTTGCCTGATCTTGTTAATGAATTACATCATGTGACAGCATGGTCAGACCATTTGTCGCCTGGAGAACAGCAACGGATTGCGTTTGTGCGCATCTTTTTGCATCATCCGGATTGGTTGTTTTTAGATGAAAGTACTTCTGCATTAGATTTAAAACACGAGCAACAATTATATCATTTACTGAAATCCCGCTTACCTCAATGTTCTCTCATTACAGTAGGCCATCAACCCAGCTTAGAACCTTTTCACGAGGAAATCGTTGATTTCACCGAGTATGGGCGAGTGGTGGAAGTGCAAAATTAGTACAAACCAATGATGAGTTTCTACAAATGGAGAGAAGTCCGCCTACTCTTAATAAAGCCTTAATACTGTAGCTGCTATAATTTGCAAAAATATAACGATATAACAAGCACGTTACGAAGAGGAAAGTATTATGCTAGTGCGTAGAACACAAAGTAGTAGAAATGAGGGGGCAAAAAGCAATACGAATTTGATCGATTCTATGATGTCTCTATTTAAGCCTTCTGCACCACCGGCGGAAGCACTCACAGAAGCTGATCCCATACTTGCTGTTTATGCACGGTATTTGGAGGAACAACCTGGGAGTGTAGTTCCCAACTTAGTAGCTACATCTACTGATAGCACCGCAATTGCACCATTATTAAGTAATGTTTCGCATGATACGGAAAACAAAATTTCTACTTCGCAAGCAACAGTTATAGCTAGTGAACAATTTGCGTCAACAGCTCCAACAATAGTGAGTTCTTCGCTATCTTATATTCCATTAGATGATTCTGTGGAAGGTCAGCTTCCTGTTTCGCAAGCGATTACTACAGAAGACAAACAATCTACCACAACAATTGCGAATGTAATGACTGTACCAGCAACATCAGTGCTAAATGGAGAGCTTGCGGCAGAAGCTAAAACTTCTTCATTGCAATCTTGTGTTGCAACTAATCCATCTGCAACAGCTTCTGCTATTGTGATTGAACCTAAAGTAGTAGCACCTGTTGTTAATCAGCCTGTGGTTGACGTTAAAAATGATTCCGTAAATCATAAAACGCGAACTTTTCCACATATTGTGAGTTGTAATCCACAAGTCACTCTTGATGTGTTGTTTGCGCAGGCGAGAGAGAAATTTTATTCCTATATGACTATGTATGACTATGATAGTGTAGAAGAAGTTAATCAATTGTTCAGAAAATTTTTAATTCATCTAGCATTATCAGAGCATCCGGAAAAAGATCCCGCAGTTTCTTATTTTAAAAATCCAGAAAGTGAAAAAGATTTTCAAGAAAAAATTCCAAACGCTCCCCAGGCTTTGCGTTATAGATATCAAATTAATAGCGCTGGTTATGTCAACATAGATAATAAAAAAGATACTTGCTCAGATAAAACGTATGGGCTAATTGAGTGTGTTACATACGATCTTGAATATAATGAACTATTGTTTGGAAATAATTTACGACAATCTCTTGCTAGCGCGGACAATGTAGGTGAATTCAATGACGTCAAACCGTTTCCTTATAGAAGGCCTGGATTTAATCAATTTCTGTGTGAGTTAGCTGACAAGCCTCATCTATGTATTTATGAAAATAATAAAAATCTTGCTGAACTATTAATTCAATCTATTAAAAATCGCGAGCAAGATAAACTTATTGTTTCAAAACTGGCTCAAAAAGGATGTATAGAAGCATTGTTTTATTTGGCAATGCAATATGCAGATAGAGTTACGACAGATGCAAAAACAACAGCGGCTAGTTTATATCTTGCTGTTTGTTTCCAACTTAAAAATCCTGCGGAAACAGATACTCTGACTAGAAATGCTATCGATTATATGCATGCGACAGCATGGAATTATATCGTTTCAAATAATCATCTAAAGCATATTACTCAGTTTGCAATACTTTTAGAGCAACATCCTGTTGATGCAGTTGATTTTGAAATTTGCGCAGATGTTTTTAGAATTATTAGAACTGGATTATCTGTTAAGGGATTTGAGGCGGAGCTAAAGGCATTTGAAAATGCAATTGTTAACGCGCTGCAGTGTACCACGTTTTGGGGTAAGAGACCTATGTTAACTGAGACTGATTTTCTTACGAAAATGGCTGCCAGAACAAAAGCGCATAAAGTTGCAGTGCCTGAAAATGTTGAAAATACAACAGTTGAGGTTGCAACAGCGTATCAACAGATGAGGCACATCTATCCTGAATTGTCAGAATTAAAATTGTCCTCCGTGGCAAGCGCGCCGGCTTTAACACTCAATCCTAAATTGTAAATGATATTATGTTATTTTAGATAATCATGTAATTGACGGATAAACGTCGCAAAAGGTTCAACATAAATATTTCCTTCGCGATAAGACTGAGTGCCGCCATAAAGTAGATAGCATTTTGCCATGGGGTAATCTTTGGCGAATAGTTGTAGACTTTTGAAATCATTCTTGGATAAGTTAGCTTTTCTTTTTATTTCAATTGCGTGCAATCCTCTTTTTCCATATAAAATAAAATCAATTTCTTCTTGGTTCCTAGTGCGCCAATAATAAATTTCATAGCCCAGATTAAGATAATCATTAATTGCCTTGGTTTCTTGTAAAAACAATGTTTCTAGCGCAGGACCATCACTTTCTGATTCAGTGTCCAATGGCCCACATGGTTTAATTGAGCGATAAATGCCTGTATCAAAAAAATAAAATTTAGGGCTTAAAACAACTTCACGTTTTGCTCGTTTGGTAAAGGGATGAATACGATAAGCAATTAATAAATCTTCTAATATATCAAAAAATTGATTAATCACATGACGGTTGCTTGCAACTTCGCTGGCAATATTTGTGTAGTTTAAAATTTCTCCTTGTGAAAAACTAGCAGTTTCTAAGAATCGAGTGAATAAAGGGAAATTGCGTGTTAATCCTTCTTGCAATACTTCTTCACGTAAATATGTGGCGATATAACTCGATAAATATTTTTCTGGATCAGTATGTGTGACTGCAGCTGGCAAGGTGCCATACTTTAATGCTGTTTGAATGTTAAAATCATTTCCTAATTCTAATGCAGTTAAAGGATACATATGATATGTGAGAGCGCGTCCGGCAAGGAGGTTGACACCTTTGCGACGCAAAGATCTTGCGCTAGAGCCCGTTAAAATAAATTTTAGTTTTCGCGATTCAATTAATCGGTGAATCTCATTTAATAACGCAGGGACTTTTTGAATTTCATCTACAACAATCCAACCAGAAAATTTATCGGGGATGTGTTCATCAAGTCGACTGGGTCGTGCGAGTAATTCCGTATAGGTATCATCTTGAAGCAAATCAAACCATAGTGCTTCTGGGAATTTTTCCTTGGCCCATGATGTTTTGCCTGTTCCTCGAGCGCCAAAGATAAAACAGCTGTTATTACTTATTTTTAGAATTCTGTCATACATAAGCTCTATTTTCCTGTAAAATCGAGATCAGACATCTCGATATTAACTAATATGGCGATAAATAACAAGTGCTTATGAAAATGACTTGTTTTAAAAACCATTCGCTTTTTTAAGGGGAATCTGTGATATGATGGTGGCAATTTAATTAACAGAGAACCTGAGGTCTTTTATGCATGGTTTGGTACAGCTTCCGTGGTGGGGTTATGTGGTTGTTACGCTGGTTTTTACGCAGATTACCATTGTCTGTGTTACCGTGTTTTTGCATCGTTGCCAGGCGCATAGAGCCTTGGATTTACACCCTATTGCTAGTCAATTTTTCCGGTTTTGGCTGTGGTTGACCACAGGCATGGTGACCAAAGAATGGACAGCTGTGCACCGTAAACACCATGCAAAAGTAGAAACTGCAGAGGATCCTCATAGTCCTATCATCGAAGGAATCTGGAAAGTTTTGTTTAAAGGCACGGAATTATATCGTCTTGAAACACGTGATAAGACTACGTTAGAACGTTATGGTGAAGGCACACCAGATGATTGGATGGAACGTCATGTTTATACGGGTCGAAGTAAGACAGGTATTTTTACCATGCTTACTTTAAATCTCATTTTGTTTGGGCCTGTTGGTTTGACGATTTGGGCATTGCAAATGGCGTGGATTCCTTTTTTTGCCGCCGGTGTTGTTAACGGTGTTGCGCATTATTGGGGTTACCGCAATTTTGAATCGCCTGATGCATCACGTAATCTTTTGCCCATTGGATTTTTTATCGGCGGTGAGGAATTACATAATAATCACCACACTTACGCGACTTCCGCAAAATTTTCTGTGAAATGGTGGGAGTTTGATAGTGGTTGGTTAGTGATTCGTGCGCTACAAAGTTTGGGTTTAGCGAAACCTAAACGTGTGCCGCCACAAGCAAAACTCGTACCCGGAAAATTATCGGTAGACATCGAAACGTTAAAAGCCATTTTAACCAATCGTTTTCAGGTGATGGCGAAGTACAGTAAAACGGTTATCCTTCCTGTTTTACGAGAAGAACGTCGTCGCGCCGGCGAAAAAAGCAATGCTATGCTACACCGCGTACGTACTTTATTAATACGAGATACTTCTTTGTTAGATGCGCCTAAACAAGCACAATTGCAAACGATTTTAACACAACATGGTGCATTGAATTTGGCGTATCAATTCCGTTTAAAACTTCAAAACATTTGGGCAAAAAGTTCCGCCACACAAAAAGAATTAGTCGATGCACTGCAAGAATGGTGCCATCAAGCCGAAGCCAGTGGTTTGGAAGCTTTGCGTGATTTTGTGAAATACGTGAAGGCGCATGCGCCGCACGCGGTTTAATTTGTGACGAATTCTAGATTTACATTTTCAGCAGTAGACGTATTCTTGTCGAGTTCCACCTCTACATCCGTTGTTACAGATGTAGAGGTGGATTCTAAGCTGCCGTCTGTTAGTGACGAAAAAAAAGATTTTTTTACCACGGTTTTGCAAGTATTAAATAAAATGCCTTTTAAAAGTGGTAAAGAGATCAATGGCGCACTAGAGAAAGCATACACTAACGGTGATAGAAAATACGTTTACCAAAAAAGTCGATATTTTCAACCTAAAGAGAGCTTATTTCCTTCTTATGATGCTTGTGCAATTAAAGGAACTTCTTTTGTTGTAACAGCAGGGCCGCAAGATGCAAAAGAAGTGGCAATGCTTCTACGACTCATACAACAAGAAGGAATCAATGAAGTCATAGTACTCGGTAGAGAGATTGGTATTGACTATGCGCCAGGCAGTGAATTTGTGGATTATTTTACAGGCGAAAAAAGAAAAAAAGAAAAATATGATGATTTTGAATTTTCAATCGAGAGAATTTCAGGGCAGGTAGAAACCAGCGGTAATTTTCATGTTCCGCATGGTATTCTGCAATCTTGCTTAACGTTGCCAAATGATTTTAAAGTAAATGTTGCATTCTATTCTTTGCCCGACATGCGTTTTATTGATTTTGATGTAAAACATATTCGGGGTACTAAGTATTGGCCCAATAGAGAAGACGGAGTGCCTTTTCAACAATCCACTGAGGAACGCAAAGAATTTTTTTGGCAACAGTTTCAGAAATATTTGCAAGGTAAAAAAATATTAGTGCATTGTTCCGCAGGTCTTGGACGTTCTGGTCATGTTGTTTTTATGTTTGAAATCTTAAAACATTATCATGAGATTTTTATCGATAATAATGATCCACAAAAAGCAGCGAATTTGATTCATGATATTCTAAAGCGAGTACGTGAAAACCGTCCCGCGTTAGTTTTTACTCAGGATCAGTTTATGAAGGCGATTGAAAATGCTCATCAATTGCGCGCGTATGCATTAGAAAAAAAATATATTCAAGAAGTGGTACCACAGCCAGTTATTTCACGACGATGTGGGTGTGCTGTTATGTGATAACGGTATTTGCAATTGCTTAGTGTAGCAGTCCCTTCTCCCCTTGTGGGAGAAGGTGCCCGTAAGGGCGGATGAGGGGTGTTTTTAGATCTTACCTTCTTCAAACATCACATGCATGCCGGTCTTTCCGGTTTCAGGGTTGAAAGCACGTGGGTCGTAGTATTTCATTTTGAGTTTATCTGGGCTTTTACGTTTGTTTTTCGTGGTGGTACGGAATGTGCCGGTTTTTTTGCCGGCTTTGGTAGTACCTGTGGAATTCATTTTGATTTTATCACGCATGACTATTCACCTTCTTTTTCACGTTCTGCAATGTCAGCCAATACTTTTTCAATGCCATATTTATCAATGGTGCGTAAGCCTTTAGTGCTGACACGTAATTTGATAAAACGCTTCTCGTCTTCTAGCCAGAAGCGACGTTCTTGTAGGTTTGGGTTATAACGGCGTTTGGTTTTATTGTTCGCATGGGAGACATTATTTCCCACCAATGGGCGTTTCCCCGTGACCTGACAAACTTGTGACATGACTTTCTCTCCTATTTCCCGCAAAGCAGGCCGTGATTTATAGCAGAAGTTGGGCTCTAAAACAAGCTTATTGCTAAATAAAATCTAAGTGTAGCTCCAGAGCTGTCTGAATTTGTTCCAAGGTGGCAGTATTTACTTTGCCTTGGATAGGAGGGGATATGCGTAGTTTAGAAATAGTGCGAATTTGTTGGCATTGAATTTTAGAGTCTTTTTTTAAACCACTCAAATGGCTTGGAAGTTCTACTTCAAAGGGGTAAATTTTAGTGATATTTGAGGTAATGGGTAATATTGTAATAGTATTAGCCATTTTATTATTAGCATCATTGCTAATAATCAATACAGGACGTTTTTTCTTGATTTCCGATCCCATGGTGGGATCTAAATTAGCATAATAAATTTCACCACGTTTCATCGTCTAAGCCATCCATATCAGTGACATCAAATGCAGAGTCAGTTTCATTGTTGGCAGCAAGATAGGCTTTCTCTAGTTCTTTTTGTCGTAAAAGCTTAAGTGCTTGTTTTATAACTTCAGATTGGCTTTTACAATCATGCGTCTCTTGGTAATCTTTAATAAAACAGATTAGTCTTGGCGGTAATGAAATGGATAATTTCTCTGCATGCATAAGAATACCTATAGTAGTATTTGTCTTACTAATAATAGTAGCATACATAGTAGTAATAAGCAATATTTTTATTTTATTAATACCCCTGTTTCCACAAACGACACCGATTCGTCACGCCCAATAATCACATGGTCAATGACATCAATATCCACTAAGGCTAGTGCTTGTTTTATTTGTGCAGTTAATGCATAGTCGGATTCGCTAGGTGCAGGGTTTCCTGAAGGGTGATTGTGAGTGAGTATGACTCTGGCAGCGTTGTGAGCGAGTGCGCGAATGACGATTTCTCTAGGATAAACGCTGGCTTCCGTTAAAGTGCCGAAAAATAATTCTTCGAAAGTGATGACGCGATTGTGATTATCTAAAAATAAGATGGCAAACACTTCACGTGCATAATGTTGCAATCGACTTTGTAAAAATCGTTTTGTTTCCATGCTGTTTTTGAGTAGTGTGCCGCGAGGTAATTCTTCGTAGAGAAAGCGTTTTCCTAATTCTAATGCGGCTTTCAGCATGGCGTATTTCGCTTTGCCTAAGCCTTTTTTTTGAAAAAAATAATGAGCTTCCATCGAACATAATTTTTTTAAGTCGCCGCATTCTTGTAATAATTCTCTCGCAATATCCAATGCTGTTTTGCCACGAATCCCCGTTCGTAAAAAAATGGCTAATAACTCAGCATCTGACAAGTGTTTAGCACCATGCTGTAGTAACTTTTCTTGCGGTTGTTCGTTAATTGGCCAATTAGCGATTGTCATGAGCAGCCTCCTTCGTTATCATGTGTAAAATTTTTGTGAGATGGCGATGTTAAAAAATAAGCAAATCGTGTTGGGGGTGACAGGCGGTATTGCAGCTTATAAGAGTGCAGATCTCACCCGTCGTTTACGCGAGGCAGGTGCTAACGTGCGCGTAGTCATGACCCAGAGTGCAAAAGAATTTATTACACCACTGACTATGCAAGCTGTATCAGGCAATGCTGTGCACGATGATCTTTTTGATTTAAAAGCAGAAGCCGCCATGGGGCATATTGAACTCGCACGTTGGGCAGATGTGATTGTGATTGCTCCGGCGAGTGCTGATTGCATAGCGCGTATTGCGCACGGTGAAGCTAACGATCTTTTGACAACCATTTGTCTTGCGAGCAAAGCGCCTATCGTGTTTGCGCCAGCGATGAATCAAGCGATGTGGAAGCATACGGCGACGCAGGAAAATCTGCAAGCCTTACAGCAAAAAGGTTTTCATATTGTAGGGCCTGCTGAAGGTAGCCAAGCGTGTGGTGACGTAGGGCCTGGTCGTATGTTAGAACCGTTAGAAATTATTGAGCATGTCGCCGCACTTTTTAAAAAAGATTTGCTCGCTGGCAAACATATACTAATCACCGCCGGCCCCACTCGCGAATACGTGGATCCAGTACGTTATTTTAGTAATGCGAGTTCGGGAAAAATGGGTTATGCTCTCGCCGAAGCAGCACGTGATGCGGGCGCTAGTGTCACATTGATTAGCGGGCCGGTTGCACTGGCTAAACCCGATAGGGTAACGAGTATCGATGTTGTTAGTGCAAAAGACATGTATGATGCTGTTATGCAAGAAATCGCCGCTTGCGATGTTTTCATGAGTGCTGCTGCAGTCAGTGATTACACTTGTGATAATGTGGCAACACATAAAATAAAAAAAACCGATGATATTTTAAATTTACAATTACGACGCACATCCGATATTGTTGCAAGTGTCGCGGCTCTCGCTAAAAGGCCTTTTATTATAGGTTTTGCTGCTGAGACAGAGAATTTAAGTGAGTTTGCAAAAACAAAATTACAACAAAAAAAAACCAATATGATTTTCGCGAATCTAGTAGGACGCGATCAAGGTATTGGTACAGATGATAATACCATCACTGTTTTTTCTGATGATGAAGAAAAAACATTTGGGCCCTTATCAAAAGCGCGATTAGCGCGCGAATTAATTTTATATATTGCTAAAAAAGGTATTTAACAATGACAATCGGAACGGTACAACAAACCTCTATTCAGTTGAAATTATTAGATCCGCGCATAGGCACAGAGTTTCCTTTGCCACGTTATGAAACCGAAGATTCTGCCGGATTAGATTTGCGCGCTTGTCTTGATAAAACACTAGTGTTGGTGCCGGGTGCCACTCATTTAATTCCAACGGGTATTTCAATTTATATCGGTAATCCCAATTTGTGTGCAGTGATTTTACCGCGCTCAGGTTTAGGACATAAACACGGTATCGTGTTAGGAAATTTAGTGGGATTAATTGATGCAGATTATCAAGGGCCGTTAATGATTTCTTGTTGGAACCGTGGGCAGGAAGCTTATAGCATAGAACCTGGTGATAGAGTTGCGCAGTTAGTTTTTTTACCTATTGTGCGTATACATTTTGAAATGGTAGAAGAATTTGCGGAAAGCGCGCGCGGCACAGGTGGTTTTGGACATTCGGGGAAAAAATAATTTATGACAACGATAGATCATTCTATTTTTCGCGCGTATGACATTCGCGGTATTGTGGGTAAGGGATTAACAGAGCAATCGATTCATGCCATTGGTAAAGCGATTGGTAGTCTCGCTATCCAAAAAGGTGAGAAGCGCATGAGTGTTGCGCGCGATGGACGTTTATCGGGACCGTTATTAGGCGAAGCGTTATGCCAAGGGATTTTATCGACGGGATGTGATGTCATTAATATTGGTGTTGTGCCTACACCGTTACTTTATTATTCTACTTTTGTATTAGAAACGCGTTCAGGGGTGATGTTAACAGGCAGTCATAATCCTGCAGAATATAACGGTTTAAAAACAGTCATCAATGGTGAAACACTCGCAGAACATAATATTCAAGAATTATATCGACGTGCTGTAGAAAATGATTTTGAACACGGCGAAGGTGAAATGCGTGAATTAGATGTCATTGAACGTTATCTGCATCATGTAGAACGCGATGTCAAATTGGCACGCCCATTAACTGTTGTGGTGGATTGTGGTAATGGTGTGGCCGCAACAGTTGCACCAGAATTATTTCGGCGTATGGGTTGTATCGTGCATGAATTATATTGTGACGTCGATGGCCGTTTTCCTAATCATCATCCTGATCCTAGCCAAGAGGAAAATTTACAGGATTTAATAGCAGCCGTTAAAAAAACCAAAGCCGACATCGGTATTGCGTTTGATGGCGACGGTGATCGCTTAGGAATGGTCACTAGCAGCGGCGTTGTGATTTGGCCAGACAGACAAATGATGTTGTTTGCAAAATCGGTATTAAAACAACATCCAGGCGGTAAAATTATTTTTGATATCAAGTGTTCAAGTCATTTAGAAAGAGTGATACGCGAAGCAGGTGGTGTGCCTATCATGTGGAAAACAGGCCATTCATTGATTAAATCAAAATTAGCGGAAACACAAGCAGTGCTCGCAGGTGAAATGAGCGGCCATATCTTTTTTAAAGATAAATGGTATGGTTTTGATGATGCAATTTATTCGGCGGCGCGTTTGTTGCAAATTTTAGCGGAACATCCGGGGAATAGCGATGAATTGTTTAGTGATATTCCGAATAGTATTAATACCCCTGAATTAAAAGTGCATGTCACAGATGCAGAGAAATTTACGCTTATGCAACACATTATTGCCAATGCCAAATTTGCGACTGCTAAAGAGATAAATACGATTGATGGGTTACGTGTTAATTTTGTGGATGGTTGGGGTTTGGTGCGTCTTTCGAACACAACACCTTGTTTGGTATTGCGTTTTGAGGCAGAAACTGAGAAAGCATTAGCACGTATTCAAACACTTTTCCGTGAAACATTATTGGCTGTGAAGCCTGAATTGGTATTACCTTTTTGAATGCTTACGATGTGATTGTGATTGGCAGCGGTACTGTAGGTTTGTCCGCGGCTTTAGCACTTTCACAAAAAACAGCTTTAAATATTGCTATTCTCGATATCAAGAAACCCATATATCATTGGTCTTCGGAAAATTATTCCACCCGTGTGAGTGCGATTTCATTAGCTTCCAAAAAATTTCTGCAAACATTGTCTATTTGGAAAACGCTTGCTGAGAAACGTGTTTCTCCTTATTGCAAAATGCAAGTATGGGACGGAGAGGGCGATGGCAGCATTGATTTTGATTGTGAAGAAATAGGGGAACCTGCATTAGGTTATATTATTGAAGATGATTTATTGCGTAGTGTGTTATTCGATAAAATTCAGCAGACGAATATTCAAATCATAGCGCCTATTACATTAAAAGATTTGTTCGACAGAGAAAATCATATGGAGTGTGTAAGCGATGATGGGAAAATTTTTTCAGCGAAATTAGTGATTGCCGCAGACGGCGCGCGTTCATGGGTGCGTGATTATCGTCGTATCTTGATGAAAACGTGGAGTTATCATCATACCGCGATTATTGCTACAGTAAAAACAGAATTACCGCATCAGCAAATAGCTTATCAATGTTTTTCTGCTGCGGGCCCGTTGGCTTTTTTGCCTTTGCAGGATCCGTGTACTTCTTCCATTGTTTGGTCGCAAATTTCCAGCAAGGCTGAAAAATTATTAATGATGACAGACGAAGATTTTAAATTATCTTTAGCTAATGCATTGCATCATAGGTTAGGGAAAATTTTATCTGTGTCACCACGTTTTTCATTTCCCTTACAAATGCGGCATGTTAAAAATTATGTGCAACCTCGTTTGGCACTCATAGGTGATGCGGCTCACACTTTGCATCCGCTTGCGGGACAAGGCGTGAATTTGGGATTAGCGGACGTTGATAAATTGGTAAATGTTATTGTAGAAGCTATACGCAAAAAACAAGATTTCTCAAGCATCCAAGTATTGCGTCGTTATGAACGTTTTCGCAAAGCGGAAAATTTTACTATGCTTGCTATGATGGATGTTTTAAAAAATCTTTTTGCTACAGAAATGGCTGTGATCAAACAGCTGCGCAATAAAGGCTTATCTTTTGTTAATCAGTGCCACATTTTGAAAAAATTTTTAATCAATTCTGCTAACTAAATATTATAAGATGTACCGGGCAAAGCAAATCCCTCTTTTTCAAAAGCGTTGTTGCATAAATATTTAAACGTCTCTCAAGCCGGTGAGACTGGATACACATAGCGGAGTCGCGAGTGGATTACAGGATGTAATCCGAAGCGCCATGGATGGCGCGATTCGAGCGCGTAGCTATGAGTATCCAGGATCACGCAAAGGCTTGAGAGACGTTTAAATATTTATGCAACAACACCTTCTTTAAAGGAGGATTTTTCAGGTAACCATCAGACCTTTTAAGGAAGCCTTAAGCAATTTTTTGCTATTATAAAGCCAACGTTTGACGAGAGAATTTAAGATGCCACGCACGCACACAGAGAATAATCAAGAAATTAATAATATTCAAGGTGTTACAGTAGGCCCGCCACAGCCAGCCCACTCAACATCAAGTATAAAAACATCTGCACGAAGAAAACATTCTTCTACTAGCAGTTCTTCGAGCTTATCAAATGGAAGCAGCACATCGTCATCTAGGGTGATGACAGATGAGCGACGGATGGCAAAAAGGACAGAGATCATCGCTGCTTTTGAGGAGTTGGCAAAGAGTGCCGAACAACAGGACAAAATTATAAATAATTTAGGATCTCTTAAATCCATCACCGCTGCTGCTGACGCTTTGATTATAGATTGTGAGACTTTTCGCGAAGAATTAGCAACGTTTACAAAACCAACGAATACAAGCGCACGCTTGATAACAGAAGAAATTGGTGATACTTATTATCATGCAGCTGCAGCACTGAGTTATAAGATAGGTGCTATGGATTATTTTTTTAATCTTCCCGATAACAGTAATTTAACCATAGAACAATTAAAAGTTAAATATGCCGATGCGCTTAAGCAATTGCCTGCAGATTTTAATTTTGATACCACTATTACAAATGCAATAAATTATTGCAAAGAAGCAATGTCTCGCTTTGATGATCAAGAAAATAGAAAACAAATAGCCGAAGTAGCACATCAAATTAATTTATATAATAATTATGGTATAGGTCAGTTATTAAGTGATCACCATACTTCAAAACCTTTAAATCCTATGTTTGCGGAGTATGTAAGAAAAAATAAAACCAAAAAAACAAAGCGATCTACTCATTCGATAAATGTCACTGCTACAAAACCAAAACCTATGACTACTTCCTCAAGTTCATCATCAACAGCGGTTTCAACAAGTAGTATGAGTTCATCTGCCGCAATAATAAATCATCTTGATGATGATAAAAGTTTATTTTCAACAGAGGAAAGTGAAAGCGACGATGATGAAGATTTGATAGACACACATTCTCTAGAAGATTTTGCACCTTCTGTTACCTCTATTAATTCATTAATGCCCATATTAAAATACAGATATGTGTCTAAGGATTCACTTACATTAACCGAAGAAAAATTTAATGAAATATTGCGAAATATCCGAGCAGTAAAAGCTGACCACGAAAAAACACAAGAAAAATTTACACAACTACAAAAAGAGATGGGCGTGCGGGTTTTCACAGGAGGGTTAAAAAAATACGCGTTACCCAAAAAAGCGTTCGGAACCGTATTGAAGATTCCATTCGATCAATCTGTTGCTGAACATTTGAAATATTATAGCGAAGAGATTAAGAAGGCAGATAATTCTAAAGCCAAATTAAAAGTAACCGCAAAGAAATTTTTAGAACTCATTGAGGTTTCTGAGGACCTTGAAGAGCATTTACCTATCATGCAATCACTGTGTGAAAAAATTCATAGTAATAACTCGTCGGTTTTATCAGAATTGCTTGATGAAATAATAGCGGAAAAAAGCATAAGAGTAACAACTGCTACCGCAGAAGATGATGAAATAGCGCAAGAAAAAATAAATATTTTACAACGATTCAAGCAAGAGCCATCACTGAGTGACACAAAAAGTATAAGCACTGACAAAAATACCGCATCCAATATGGCCACATCTAGTACATCGTCTAGTTCTTCTATAAAGCCAATCAATATGGCAGACACTGAAGTTTTTGCTGGCATAGATGCAGGGTGGTTAAACTGGAATGGCAGTAGTAGTGGTTTGATGACTACATTTACAGCGCAACCATCGGAGCAAACATTACCCCTGCCTCCTCCTCCGCTTGATGATTATGGTGTGCCGTCTATGCCTGCAACAGCACCTTTATTTGTTTCGTCATCTGCCGAATCATTGACAAGTGCTAATAGTGTTTCTAGTGATAGCGCAACTCCTTATTCTGGTATCAGTGGTGAACCATATGCTGTGACTGCTACTACTGCGTCAACGACTCCGACGGCATTACCTTTTTCATTACCTTCACCTCCTGTCATCGGTCAATTAGTGCCAGCACCACTGCCATCACAACCACCGACTAGTAAAAAATTAACATATCAATTCCAGATTACGAATGAGGAATCGATAAATCGTTGCCGACTGCAGTTTCCCTCTGCAGACATAGATCAAGATAAAAGCTTCGGAATTGTGTGTTCAATTTCACATGCTATTAAACCAACGAGTAGTGTTTCAAGTTATCAAAAAGCACATTGTCGCGATGAAGTTGATTTATTTCCGCGATATCAGTTTTCGACGCTAACTAGACACTCTGAGTATTTCGTGAAAAATAATAATATACCGCACAAGATTATATTGCGCCCAGTTAATACGAATACTAAGATATATGTTATTGTAGGAGATACAGGTAATGATTTAGCCGTTCATCTGAGTTACCAGAAACAATATGAAATTATGATAGAATCTACCCACTCTATTCCGGTTAAGCATAGATGCGCTTATCTTCATATGCAAAGAGAGGGAAGAATAAAGGATTCCGTAACTGAATCGATAGTAGTAGAAGAAGATATTTTATTTTCATCGCCCGCAAGCAGTACTGAGTCAACCAGTTCCTCTAGCAGTAGCTCTTCTGTAGTGACGCAATCAAATCATAATCCTATGTCAGCAACAACAGCAACCGTTTCTTCTTTGACACCTACTTCTCCTGTATCTTCAACAGGCGGGATTCCGCAAAAAAGACCTAGAGAATCCATTCTTGCTAAACATTCTTTGATGCCACTGCCAAGCGATGATGAATCTGTAGCAAAAAGACCTAAATTAAATGATGCGAAAGTAACGACACATTCATCATCTCCTGCCCCTTGATTGTTATCAATGCTATGGTATTCTTTGTTAACTATTTTGCAACAAAGAATACTTTATGGGAAAAACTACACCTCTTTATGAATGTCACGTCAAAGCCCAAGCTAAATTAGTGGATTTTGCTGGCTGGGACATGCCGTTGCATTATGGTTCGCAATTACAAGAGCATCTCTATGTGCGAGAATCCGCAGGTGTTTTTGATGTGTCTCATATGACGATTGTTGATGTGACGGGGAAAGATACAGCTGCTTTTTTACGTTATTTGCTTGCTAACAATGTTGATAAGTTAAGCGTAGGCAAAGCACTTTATACTTGCATGTTGAATCATCAAGGCGGCATTATTGATGATTTAATTGTTTATAAAATGGCGGATGATTTTTTTCGTTTAGTGGTGAATTCCGCAACACATGATAAAGATATTGCTTGGATCACCCAGGAAGCTGAATGTTATGCTGTGCATCTTAAAGAGCGCACAGATCTCGCGATTCTCGCGATTCAAGGGCCAGGCATTAGCAAAAAACTTTCTGAACTTTTTCCAACGATTGATGCTGCAATGATTGCAGAATTAAAACCTTTTCACGCGCATAGGATGGATGAATGGTTTATTGCACGTACAGGTTACACAGGCGAAGATGGTTTTGAAATCATGTTACCTTTGCACGATGCACCGGCTTTTTGGCAAAAAATTTTAAAGACAGGTATTATGCCTTGCGGTTTAGGCGCTAGAGATACATTGAGATTAGAAGCGGGTTTAAATCTCTATGGCGCAGACATGGATGAAAACGTTACGCCATTCGAATCAAATCTGACATGGACAGTGGCTTTAGAACCTAAAGAGCGCCATTTTATTGGTCGCGAAGCTTTGGAAAAACAATTGCAACAAGGTGTGCCTCAACAATTGGTTGGTATCGTGTTAGAAGGCCAAGGTGTTTTGCGTAACCACCAAAAAGTCAGAATTAATGGCAGTGGCGAAGGTTATGTGACCAGTGGTAGTTTTTCACCCACCCTAAAAAAAGGGATTGCATTAGCCAGAGTCCCCGCTAATATGAGTGGTTTATGTGAAGTGGATATTCGTGGCAAATATGTGGCGGCGCAAATCATTAAGCCCCCTTTTGTACGCCACGGCAAGAAAACATTTTAGAGGCTATTCTGCAATGAGCAATGTACCAAAGACACTGAAGTATTCAAAAACCCACGAGTGGGTGCGTAAAGATGATGATGTTTTTACCGTAGGGATTACTGATCATGCGCAATGTATGTTAGGTGATTTAGTCTATGTAGAATTACCTGAACCTGAAATCACTTTGGAATTTGGCCAAGAGTGCGCAGTGGTTGAATCGGTAAAAGCTGCTGCGGATATTTATTGTCCTTTATCAGGCGAAGTGGTTGAAATTAATGAAGCATTACTAGAGCATCCCCAATTAATTAACCAAGATCCTTATGGAAAAGGCTGGCTATTCCGCGTGCGTCCTTTTGATAATGCATCCAATGAACTATTAACACCAGCGGAGTATTCCAAACAAGTTGCGTCAGAGGCGCATTAAGTGTCATCCCGAGCGTAGCGAGGGATCTCCTGCTTACAGAGAGATCCCTCACTGCGTTCGGGATGACATATGAGAGGAGAGAGGAATGCCATTTATTCCACACACAAAAGATGATATTCAACAAATGCTGGCAACCATCAACGTTACCAACATCCAACAGTTATTCGACGAAATTCCCAAAGATTTACTCACCGCTGATTTATCTTCGTTACCACCTGGCATCACAGAAATGGAGTTGATGCGTGAGATGCGCGAGTGCGCCAATCAAGATGCCGGTCTACAATGTTTTATTGGTGCAGGTGCATACGAACATCATATTCCAGCAGCTGTGTGGGATATAGTGGGTCGTGGTGAATTCATGACGGCCTACACACCTTATCAAGCAGAAGCCAGTCAAGGTACGTTACAATTGTTATATGAATACCAAACCATGATGGCTAGACTCATGGATTTAAATGTTTCTAATGCCTCTTTGTATGATGGTGCTTCTGCATTAGCAGAAGCTATTTTGATGGCGGTACGCATACAACGAAAACATCAATCACATCGCGTATTAATTCCACGCACACTACATCCTTATTATCGTCAAGTGATTCATGCGATTGTCAGTCAACAAAATATTGAATTAATCGAAATTGCATTTAATGAAAAAACAGGACGTACTGATCAAAAAGCACTTGCTGCATTTGACAAACAAGAAATAACGGCATTGGTGATACCACAACCGAATTTTTTTGGTGTGATTGAAGAAGTAGATTTGCTGACAGATTGGGCAAAAACACAAAATGCTATCGCTGTTGCTGTGGTGAATCCACTGGCGATGGCACTGCTGAAACCGCCAGGACAATGGGGAAAAACAGGCGTAGATATTGCGTGTGGCGAAGGTCAACCCTTAGGTGTGCCGCTCAGTTCCGGTGGCCCTTATTATGGATTTCTTACTTGTAAGAAAGAACATGTACGCCAATTACCGGGTCGCATCATTGGTCGTACTGTAGATGCCGAAGGTAAGCAAGGATTTGTATTAACTTTGCAAGCACGTGAACAACATATTCGTCGTGCGAAAGCCACATCAAATATTTGCACTAATCAAGGTTTATTAGTGACAGCTAGTACAATTTATATGAGCCTTTTAGGTCCAGAAGGATTGCAACAAGTGGCACTCGCTTCTCATCATCAATTGCGTTTATTAAAAGAAAAAATCGCGCAATTAGCCGATGTCAAAATTTTATTTTCTTCGCCGTGTTTTCATGAATGTGTTTTACAATTTAAAACACCGGTTAAAAAGATTTTACAGACACTCGCAACACATCGCATACAAGGCGGTTTTAATTTGCAACCGGGTTATCCTGAGCTGGGTGAATGTTTATTAGTGTGTGTGACGGAAACAAAAACATCGGAAGATTTAGAGCAATTTGTTCGTCGCTTACGCGAAGCAGTGAGTGCAGTGCGAGAGGTGTGCGTATGACGCAACTTATTTTTGAGCTTTCACAACAACATAGACGCGCTGCTTCACAAATACCCGCAGCGAATTACGATTGCAGTGATATTCCAGCGGAATTTTTGCGTAAGACATTACCGCGTTTGCCCGAGGTGTCAGAGTTAGATGTAGTGCGTCATTTTACGCAATTATCGCAACGTAATTTTTCGATTGATACGCATTTTTATCCGCTAGGTTCATGCACGATTAAATACAATCCGCGTGGTGTACATCGTATGGCGATGTTAGAAGGATTTTTACAACATCATCCGTTGTCGTTGGAAGTGCATAGCCAAGGGTTTATGGCGTGTGCTTATGAATTACAGGAAATGTTAAAAGCAGTGACAGGCATGCGTGCAGTATCACTGACCCCGATGGCGGGTGCACAAGGTGAGTTTGCAGGTGTTGCTATGATTCGTGCTTATCATCGTGCGCGCGCTGATCATGCGCGTGATGAAATTTTAGTACCTGATGCAGCGCATGGTACTAATCCAGCTTCTGCTGTGCAATGTGGTTTTAAAGTCAGAGAAATTGCAACAGGCAGCGATGGCAATATGGATATTGATGCATTGCGTGCGGCTGTGGGCCCACACACTGCGGGCATTATGTTAACCAATCCATCGACTTTAGGTGTATTCGAGCAAAAGATTCGTGAAATGTCTAAAATCATTCACGCCGCAGGCGGTTTGCTTTATTACGATGGTGCAAACTTGAATGCGATCTTAGGAAAAGTGCGACCAGGTGATATGGGTTTTGATGTCATGCATATTAATTTACATAAAACATTTGCTACACCACACGGTGGCGGTGGTCCTGGTGGCGGGCCTGTGGCTGTTGGTGAACGCTTAGTGCCTTTTCTGCCTGTGCCTATGGTACAAAAAACGGCGGATGGTTTTCGTTGGCTAACAGAAACAGATTGTCCAGAAACGATTGGACGCTTGTCTACGTTCATGGGTAATGCGGGCATTATTTTACGCGCGTATTTTTATGCGCGATTATTGGGTCGTGAAGGCTTACATCGTGTTGCGGAATTTGCGACATTGAATGCGAATTATTTGTTAGCGAAATTGGTTGCGGCAGGGTTTACACCAGCGTATGCGACACGACGTGCGAGTCATGAATTTATTATCACTTTAAAAAATGAAGTAAAAACATTTCATATCACTGCATTAGATGTTGCAAAACGATTATTAGATTATGATTTTCATGCGCCTACTATGTATTTTCCATTGTTAATTCCGGAATGTTTATTGATCGAGCCTACAGAAACTGAAAGCAAACAAACGTTGGATGCTTTTGCGGATGTGTTGATTAAAATTATGCAAGAGGCTAAAACAAATCCCGCGTTGTTACAAACCGCGCCGCACACTTTACCTGTAAAACGTTTAGATGACGTCAAAGCAGCGCGCGAGTTGGATCTAGTTTACATACAGTGATTTATTTTTTCTTGTTTTGTACTACCGTGGATTCGTTTTTTGCCGCTTTCTCGCTTTCTCTTTTTAATTTTTCCTCATTGTCTTTCCACGCTTGCGGCCCATGGCCTGCTGTCAAATCAAAAAACGCAGGTGGAGGAGGCGAAGGCGATCTAGATGGCGGTGGTGGTGGATTCGCTGAGTCATAAGGATCATCGACGATAGTTGGTTTTCTTTTTTGTTGGTAAGATTTTATTTGCGTTGATGTGTAAGGTGACACAGCTGAAGGTGAACTAGTGTTAGATGTCGAAGGCGATGATTCTGTTATTGGAGAAAGCCCCGAGGATGATGAAGTTGTAGCTGTAGTGACAGTAGACGATGAACTGAGTGTAGGAGGAGCACTTTTATCCATAGTTGTCATCGTCGTTGCAGTCGATGTGGCTGCGCGAGGTGGTTTATTTGTAGTTGTAGTGGATGAAGGAATAGGTACCGTAGAGTTAGAACGTCCACGTCCTGTAGAAGAATCTGTTGTTGCAGGTATAGGTGGTGTTGCGTATATCTGTGATCTAGTTTTACCGTGGAGTTTTTTATCTGATGTGCCAAATAAAGTAAATGCGTTAGACAAAGGTTTGAATATAACGTTAGGTGCTAACGTTTTCACTTTAGCTAGTAGTGGTTCATTTAGCATGTGTTCGGGAATAAG
>Ga0207071_1019_pt1 | contig 33129 bp, 25 predicted proteins | sample Alteio_BWMinHeat_67_FD_153531 | JGI IMG/M metagenome (GOLD analysis project Ga0207071, IMG submission 153531) | Enriched cells from forest soil in Barre Woods Harvard Forest LTER site, Petersham, Massachusetts, United States -... | ecosystem: Environmental > Terrestrial > Soil > Temperate forest >...
GCTTTGACTTCTTCAAAAATCTTAGCGATATATTCACCCAATAAGCTAATTGAGAAAATAGTAAACGATCCAAAAAACATAATTAATAACATCAAAGTTGTAATGCCTTTAGGCGCGCTCTGTGGAAATAAAATATGCATACCAATTTGATAAATCGCAAGCAACACTGTGAAAGCGGTCAAGACTACACCTGCGGCTGTCACCATATTCAACGGTGTTTTACTGAAAGAAAAAATACCTTTCTTCGCCCAACCTACATTTTTAAAAAAATTATTCGTGGTAACACCAAACATGCGTTCAGGTCGTACATATTCCACGCCAGTTTGCTTGAATCCAACGTAAGCGCGTAACCCGCGTAAAAATAAATCTTTTTCATTGCAGGTTAGAAGCCAAGAAACAACACGTTTACTCATCAAAGAGAAATCACCTGCATCATGTGGAATAGGCACAGAGGAAAACCAATCAAACAAACGATAAAATAATTTATAAGCCATTTGCATTAAGAAAGGTGCTTCACGTTTGACACGTATACCATAAACTACATCGTATCCTTCTCGCCATTTCTGTATAAATTCTTCAATCAGTTCAGGCGGGTCTTGTAGGTCACCGTCTAGAAGTACGCAAGCATTTTTGCTAGCAATTTGCATGCCGCTACGAAATGCAGATTGTGAACCAAAATTACGTGCATGGGTAATACCCATCACATGTGGATTATTGGCGGAAAGATCGCGTATCACTTCTTCGCTATTATCTGGACTGCCATCATTGACTAAAATAATTTCATAATCAATATTACATTTTTCAAAAACATTGACTAATCTTTCCGTCATGATGGGGATCGCTTGCGCATCTTTGTAACAAGCAATGATTGCAGAAATACTGTATTGTGTATCTCGTGTGTTTTGTTTAGATACGTGTAAATATTGATCTTTGTTTTCTAGAGAATTAAGCCATGCGGTTGTTTTCGCAAGGCCTTCTGCTAGCTTAGTTTCTGCAGACCAGTGTAATATTTTCTTTGCTTTCTCGGGATTGGCGTACCATTCATCCGTATCCCAGCTGCGTGAATCCATGCTAGCAAATTTAGGTTGTTCGTTAACATGGTAAAGATCACGGGCAATGTCTGCGAGTTCACGAATCGATGTTTTTTTACCTGTGCCAATATTAAAGGATTCACCGTAATGATCAGCTGTTAAATGATTAGCTGTTTGAATGAAGGCTTTGCAGACATCATCAACAAAAACAAAATCTCTAGAGGTTTCTGCTTTAACAAAAGGCGGCAAACGTTTCTCTAATCCTTGTGCGACTAAAGTAGGAATCAACCGTGCGCGATCTTCCCAAGGGCCGTATACTGCATAAAGACGTAAGTTAGCACAGGGAAATGCTTGATGTTTTCCAGAGTAATACAATAAATTAGCAATAGCAGATTTAGTGACAGCATAATGGCTATTAGGTTTAGTCATTCTGTCTTCATCAGGCGCTGCTGCATCATAACCGTATTCAGATGAGCTGCCTGCATGTACATAACAGTGAATATTACGCTGCATTAACGCATGAATCAGTTGCACTTTTGAAAATAGATTGGTGCGGTAAATGCGTTCGGCATTATTTTCAAATGAATAGCCGCCGTAAGTTGCGCAATCAAAAATAGTTTGCGGCTGAATTTCATCCAATAGTTTTTTAGTATGAGATTCCGATGAAAGATCTGTTTGCAGTAATGAAAACTCAGGTAATCGCCACGCAGGTAAACGTGTGGCTGTGCCGTAAACATCATCGCGTACATTTTTTAGCATGCGAAAAAGATTAGCGCCTACAAATCCACTGGCGCCTAAAATTAAAATCGGCCCGCGTAATTTTTTAATACTCATTGTTAAGTCATTCATGAGGATAGCTCAGTGAGGGTGAGATTTAATGATTGGAAAATACTATGCAGATCGATGCCAGATTCTTTGCGATGAAATTGTTGTGAACCGTATTTTCCAGAGATATAACCTTTAGCAAACCCATGGAAAAATCTAGGTATATGAAAATCATTTTTTAATAATAACCACAATAATTGTTGACCGAAACCACCTGTTGCAACATGTTCTTCTATCACGTAAAAGTTTCTAGCGTCAGCTAATTTTTTTAAAAGAGGTGTTGGAATACTTTCGAGTGATAGTGGCAACTCGGTGGCAACCCAGATTTCGGGGCGATTTTTTTCTTCTATTTGTAATGAAGGTTCGATAAAACTGCCAACTAACGGTCCCATAAAAATTAATAGCGGTCCATGACCTTGCACTAGTCGCCGCCAAGGATGATATTTTTCTAAAGTGAAATTTGCAGGTTTTTCACAGCGACCTAAACGTAAATAGCAAGGGTGTGGTATTTTTGCCATTTTATTGACGATAGGATTTACGTCTGCTGCAAATGCTGGAATGAAACATTGCATATTAGGCAGTGTAGACAGTATGCCGTAATCTTCTAACGCATGATGGGTTGCGCCCATCACACCATAACCATAACCGCCACCATTAGCGATAAGTTTGATGGGGCGCTTATTAAAACAAGCATCATTACGAATTTGTTCAAAAGGTCGTGCATAGCAAAATGGTGCGATGCTATAGACCCAAGCTTGTAATCCTGAAAATGTTAAACCTGCTGCAACTGAAATCATATTTTGTTCGGATACACCGGCATTAATAAACTTATTGCCTAATGCTTCTCTAATAGGTTCCAAAGCCATAAAACCTAAATCACCGGTCAAAAAAGCAATATTCTGTTGCTTGCTGAGCTCTATGATAGCGTTTGCGATCTCTTTTCTCATGTTAATTCTGCCATAGCTTGATGAAATTGCTGTTCATTCAACGGCAGATAATGCCATTCCATTTTATTTTCCATGAAAGAAATGCCAGCACCTTTAGTTGTGTTGAGTACGATGATGCCGTGTTTTTGTTGTTTTATGGCTTCTACGATTGCTTTTGGATTTTGGCCATTGGCTTCAGTGACTGGCACATTAAATGCAGCCAGTTTTTTGGCAAGATCTGCCATTGATGCCGTATCTGTCGTATTGCCAAAACCTTGTAAGCGATTGCAATCGACTAATATTGTCATATTTGATAATTGTCTATGGGCATAAAAAATTAAAGCTTCCCACATAGAACCTTCTTGCCATTCACCATCAGAAGTGAGGCAGTACACATGACCGGGTGTTTGTGTCAATTGACGGCCGAGTGCGATGCCGACGGCTACTGATAAGCCATGGCCTAAACTGCCAGTGGCCACTGGAATTTCTGGCATCCAACCAGGGACAGGGTGGCCTGATAGCCAAGTGTTTTCGCCATGAAAAGTTTTTAAGTCGTTATCTTTAATTTTGCCTAAACTCCAAAGCGTAATATAAAGTGCGCCGGCAGAATGGCCTTTAGAGAGTATAAAAGTATCTTCAGGTCGCATCACTTCATGATGCAAAGTCATCAAAGCATCTAGGCAAGAGAGATTACCGCCGATATGACCGACTTTGCTGTGAAAATGCATTTCGAGCAAACGTTTTTTAGCAGCGTGTATTTTTTGTTCAATGGTAGTCATGGTTTTAGATTATATTTGCGCCTGTGTGAAATAACCAGAAAAATTATAAAAAATCCCCATGCGAGTGCACTAACATAAAAACTGATGCGGCCGCTTAAGGCAGTTTTATATGCCAGTGTGATTTCATTATCGCCCTTGAGCAATGGTATGAGTACAAATTTATCCGGAGACGCTTCTACAGGAACAGGCTTGCCATTCACAGTCGCTTGATAGCCAGGATAATATTCTTTATATAATTGTAAATAAAGATGATCGCTAGGTGCATTGACCGTTGCGCGATAAGGGAAAACAGATTGGATAGTAATAGGCAGTTTTATAGTATCGTAAGGAATGATATTAAGCTTAGTGATTTCAATAGCACTTGCTTTGCCAATGACTAGTGTTGCTTTAATGAATTTTTCTTGGGAGTGATGGGTATCAATAGCGATGCTATTAATTATTTTATCGGGTTGATTAATTTCATTAGTGTTCTTTATTGGACGGCTTGTTTCCGGCCAATGCATATACTTGAAATAATCTTTTTCATGCAATTCTAGATCAACACTAGGGAATGTATAACTATGTTTACCGGGATCTTTCATACCGGAAATAAATGCTTCCATGCAAATAAGATATTTTCTATTAGATGGTATGATGTGACGACCCAATGCTATCTCCGTATCGCCAGTTATTGTCAGTTTTTTGCTGATGGGTAGTGCATGATCTACATAATGGGAGTGGCTTGTTAGGCATTTTTCTATAACAGGTTCTTCATTGTCGTAGCCTGGCACAAGATTAAATTTTTCATCTACCAATTTATTTTTCAATATGGGATCGAAGGTGCCATTTTCCATGCTGCCATGATCAATTTGTTGATATTGATAATAACGATTAATATTGGTTGGGCTTATCCACCATTTATCGATACGATTGGTTAAGAATTTTTTTTCTAATACATGCATCTCATAAAAATCCCAAGACAATAGGATGACAAAAATAACAGCCATCCATTTTTTTTGTGTAACTGAACAATAGGGAATGATACGATTGTAACATAACATGCCTAAAAAGCAGGAAAGACCAGCTAATATGATATATAAGCGCTGATTGGCAAAAATAACTGTCATATTTCTTACAAACCCAGGTGTCAGTGACCATATGGCTTGGCCAATGATAGGAAGTGGATAAAGAAATAAAAAAATGAAAATGGCGGAAGCTAAAAATATTTTTATCAATGTAGGACAATTTTTTCTAAACGCTAATATCAAACTGACAAAAATTACCAACCAAAATGTGTAACCTAATTGTGTGTCAAAGTTGCTATTATTGCCATGAAAACCAAAAGGCAGAAATACACCCGGCATTCTTGTGTGTAAATATTCGGTGACAAGCTCAGGATAGCGTACATCTTGATTACCTATATATTGTGTACCTACACCTAAATTGCTGACAGAAATAAAAAACCAAGCACTGAAAAGAATAAAAAAAACAGTCATAGTAGCAATTTGGCGCCAAGAAGCCGTTCTTCGAAAAATTTCTATCAAATAGAATATGCCACAGGCTGCAGTCGACCATAATGCAATAGGAGGATGCGACATCCAGAGTAATGACAAAGCAGCAGCAATAATGAGTGCTGATAAGGTGTCATTTTTTTGATGAGTGCGAATCATGCCATAGATAAGCAAAGGCATAAACGCCACTGTCATAAAAGAATAATAAGAATCAAAAACATAAATTAGAGTAATCACACCTGGACACGTGACATAAAAAATGGCGAATGCTGATGCAGCCCAGCGGTTTTTAGGATTGAGCTTTAATAATAAATAATAGGTTAAAAATGTTGCGACAAAACCTACAACTAACACAGTTAAGTGTTGAATGGCTAAAGCATTTAATTTAAAAAATGTAATAATATCTAAAAACTGACCTAATAAAAGATAAAAAGGTGCTCTGGCAACTGCATTGCCAAAATAATTAAAAATGCTTTGACCCACGTAAACTGGAAAGACGTGATGGTGTAATTGTTCTAGAGCGTCTCGTAACGCATTAAAGTACCAGTGTGCATCGCCAGCACCTTCATTCACAGGATAAAAAAACGGTTGAAATATCGCTGCGGTGATGAGGAATAAAATGATAAGCCTCACGAATTCTGTTTGTAAAAATGCAAGAACATAAGGCTTGCACGTTTTAAAAATATAGAGTGATGCTGATAGCATTAATAGTATTGACATCAGTAAGCAGATATAAGAGGTTGTGTTCATGACATCAGTGCCTTTATATTGTATCTTCACATGATTAACACCCGGCGTGAGTAACACCATGATTTTATGTGAATGAGATTCTAGTACGGGCACTATTTTTTTGTTGATATGGGCTTGGTAGCCAGACATATATTGTTTGTCTATTTGCACGAATTGATTTTGTTTATTGTTGTAAAGGGTAAGGAAAAGAAAGGGAGTGCGGTCATTAATTTTTATGGTTGTATTTTTTGGTGTTGGTTGTTGGTGAGCATCTAATAGTTGTATGCTAATTTTAGTTGGTATGGCCTTTTGTGCCATAATAGTTTGTTGAGACAGTAATGAATAACAGGTGAGGCATAGATAGCCGATTAACAAGAAAATGTGAAAATATAAGTTGTGATGAATAAAATATTTCGCTTTTGCTAGCATAATGCCTCTATGAGTAAACTTTTTTGCTGAGTAACTCTTGTAGGTATTTTCCATAACTATTTTTTAATAGGGGATACGCCAATTTTTCTAATTCGTCTGCCGTAATATATCCCATACGATAAGCAATTTCTTCTGGACAAGCGATTTTTAATCCCTGTCTTTTTTCGACGGTTTGAATAAATAATCCTGCTTCTAATAAAGATTCCGATGTGCCTGTGTCTAGCCAGGCATAGCCGCGTCCCATAATATTCACTTGCAATTGTTTGTGACGAAGATAGTGTTTATTGATGTCAGTGATTTCTAGTTCGCCGCGTGCTGAAGGCTTGAGGGATTCTGCAATATCAATGACTTGGTTATCATAAAAATATAAGCCTGTGATGGCATAACTGGATCTTGGTTGTGGTGGTTTTTCGATGATATCGATGGGGAATCCTTGTTCATCAAATTCAACCACACCATAACGTTCGGGATCTGTCACAGGGTAAGCAAATACGGTTGCACCTGCTGATTTGTTTGCAGCATGCTGTAGTTTATGTCCTAAATCATTCCCATAAAAAATATTATCGCCTAACACTAATGCTGAATGATCATTGGCAATAAATGTTTTGCCAATAATAAATGCTTGCGCCAATCCGTCGGGTGAGGGTTGAATAGCATAAGAAAGGTTAAGCCCCCATCTTCTGCCATCACCGAGTAATTGTTGATATTGAGGGATATCTTGTGGTGTGGAAATAATTAAAATATCGCGAATACCACTGAGCATTAAAGTGGACAGCGGATAATAAATCATAGGCTTATCATAAACAGGCAATAACTGTTTAGAAATCACATGTGTATTGGGATAAAGACGTGTGCCCTTACCGCCGGCTAAAATGATTCCTTTCATCATGTAGCGCTCTCTTTGTAGTGACTGTTTATCCAGTTTTGATAATGATTATTGTTTTTCAGTGTATCAAACCAAGCTAAATTATCTAAATACCATTGAATCGTTTTTCGTATGCCCGATTCAAAGGTTTCAGTGGGTTGCCAGTTTAATTTTGTTTGAATTTTCTTTGAATCAATTGCATAACGTCTATCATGTCCGGGTCTATCTTCAATATGCGTAATCAATGTTTTATAAGAATGCTTAGCAGGTTTTAATTGATCAAGAATATCGCAAACAGTGTGAACGACTTCAAGATTGGTTTTTTCAAAGTTGCCACCGATATTAAAAGTTTCACCAATTGGACTGTCTGCTAATACTTTGCGTATACCTTCGCAATGATCTTTGACATAGAGCCAATCACGAATTTGTAAACCATCGCCATAAATAAAAAGTGGCTTATTTTGTAAAGCGTTTAAAATTAATAGTGGAATTAATTTTTCAGGAAATTGGTAGGGCCCATAATTATTAGAACAATTAGTAATAAGAGTAGGCATGCCATAAGTATGGTGAAACGCTGAAACTAGATGATCTGCTGCAGCTTTGGAAGCAGAATAAGGATTTTTAGGATGATACGGTGTCGTTTCAGAAAACGCAGGGTCTTGTGCTGCGAGCGAGCCATAGACTTCATCCGTAGAAACTTGTAAAAATCGAAATGCTTCTTTTTCGTTACCACTAAGATGTTGCCAGTATTGCCGTGCATTCTCAAGCAGGCAAAACGTGCCATTAATATTAGTATGAATAAAATCATCGGGTTTGCGGATCGATCTATCGACATGACTTTCTGCTGCAAAATTCAACATTGCGCGTGGGCGGTGTTGAGTCAAAATAGACTCAACCAAAGGCGGATCGTTAATATCACCTTTGATAAAAATAAGCTCAGGGGAATGGCGTAAAGAATCCAGATTATTGATATTGCCTGCATAAGTTAATTTATCAAGCACAATCACCGGTTCTTTAACAATATTTATCCAATCTAGCACAAAATTTGCGCCAATAAAACCACAGCCGCCGGTTACTAAGATCACTTTCTTTTTCCTTTTTTGTAACAAGCCGATATTCTAAATGGATATCGGTTCTTGCGCAAATTTTAATTAGATTCTAGAATGTATGGTTTTAGTTAGTATGGTTGCATAACTCTTTTGAGATGCGTCGTCCCGCGGCTTGTCCGCGGGACGACGTATATCAGAAGAATTATGCAACAATGTCTCTAATTATCTTGAGGAAATTTTTTTGAATATCGTCCATGTTCCAGCAATCAATACTACCGGTAAAAAAGCGCTACTGGGATATATTCCTGAAAGTTATACCTTGCCAGCAGACCACCCTAATTTTTTAGGGCACAGTAATTTCCAGGAATGCAGAACACTCATCGAATGTTTATCAGAACAAGGTTATGATGTTGATGTTGTCAATTGGGACGCAGATATGCGAGCAGTTGGTAAAGCGGATTATGATTTGCTTATCGCACTGGATTTCCAATTGGAATATGCTAAAACGCTAGTCAAATCTTCCGGTAAAGTGATTTTGTATGCAACAGGTTGTCATTGGAGTTTTGCGAATCCTGCAGAGTATGGCCGTATTAATCAGTTAAAAGAACGTCGTGGTGTCATGCTTTTGCCGCGCCGTCAATCCAAACCATTTTCTTGTGAAGGCAAGATTGATGAAATATGGTATTTAGGTAATGATTTTACGCGTGATACTTATGCGCATCATCGAGTGCCTAAGCATAGGCTTAATATCAGCATTATCGAGTTTCCAGTGATTGAAAAAAATGATTTTCAGCAAAATCATTTTCTTTGGTTTGCCTCGGCAGGTGCAGTGCATAAAGGATTGGATTGGTTATTAGAAATATTTTCTAGAAATAGTGAGTTGCACTTACATATATGTGGATTAGTAGAATTAGAAAAAGATTTTTATGAATTGTATTATCGAGAATTACACGAACTACCTAATATTCATTTCCATGGCTGGGTGTTACCGAATTCTACACAGTTTCAAACTATTTTAAAACAATGCAGTTATGTGGTATCACCTTCATGTTCGGAAGGCGGTGGTGGGGCAACACTACAATGCATGTATGCAGGATTAATTCCTATTGTTACCAGGGCAAGTTCGGTGGATGCAGAAGATTGTGGTTTTGTATCAGCACAAGATACATTTGTGGAAGTAGAGAAATCGATTAAGAAAGCTTCTTTGCTTTCTGCAGATGAATTAGCAAAAAAATCACATCAATCACGTGAATATGTGTTGAATCATCATTTGCTAAAACACTATAAGCAAGCGGTGCTCAAGCGGCTTCAGTCGAGTCAATGCGTTGTGGTTTAAATAGTATTTTTTGTAATACAGCCATTTGTAATAGTATCGTCAATGCTGCAATCCATGAAAATAAACTGATATAAAAAGATATTCGCACCCAAGGTGTTGCTATGTAATTCAGCGTAATTTGATTGGTGCCTTTTTCCAATGGAATTAAGACGGTATTGTTGGGTGATTGTAATACCTTGACTTGATGGTGATTGACGACTGCTTCATAACCAGGCAGATAAAATCGATATGTTTCAAGATAAGAACGATTAAATGGCGCATCAACATTGGCAATGAATGGAAAAATTGATTTAATGTGAATAGGAAGATTGGTGTTGTCGTATTGGGTTTTACCGTAACGTATAAATTTTACGAAAGCTTTTTTGTCGCTTTGTGGATCTGCAATAAACTGTACTTCTACAGATTTTGGTTTTGTCTCTGTTGTAAATGATGATAACAAGAGTATTTGCTTTGTCACATTATTTTGTGAGGATGAATAACTGCCGAGCTGATTATAAAGCATAGTATGATGATGTAATCCTTCGATATGAAAGATGCCAGGACAATATTGAGAAATCAATTCAAAGCATGTGGCGTAATGTTTTTTAGGATCAAGGGTAAAGCGCAGGAGTTCTATCGTTTTTAATCGAGTTGGTGTGTTTTCAATTGGAAATTTTGATTTAAGTATCACAGAATCTTCTTTAGAATTACTCGCTAAGCATTTATTTATTACTGTTATCTTATTGTCAAAAGAGGGGATGGGTTTCAAGTTTGAATCGAGCAAGCGGGTTTCAAGTGTAGGGTCATAACTACCTTCAGGCCAGTGTGTATTCGTGCCGCCGTAGCTTGGTACAAATAAATAATTTTCGGGTAGTTGCCACAGTGTTGTTTTCTCTGTCGAGATAGAATCAAACATAAAAGCAGTGAATTTTCCTACCTCAATGGTGCTCCATAGCGCCAAAATACAGAGCCAAAAAATGATTTTAATATAACGTTGTTTGTTATCTGTTTTTTGCGAAAGATCATTTAATGCTAAGAATCCTGCGAAGAGAAGTAGAGGTGCTAAAATAAAATAAAGACGCAGCATAGGCCATTGCGAAGTCATGTTTTCAACAACGCGTGGCATATGCGCATATAAAAAATGAGTGAGAAAAGGAATAGGATAAAGTAAAACAAAAAAAACAGAAATACACAAAAACAAATTTCGTAACAAAGCATTTGTGTAATACTTTAATGTGTAAACAATCATCCCCAACAAAAACCATAGCGCAAAACCTAATTGCAGCGGCGCCATTTGTTCATGTGACCAATTCACCGGCAAAAAGACGCCAGGAATAATTTGTTTCAATAAAACCATAACCGTATCGGCGTAACTGAGTAACTGCGGTAGGTAATCAGTTTGCAGATGGCAGCTAAAAGTAAATATAAATTGCCAAGCGCTCAAAAGTAAAAAAATAAATCCGGTGAGGAAAATTGCGCGCAATCCTTTTTTTATAGTGAACCACATACTTAAATAAAATATACCGCAAAAAATGCTGGCCCAAAAACCTACGGGTGGATGTGCAAGCCAGATTAAAGATAATGACATGCTGACGAGTAGAATATGAATGAATTTCTGTTTTTGATAAATGCGAATCAACCCATAGATTAAAATAGGTATGAAAGGCAATGATAAAAAAGATCGGTAAGCATCAAAGTGACTCATGGTTCCTATGATTGCAGGACAGCTTACGTAAAAAAATGCAAATAAAAATGCTGCCCAACGCATGTGTGGCGCTAATTTATAAAGCACGGTATACATCGATACAATGCTAGCTGCTGCTATGACGATGACCATTAAGTGCTGAATATCAATCGCAGTCAATTTATGTAGGCTGATAATATCGAGTAAAACCCCTAAAAATGCGTAACCTGAAGCCATGCCCACAGGTGCGCCAATAAAATTAAATGCGGTTTGACCTATGTAAACAGGGAAAATACCTTGTTGATATTGCAGTAAGATATCTTTTAATACTGCATGATACCATTGCGCATCATTCGCGCCGAGTGCATTGTGTGAAAAAAATGGAGCATAAATAGCAGTGCTAATTAAACATAATAATAGATAGGGCAGTAAATTAGAGCGAAACAAAGGAGAGGTTATAGATGTAACGCGTTCGAAATAGTTATTCATTCCGTAAACACTTTTCTGGCAAATAGGCGCACAAATTTATTTTCTTCTAATGTTTTGAATTTACGTCTAAAGGTTGTAACAGCATCATCCAATTCATGTATGACTTTAAGCCGTGCTTCAAGCTCTTTCGCTTGTTGTTGAATAAGATCTAATCGTTCAGCACAATCTTTTTCGCGTGTGCGTAAGTGTTTAAGAAAGAAAACAGGTAATCCCATCAAAAAATATTTATCGCTAGACAAAGAGGTTTTTTGTTCATTAACTTCATGAAATAAATGAATAAGATCTTGTGCAAAGGCTTTTATGAGGATTTGGTATTGATCGCGAGCTGTTTTTTCTTGAGTCGCATCATAATGAGGTAATGTGTCCCATAATGATTTAATAGTATAAAAAAGAGCATCTTCGCTGTGTGGGTCAAAATACACAGCATTATCTTCACATTGCTCTCGGTGTATAGGGATATCGGACACAATAATTTTTTTGCCTAGTGCTTTTGCGTCTTCTAGAGAAGTATTCCAACCTTCAAAGAGTGAAGGTTGTAATAATGCGGAAGCGCCACGATAGATTTGAATTTGATGTTCGCGGCTAACAAAGCCTAAAAGATGTATTTGTTCAGTTAGGTCATTGTCATCGATGTATGATTGCAGCTCATCATAATAATCTGGGCAGCGGTAATCTTTTTTAAATCCTGTGCAAATTAATGAATAATTTAAACCAGCATCTTTTAATTTTTTCCAAACGTTAAATACTAGTTTATGATTTTTGTGTACCCAAAATTGGTTGGGCATGTAAATATATTTTTTGTGAATATTGAAATGTGTCAGGGTCTCTTCCATTTTTTTTGAAAAACTTTCTTCAGGAAGTACAGAGCGAAAGTAAACAACTCTGCCTTTTTCTGCATATTCGGGATAATGGTTTTTTAAATCTTTTAATACATCATTGCTAATGCATAATGCTTTCTCAGAATAACTCATAATAAAATCAGCTAATAATTTACGATAAAGCATTTCATCTTGACTAAAAAAATGGGGTAAATGCTTTTCTTGGAAATCAGCGATCCAGCCTAGTGTTTTACCTTTGAGATTAAATTGCGGGAAACTCATAAGTGGTAAAAAAACATCGCACTGGTATTCATTAATTTGTTGTTCAACAGTGTCTTTATGGACGGCGCTATTCAGTGTTTCATCAGAAAAATGCACCAGAGTTAACCATGAAGGTTGTGTGACACTGTTAAAAAGAGGTTCATTCATACTTTCAGGTAAAAATACGAAAATATCGGGCACTTGTTCTACTGGTAGAGTATTTAATGCATTAATACAATTTTTTACAAAATAAAGACCCGCAACCCAGCCTGTGCGACCATTTAATTCTTGTTGTATGAGTGGGATGCCAATGCGTAATTTTTTCATGAAGGGTTATCTCTATTCGCTTATTACAGATTGTACATGAGTGACTTGTGATTTTAAATGGATGAGATGACTATCAACCATGGTTTTTATCAATTCAGAAAAAGTGACCTTCGGTGTCCAATTGAGTAACTGTTTTGCTTTAGCAGCATCCGCTACAGTAGTATTTGTTTCTGTAGGTCGAATGAAACGAGGATCTGATTTAATATAATTTTTCCAGTTTAAGCCTACGTGTGAAAATGCAATCTCACAAATTTCGCGAAGACTGTGCATCTGGCCTGTGCCAATTACAAAATCTTCTGGCGTTTTATGCTGTAACATCAACCACATCGCTTCAACATAATCGCCCGCAAATCCCCAATCGCGTTTAATATCTAAGTTGCCTAAAGTTAACTGGTTATTTTTGACAAGTGGTTCACCGTATTCATTGAATAAGGGGGAATTCTCTATACCTAGTTTAAGGCAAGCAGCAGCGTATGTAATTTTTTGGCAGACAAAATGCGGCGGTCGCTTTGGGCTTTCATGATTGAAGAGAATGCCGCAGCTAATAAACATATTGTAACTTTTACGATATATTTTAGCGATGTTATGCGCATAAAGTTTTGCTGCAGCATAAGGATTAATAGGATTAAATGGGGTGGATTCATTTTGTGGAAAAACATTTGTGTCACCATACATTTCCGATGACGAAGCTTGATAAATTTTACAATCAGGTTTGAGTTGTCGCACCACATCAAAAAGACGATGTGCGCCTAAACCGTTAACTTCAGCGGTTTCTAATGAGAGCTCCCAGGAATGACTAGGGTAGGATTGGGAAGCTAGATTATAAATTTCATCGGGTTGGGCTTTTTGTATAGCCGTATAAATCGATGCGGAGTCATTTAGATTACCAAAAATAAAATCAATTTGATTATGCAAATGGGCAATATTACGAGATTGGCTAGCAGTGCTATTGCGGACTAAGCCAACAACGCGGTATTTTTTTTGTACTAATAATTCAGCGAGGTAAGAGCCATCTTGTCCGGTAATCCCAGTCATTAACGCTGTGCGGGCCATAGATAAGTAGCTCATCTGACAAACGAAATATCAATGATACACTATCTTCCCTAAGGAATGAAATAATACTGTTTTATTATGATATTTTTGCTACTATATCCCGATTATTTTTACCTCGCTATGAGTATCCAGGATCATGCAAAGGCTTGAGTGGTGTTTAATATTTACGCGACAACACCAGGCAAATAGCAGGGCGCAGTTACATTAAATTTATAGAGGCTGGTGTTGAATGTCTGAAGCAAAATTATTAGTCGATTCACATACTCGCAGCTGGATAAAAGCAGTTAGCTGGCGCATTTTAGGTACTTTAACAACAGTAGGTGTTACCTTTTCTGTGACCAATAGTCTTGTCATGGCGACTTCAGTGGGTGTGATCGAATTTATCGCTAAAACATTCCTTTTTTACCTACACGAAAGGCTTTGGATTAAAATCAATAGCTGGATATAAAATGAACAAACTAAAGGAATTAGAAGCCCAATCTATTTATATTCTGCGTGAAGCTTACAACCGGGTAAAACCATTGGCTATGTTATGGTCACTAGGCAAGGATTCAAATGTCTTATTATGGTTAGCTAGAAAAGCTTTTTTTGGCCACGTACCATTTACTACGATTTTGTTGGATACCGGTAATGAATTAGATGAAGTCTATGCGTTCCGTGATGAATATGTCAAAAAATGGAACCTCACTTATATTAATGCAGAATGTCCACCCATCGAAGAAACAGATCCATCACTGCCGCCTAAAACTCGCGCTGCTGCGCGTAAAACATTAGGATTAAAACGAGTCATTGAGCAGCATCAATTTAAAGGGATATTATTAGGTATTCGCCGTGATGAACAAGCGATACGCAGTAAAGAAAGAGTTTTCAGCCCGCGTCATGAATCCGGTGAATGGAAATTTCGCGATCAACCCTTAGAGTTTTGGGACCAATATAAAACTGATTTTGTGACCGGTACGCATTTGCGTATTCATCCTTTATTAGCTTGGACAGAATTAGATATTTGGGAATATATCAAACAAGAAAATATTCCAGTCGTACCACTTTATTTTGCACGCAATGGCATGCGTTATCGCTCTTTGGGTGAAAAAGATATTACACATCCTATTGTATCAAATGCTGCGACATTGGATGAAATTATCAGTGAATTAAAAACTACTAAGCAGCCTGAACGTGCGGGACGTGCGATGGATCATGAGCAAGAAGATGCATTCGAAAAATTACGATCGTCAGGGTATATGTAATGACTACTAATACTTTAAAACTCGTGGTTGTAGGTCATGTTGATGATGGTAAGTCGACCTTAATTGGACGTTTGTTATATGAAACAGATTCTTTACCAGATGGAAAGTTAGCCGAACTCAAAGCGGTGAGTTTGAAACGTAATATGCCGCTAGAATGGTCTTTTGTGTTAGATGCATTCCAAGCAGAACGTGATCAAGCTATCACGATTGATACTAGTCAAATCATGATTAATAGACCAGGGCGACAAGTGACGATTATTGACGCGCCAGGTCATATAGAATTTTTAAAAAATATGGTGAGTGGCGCAGCTTCTGCTGATGCAGCTTTTCTTTTAGTGGATGCTTCAGAAGGTGTGCGACAGCAAACACGACGCCATGCTTATTTTTTAAATTTTTTAGGTATTCAGCAAGTTGTAGTGATAATCAATAAAATGGATTTAGTACAATATTGCGAAGAAAAATTTAACCAAGTGAAAGCTAACATTATCACGCACTTACAAGAAGTAGGAATAAAAGCGCAGGCGATTATACCTGTTTCAGCGCGTGAGGGTGATATGTTATCTGCGCGATCTACACATATGCAATGGTATCAAGGTGTCACTGTGTTAGATGCGATGGATAACTTAGTGGCTACTGATAGAATAGATTCGGGTTTTTTACGTTTTCCTGTGCAAGATGTTTATAAATTTGATGAGCGTAGAATTATTGCTGGGCGCGTAGAATCGGGCGTGTTACGCGTGGGCGATGATATTTTAATTTCTCCTTCCAATCAAATGGCAAAAGTGAATTCTATTGAAACGTGGCATGCCGAAAAACAAGTCGAAGCAAGAGCTGGTGAATCTATTGGTATCACGCTAGATAAACAACTATTTGTAGAACGCGGTGATGTTGTGAGTCATCTTGAAAATCCACCAATGCTGACTACCGTTTTTCGTGCAACACTTTTTTGGTTGGGTCATGATTCTATTGTGTTAAATAAAACGTATAAAATGAAATTATTGACGCGTGAAGTCAACGTGATTGTCCAATCGATTGAATATGAAATTGATACAGAATCTTTACAAAAAAATAAAGTAGAACAGTTGCGTAAAAACCAATGTGGTGAAGTTATTCTGCGTGTGCAAGAATTACTACCTGTGGATGAATATCATTCATTAAAACATACCGGTAGATTTGTGTTGGTAGATGCTTATGAGATCGTTGCTGGCGGCATGATTTCTATGAAGGGTTTTCCTAATCAACGCACATTATTAGAAAAACGCCCATCCAATTTAACGCAAGTCAAACATTATGTCACTTATGATATGCGACAGCAGCGCAGCGGTCATCGTGGCGGTGTTTTATGGTTTACTGGGTTATCAGGTGCGGGCAAATCGACGTTGGCGATGGCGCTTGAGCAAATGCTTTTTTTAAAAGGTTATCAAGTTTATACGTTGGATGGTGATAATATTCGTTCAGGATTGAATTCTAATTTGGGTTTCACTCCCGAAGATCGTGCGGAAAATATTCGACGTATTGGTGAAGTCTCCGCATTATTCGCCGATGCAGGATTTGTATGTGTTACGGCGTTTATTTCACCTTATCAAGCAGATAGAAATAAAGTGCGCCGTATGCTGGCTCAAGGCATGTTCCATGAGATTTATATCAAAGCAGATTTAGAACATTGTGAAGAACGAGATCCTAAGGGGTTGTACAAAAAAGCTAGAAAGGGAGAAATTGCCGAGTTTACTGGAATTTCAGCACCTTATGAAGCGCCTCTGAACCCAGAATTAATTATCGATACCGTGCAACTGACGGTAGAACAGTCAGTAAATCGTATACTTGAATATGTGAAAGAAACTTTTGCTTATTCATCAACGGCTGAAGTTGTAGTATGAAAACAAATCCGCGCATAGAAAAAATCAAATCTATTTTAGCTTGTCCATCGTGCTGCGTAAAATTAGATTGTCAACAAAACTATTTTTTATGCGCATCTTGTCAGAAACAATATCCTATTCGGGACGGTAAGTTATATTTTATCGATGTGCCGACGTACGAAGATACTTTGGATTCTATCAAGGGAAAATTGAAAAAATGGTTAGGCAAATATTATTATTCTATTGGTGTTAATGTTATCGCACCGACATATCCATTTAATTATTTGGCTGAATTAAAAAAACGAATCTCTTTAACAGAAAAAATAGTGGTTGATGTAGGTTGTGGTAATCACAGAATCGATAACAACATAATATGTATGGATATGTTTGATTATGATGTGGTCGATATTATTTGTGATATCGAAAAACTGCCATTTTTACCAGGATCGGTAGACATGTTTGCGTCACGCAGTGTCATCGAACATATTCCATACCCTAATAAATTAATTGAGAAAATTCATCAGTGCACGAAATTAGGTGGTTACAGCGTGCATTCTGTGCCATTTTTATTTCCTTTCCATGCGTCACCTTATGATTTTCAACGGTATACTCATAAAGGTTTAGATATTTTATTTGCTGGTTGGGAGAAGATCGAGCAATTCAATGTGACGGGTCCTATCACACATTTTCTTGCCAGTATTACAGAATTTTTTTCTATTTTATTTAGTTTTGGCAATCGGCGGTTGCAATCTATGTTGTATTTTGGGTTGTGTTTGTTATTGTTTCCACTAAAATATTTAGATTGGTTTTTTGTCCGTTCAGAAAGATATTATTCGTTAGCATCTACATTTTTAATGGTCGCACAAAAGAAATAAAAGGTATTGTATGATTAAAATTGGTTTAATTGGTTTTGGTTATTGGGGGCCTAATTTACTGCGTAATTTTATGGCTAACCCAAATTTTCAAGTATATGCGGTTGCTGATGGTAATCCTAAGCGTCTTGAGTTAGTGCAGCGTATTGATGCGAGAATTAAATTAATTGCTGATGCAGATATCTTAATCAATGATCCAGAAATTGATGCGGTCGTGATTGCCACACCTGTTGGTACCCATTATCCGTTAACAATGAAGGCGCTCGCAAAGAAAAAACATGTATTGGTTGAAAAACCATTATGTACTAATCAACGTGAAGCGCAAGAAATGATTGATCTTGCTGAAAAAATGCAGGTTACTTTAATGGTAGACCACACTTTTTTATTTAATAGTTCCGTGCAAAAAATTCATGAAATTTGCCGAAGCGGTGAATTAGGAAAAATTTGCTCGTTTGATTCCGTGCGCGTGAATTTGGGATTGTTTCAACAAGATATTAATGTGCTTTGGGATCTGGGGCCGCATGATTTCTCTATCGTGCATTATCTTTTTAACGAAGAACCGATTCATATGGAAGCAGCGGCTTATGCGCATTTGAATCCGCACTTGCCAGATATGACTTATTTAACTATGTATTTTCCTTCCAATATGATTGCCCATTTTAATATGAGTTGGATGTCGCCTGTCAAAGTCAGACGAGTATCGATTGGTGGCACGAATAAAATGCTGGTTTGGGATGACTTGAATCATGAAGAAAAAATTAAAATTTATAATAGTGGGATATCACATCAGCAAGAAGAAAATCGTAACGTTATTATTCCGGAATATCGAATAGGTGATATTTTTTCGCCGCGTGTACCTAATAAAGAAGCATTACAAGGTGTTGTCGCACATTTTGCTAATGTTATCTTCAAAAAAGAAAAATCACTGATGGATGGTTATGCAGGATTACGTGTTGTAAAAATGTTAGAAGCAGCACAGCAAGCAATTGAATCGAATCTTCAACAACTTTCTAAAAAACGTGAGACACATTCATGCAAAAAAGAATACTCGTAACCGGTGGCGCGGGATTCATCGGCAGCCATTTGGTGGACTTATTGGTTGCTAAGAACCGTGCTGTTACTGTGCTGGATGATTTTTCTGTAGGAAAAAAATCTTATTTACAATCTGCTGAACAATCGGGCGATGTAAAAATTATTGAAGGATCTATTTTAGATTTTGACGCGATTGAATTGGCTATGCAAGATTGTGATATTGTTTTTCATTTAGCAGTGGAGTGCGTAAGACGATCATTAAATTTGCCTTTGCAAAATCATCATACCAATGCTACGGGCACGATTAACATGTTGGAAGTGGCGCGTAAACATAAAATCAAACGTTTTATTTATTGTTCTTCTTCGGAAGTTTATGGCAATGGCAAAGATAAATTATTAAATGAAACGTCTACTTTATGTGAGCCAATGACTGTGTATGGCGCGGCTAAGCTTGCGGGTGAGTATTATGCGAAAGCTTATTACCGTACTTATCAGTTGCCAACAACGATAGTGCGTCCATTTAATGCGTATGGTCCACGTGCTTATGAACAAGGTATTCGCGCAGAAGTGATTCCACGTTTTATTATTCGCTTATTGAATGATTTGCCACCTGTGATTTTTGGTAACGGTGCTTGTGCAAGAGATTTTACTCACGTAACTGAAGTAGCACATGGATTAACGTTGGCTGCACATTGTGATGCATTAATAGGAAAAGAAGTGAATATTGCATTTGGTAAGGCATATACAATGCAAGAAGTTGCAGTGCTTTTAGCAAAACTTTGTGGCAAACCCCATATTAAGCCTATGTTTGTAGATCCTAGACCTGGTGATGTGCATTTTTTGCATGCGGATACGCATTTAGCCAGCCAAGTTTTAAAATTTAAACCTGAAATTGGATTTGAGCAAGGTTTGCAGGATTATTTGTCATGGTTTCAACAGTCACACACGGATGTTTCTGTGTTGCTAGAAAAAGATATTTTGAATTGGCAAACGGAGAAAGTCTGATGCAAGCAATCAAATTTAGTTGTCCTTATTTTGGCGACGAAGAAGCGAAAGCGGCTTCTGATGTCGTTAAAAGCCAATGGGTTGTTGGCGGTGCAAAATTACAAGAGTTAGAAAAACGTTTTGCTGTCATGTCAAATACGATTGCTGGAATCGGTGTTTCTTCGTGGACGACGGGAGCATTTTTAGTATTAAAAGCTTTGGGTATTGGGCCAGGCGATGAAGTGATTGTGCCTTCGCTGACATTTATTGCCTCCGTGAATGTGATTTTACATGCAGGGGCAACGCCTGTATTTGCTGATATTGATCCGCATACTTGGAATATCGATCCTGCTGATATTGAACGAAAAATTACGGCTAAAACAAAATTAATTCTACCTGTCGATCAAATTGGTTTGCCATGTGATATTCAAGGCATTCAAAAAATTGCAAAAAAACACGGTATTATGGTGGTGCAGGATGCAGCTTGTTCTTTTGCAAGCGCTGTTGATGGAAAACCTGTCGGTGCGCATAGTGATATTACGATTTTTAGTTTACATGCGCGTAAAATTGTAACAACAGGTGAGGGTGGGATGATTGTGGTAAAAGATGCAGATCTCGCTGAGCGATTGAAACGCTTACGTCACCAAGGCATGTCGCTTTCAGACTTTGATCGTCGCGATGCGTCACCTACAAATTTTGAAAGCTATCCTGAAGTGGGTTACAATTTTCGCTTAACAGATATTCAAGCGGCGATTGGCTTATGCCAATTAGACCGCCTGAACGATATTATGCAACGCCGTCAGCGTATTGCCGAACGGTATCAAACATTTTTTTCAAAACATCCCTGGATTAAGCTACCAACAGTACCAAAAAATGTAAAAACTAATTGGCAAACGTATCAAATTCAATTAAAAGATAATGCCCCTATTTCTAGAAATGAATTAATGGATACTTTATTTAAAAAAAATATTCCTACGCGCAGAGGGGTGATGGCTTCCCATCTCGAAAAACCTTACCTTTCATATCAAGCAAAATTACCCATAACAGAACACGTTGCAGCAACAACATTGCAATTGCCTATGCATCCGGCGTTAACTGATGAGCAGCAGCAATATATTTTTGATACTTTTATCACTCTCCCTCTCTCGCCGCTATAGTAATACAAAAATATGATGTATCTCCAGCGGGAGAGGGGACTTGTGTATGAGAATAACTTAATTTTTTTGAAATAAAATTATTTTATGTCTAGGTTTTGCCAGAGACGCGTGTTGGCATTTCTCGGAATAGATGACCTTGAGATTATATTTTTTATCAAACAAATTCTGTAATCGTTTAGAATATAAGCGCTGTGGAATGATGTACATATAAGGTATTCTGTCTCTGAGTACAGCAATATCGATTTCAGGATGCAGCCAGGAAGCGATTTTTAAAATACATTTATCTAGTAATGGATTGCGTAATATTTTTAAAAGTTGTCTTGCTGCAATTAATAAACGATTATAAATGCAATCATAAGGCATAGTGACAGCTAAAATGCCGTTTTTATTCAAATCATTTGATATTTTCTGGTATAGATCTGCATCATCAGCGGTAATTAAATGTAAAACACTTTCCGCATGGATAATATCAAAACCAGAATCATTTAAAGTTAAATAGTCAGCTTCAACAAATTTTATATTATATTGTCTATTGTCAGTCACAGTTTTTAATGCGGCAGTAATATTTGATGAGGATATGTCTATGCCTAGCAGTTCTGCATTAGTAAAAACATTAGCTAAAGATAAAGTATGAGTGCCTACACCACAACCTAAGTCTAAAATTCGAGGACTGATAGCGGTAGAATATTGTTTTAATATTCCAGTCAGCGATGAATCGTGAGTAAGTGCTAAATAATTAAGCGTTGTAAACGTCATATTACAGGTTCTTTTACTACGTTTATGTCGATTTCTTTTGCATAAAGATCTGTGCAAAGATCTTTAGGTAAAGTGAACTTAAATCGATTATCACTCGCAAGATATTCTAAAAATTTACGGTAAATCTCGCGCATGCTTTTTTTGCCACTAAAACGTTGTTCACAATGAGTTAATAAATTAATTACGCCACCTGATTGGGCAATCAGGTTAGCACAAGCAATCCACATGTCTAAAATTTCCTGACAAGAGTAACCTAAAAATTGCAAACTACCATCACGCGGCATAGACAATGGAATTTCCCATAGATTGCCAATTTTAAAAGGACGAGCGGTTGCACAACCATTATTAGGAATAGGAAAAAGTCCACCAGAGGTTGGGATGCTGCTATCGTAACGATAAAAAGATTCTAGATTATGTAACAAGCCTTTGGTTCGCAATAATGAAGGCGCCCGATAGCCAGACACTCGATATGCTTTGATAAGAGGCTCAGCAGCAAGCAAGCGTTGATGGCGTTCAATTTCAGGTAAAAACGGTGTTTTGTTACTATGATCATAGCCATGTATTCCTATTTCATGGCCGCGGTTAAGAACAATGTCTAATTTATTATAGGGAATAGCCCAGGAGCAAGGCACAATATAGTTGCAAGATTTTGCGCCAACACTTTCTTCAATATCTAAAAAATAATCGACTAAATTATTTAAGCCTTCTGCGCTATCCAAATCGTGTGTCAATAAAACAGGTGTTGCAGTTTGCGACAGCAATTTTGTAGGGTAAGATAAATCCTCGAGTACGTCAGCGCTTAAATCAATAGGCCAGGCAGGAAATTTAGCCCATTCTGATATTTTTCTGCGTTTAATTCTGCCGATAACATTAGCAACAATATCACGAAGCAGTGATGGCACATGTTGATAATTAACAGGTAGTTTGCTAGAAGTTGGTTTTGATTCGGTAAATGCGGCTGTCAGTCTAACCTCATCTAATAAATCACGCGCAAGCATCATAGTATCTGACGTTAGAAATTTTTTGTTTAACACAAGTATATTTGGATTTGTTAATTTTCCTTGTGCATATAAATGAGACGTGAAGGTACGTGGTAGTGAAATAGTTAAATCATGTGCCCATTGCAAGTGCGGTATTGCATTATCATTATGAATGCGAATACGAGTTAATTTATTCATGTTATACTTTCCTCGGCGAAATTGACTCGTCCAGAAATAAAGTAAAGTGGTCTGCTAGTCACTTCAATGTGTATGCGTCTTAAGTATTCCATAGCGAGTCCTAAAATTAAAAACACTAAGCCAAACATAAATGAATTCACCAACATTAATCCTGTCCATCCAGGCATGACATCAGTAAATATGCGCTTAATAATCAAGTAAACTGCAAATCCTAAACTACCTAACCAGATAGTGATACCAACCGCCGTAATTAAACGTGCTGGTAAATTTGAAAATGCGACAAAAGCATCGCACAGTGTTTTTAACATGTGTGAAAAAGTCCAGCCAGATTTACCTGCGAAACGCGCATGTCTGTCGTATAGAACGACTTCTTGATTAAAGCCTGTCCATGCAACTAATGCAAAGGTAATTCTATTATGTTCTTGAAATTTCTTAAAACAATTGACGACTGTTTTATCAATTAAAAAGAAACTACCAGTGCAGAATTTAGAATTTTTTGGCATAGCATATTTTTTTAATAATGAAAAAAAGATATGGCTCATCCATTTTCGCCAACGTTGATCGACGCGTTGACGACGTTTCCCCCAAACAATTTGGGTGCCTTGTTGCCATTGTTTCACAAATTCAAGAATTACTTCAGGAGGATCTTGCAGATCGCAAGCGAGTGTCGCCACAGCATCACCTTCCGCATGTTGAATACCAGCGCTGAGGGCAATATGTGAGCCAAAATTGCGAGATAGTCGAATAGCACTAAATCGCTCTGAAGATTGGCAGATCTTTTCAATGAGTTGCCAGCTATTATCACTGCTGCCGTCATCAATGAAAATGACTTTAAAATGAATATCATGAACGGATAATAAGACGTTGGTTATCGCTTTATGGTAGGCGTCTAAGCACAGTTCTTCATTGTATACTGGCGTCACTATAGTAATATGTGGTATCTGCTTCATATAGTATTTTTTACCTCTGAATAAGATTTTAGTGAATTTGTTAAAAAACCGATTGCGCCAAGTAATATTAATACAAGATTATTCATTAAGTAGGCAAGTCCAGCAACTAAAAAACCTATTTCGCCAGTGTAGCCTAATAATTGGAACGCATAGGTAGAAACCCCTTCGCGTATACCAATGCCTTGAATTGTTGCAGGTATCCAGCGAGAAATCTCAACAATAATGCTATTTAGTCCTGCTGTTTGCATATCGTGAAGAGAGCTTGTATTCATTAAGTAATAGTAAACCATAGCCCAACTGATGATGGATAAAATGGTTAATATAAAAATTTGTAAGAATTCAACCAGTGTTATATATTTTGTGGCTTGAGCAAGAGAAAGCAGACGTTGTTGCCAGGCCTCATTTTTGATTTTGGCTATGGAAAATTTTGTGAGAAACAATGGGAATAGTATTTGCAGTAAAAGCAAGCCTATAAATCCTATACCGCAAAGAATGGCTATGTTAAGAAAAAAAGGCGGTAGTTTTTCAAAAGACCAAGCGAAAAAAAATAAATAACAAACACAAAAACCCCACAAGCCAATTAATCGTTCGCGTAAAATTAAGCCCAGTGTAATTGAATTTTTATGAGAGACGGCCACGCGATAAACATCACCACCTAGTGAAGCCGGTGAAATCAAATTTAAAAAGTTTGCTCGCCAGAATAACAATGTTTGTTGCCAAAAAGTGGTAGCCATTTGTTTTTTTGTTAAAAAATACCATCGCGTAGCCTGAAAAAAAATAGATAAAAAGCAAAACATAAACGCGGCTATTAATGTTTGCAGAGATAATTGCTGTATTCCACTCCAGAGCAATTGAAAGTTCAATATTTTAAGTAAATATAAAACAACACCAACAGTAAAAATTATTTTTAACAACGGTAGATATTTTAATATCCCCATACGCTGACATCCAGGTTGGTTAGTTGGGAAAATCTCTCTACGGAGGGACGCATTTTTTCGCGCAATTCGTTCGCTAGATTTTCATCAAGTGTTTCATCAGGTTCGCTGGCATTAATCTTTCCTGTGGCTATTTTTTCTCTGGGTAATGGATCTACTTGGATAAATGTTTGCAAATCTTTATAAAATGCATCAGGTGCATGTTGAATGTTTTCGAATAAAATAAATTTTACTCGATCTCGTCCAAATGCGTTGAGATAACGTTCAGCATATGTTGCATAATCGCCGCGAATTAAATAGTCAAAAGGGCGGACATAAGATTTTTCCGGTGGGAAAGGATCTTGACGTTGTCCTTCGAGTTTGATAGCTTCAGAAAATGAAAGTGTTTCTAACCCATTGTTTTTGGAGCGTAAATAGTTAGAATAAGCGCGTTTTACTGGTTCTCGAACGATGAATAAAAAACGGGTTTGTTTTGTAATAACATTTTTTAAATGATTAAGCGCGTTGATATTTTCTAGATAAGCACTGGATTTTTCCCCCCATGCTTTTTGATGAGTGACAGGGGCAAATAATTCTTCATAACGTTTTTTATATTCCGTTAATCCTTGTGCCGCAGGTTGTAAGCAAATTTTGGGTTCTGGAGAAAAAGGTTTTGCAATAAATACATCAGGATGTTTATCAAGCACATGGCATAAAAAAGTTGTACCACTGCGGGGTGCACCGCCAATGATAAATGTGGGAAGTTTTTTGTCGAGTGTCATTATTCTTTCTCAAAAAATTGATGAATGGCTTTAATGACTCTATCCGTCTGTGTATCTGTCATGCCTGAATAAATAGGTAATGATAATCCTTGGCTAGAAAAGTTTTCAGCATGTGGAAAACTTTTTGTAGCGCAAGCAAGATGTTTAAGACAAGGTTGTCGATGCAGCGGAACAGGGTAGTGCAAGCCTGTCGCAATTTGTTGTGCGTTTAAATGATCGCGTAAGGCATCGCGTTTAGGTGTGCGTATGACAAATAAGTGGTAGACATGATCATCATGAATAATCTCTGGTAACGTCAAAGGTAAATCTTTTAAACCTTGTAGATAACGCTTGGCAACATGACGGCGCATATCAGTCCATTCAGTCAGATGAGCTAACTTGTGTGATAAAGCAAGACCTTGAATACCTTCCATGCGATAATTAAAACCTAATTCATTGTGAATATAACGTTCTTCTTGGGCGTGATGACGTAGCGAACGTAAACGTTTAGCGAGTGCTTTATCAGCTGTCACTATCATGCCGGCTTCACCGAGTGCACCTAAATTTTTGCCAGGATAAAAACTAAAGCAACCAAGTTTACCGATAGTGCCTACGTTTTTTCCTCGAAATTTTGCACCGTGTGCTTGTGCAGCATCTTCTATGACAATGAGATTATTTTTTTCAGCGAATGCCATGATTTTTTGCATGTTGGCGGGTTGGCCGTAGAGATGAACGGGAATGATGGCTTTCGTGCCTGGTTGTAAGCGTTTTTCAGCATCTGCGATATCGATATTACCAGTGTCTTTTTCAACATCGCATAATACAGGTATAGCACCTATATATAAGACTGCCCATACGGTTGCCACAAAGGTTTGTGCAGGAACTAGAATTTTGTCACCAGGTTTGATGCCAGCAACGATAAGTGCAAGATGTAGAGCAGAAGTGCCGGAATTAACGGCAATGGCTTCCGGACTGTTTACAAAATTAGCAAATTCTTTTTCAAATTGATCTACAGCAGGGCCTAGACAAAAATGACCATGTTTGACCAATTCATGAAATTCAGGCATAAATTTTTGTTCTATTTTTTGCCATTGCCAGGCTAGATCGTTTAATGGGATTGGGCTGCTTTCCATAATATTTTCTCTCTCGTTTAAAGAATATGAGCAGGATTACCGACAACAGTTACGCCTGCAGGAACATCCTTAGTAACTACAGCGCCTGCGCCAATGACCGCGCCTTGATGTATGCGAATCCCACATAAAATAGTTGCATTGGAGCCTATAGAAACATTGTCTTCGATATAGGTTTCCGCCAGTGTCCATTGGTCGGTGATAGGTTGGCCATTAATGCTGGCACGGGGGTTTTTATCATTGGTGAATATAACGCCGTGGCCAATGAAGACATCGTTGCCTATGTGTACGCCCTCACAAATGAAGGTATGAGAAGAAATTTTGCAGCGTTTGCCGATGATGGCGTTTTTTTGAATTTCGACAAAAGTCCCTATTTTTGTGTCATCGCCGATGGTGCAACCGTAAAGATTAACAAAACTGAAATATTTGATGTTTTTCCCCATCTTCACATTATTGATCAGAATCGTATCACGGGAAATTGATTCTAGAGTAAATGACTCCATTGGGGTATCCTTGGGGGTTGAAGTGTGCTGATACTATCATATTGGAGCTTTAGGAGCCATACTTTTGCTGCATTCAGTTGAGTTTTTTTTACCCGCTATTGTAGATCTGTGCCGTACCGCAGGTGATGCAATCTTAGATATTTATCGAGGTAGTAGAGCGAATAATGTTGTTTATAAAGATGACCATTCGCCATTGACTACAGCAGACTTGGAATCCGATCAGATTTTAAAAAAAGGGTTAGCAGCGCTGGCTGATTTTCCCTATTTATCGGAAGAAAGTGCTGATATTCCTTATCATCAGCGTGCCATGTGGGAAACTTATTGGCTAGTTGATCCTTTAGATGGTACTAAAGAATTTTTACGTAAGACTGATGAATTTACAGTGAATGTTGCCTTGATTCATCGAGGGGAACTTGTGTTGGGTGTAGTACACGCGCCTGCTTTAGCACTTACTTATTTTGGTGCAAAAAAAATAGGCTCATTTCGTCAGAAAAAAAATGCAGCAACAGAAAAATTACCGATTATGCAAACACATGATGATTTAAAAATTGCTATGTCTAAGTCACATGCCACAGATGATGAAATGAATATGATTAAACCTTGGATAAAAGGAAAAAATATTTCTACCGTTTCTATAGGTAGTTCACTAAAATTTTGCTTAGTCGCCGAAGGTTCAGCGCATATTTATCCGCGTTCAGGTCCAACTTGTGAATGGGATACGGCAGCTGGCCACGCTGTTTTGTTGTTCAGCGGTGGTGAAGTGTTAGATGATCAAACTAAGGAAAGACTTTGTTATCAAAAAGAAAATTTATTAAATAATAAATTTGTAGCGTTGTCGTATCAGGTAAATCAGTAACATTCCCCAAATTATCATATTCAATATAAATGCTAAATGCATTAATTGAGTTCCCTTATAGTAAAGAGTAATCACATTGTTGCCGCTATTTTTTAAAGGGATTAAAATCAAATTGTTCTTTGATTTGAATACGGCGACTGCTTTACCGTTGACAATTGCTTGATACCCTGGAAGGTATTGTTTGAAAATCTCAAGATAAGTATTGCTAATAGGTGTTTTAACTTGTGCTTTGTAGGGGGTAAAAGACTCAATATGGATTGGCAAAGAATCAGCATCATATTTTATCAGTTTATAACTCTCTATCAAAATTTTCCCATGGCCATTAATTCCGTTGAGGGTAAAATATAATTCATTTTCTTCATTGTTATCGATAAAGATAGGTAATAAGACTTTAGAGTTTTCTGTGGGTAATGCATCAAAACGGTAAGAAGCATTAAAATATAAATGGGTGTTTTTATGGCTGCTTATTGCAAAAGAGTATCCTATGTAATTATCGTCAGAAAGTTGTTTAAGTTGTTTTGTGTTAATAGATGCAACTAGTAAAAAATTTTGGTTATCAGGAATTTTTATTTTTAGTAAGGGAATGTCTTTTTTAACGGGTTGGTTATTTTTATTAATAATGAATGGAAAGGATTGATAAGAATAGATTTCAGTATTTTTTAGATTGAGAGATTTACTTATTACCACTTGTTCGTTATCGTATTCTGGTAGAATAGCTTGCTTACTGTCAAGAAGCTTGCTTTTCAGCATGGGGTCTATAGTGCCTTCGTGATAAATATCTCTTAATTGTGGATATAAAGTATAATTATAGAAAAATATATTGTGCGATTTTAGCCAGGAAATTTCCCCATCTTTTTGGATTTGACCGTGATGAATAAAATAATACGTTTGATAAACATTCCAAAAAAATAATCCAAACAGTAATACGTTTAAAATTTTCCTAAAGAAAAGCGCTTGTATTTTTGTGAAAGCCATCATTGCACAGATGCATGTAATAGCCGCTATGATTACATAAAAGCGTTGTTGTGCCCACGCCGTGGTAATTTCACGAACAAAATCAGGTGTGAGAGACCAGAGTTTTTGATTGATGTAGGGAAAAGGGAATAAAAATAAAAATAAGACGAAAACACATAAAAGTAAGTTGCGCATCGAGTTTTGTAATGGCCAGCGTATAGCAACAAATAAGCTAATGGCCAGCATTAGCCATAAAGCATAACCTAATTGCAGGTCAGGGCTTTCACCATTTGCCCAGCCTAGCGGTAAAAATGCTGCAGGCACGTCCGCGCTGAGTTTGTTAAAAACAGAATTCAAAAAATGAGCTCCATGACCTGCGCATTCGTTTCCTAAGTTAAGGATGGAAATAGAAATGAATTGCCAGCAATTGAAAATCATTAACAAAGAAAGTACGCATATCAGCGCAATGAATCCTTTTCGTAAAAAAACAATTTGTAAAGCTAGGAAAAAACATATGATCGCAGTTGTCCAAAGCGCTATTGGTGGATGTGCTAACCAAGTCAGTGTTAAACCTAGTGCAGTAATAATATAAGAAAATAAATTATTTTTTTGATTAATTAAAATTAAGCCATAAATTGCCAGTGGAACATAAGGGATCGCCATAAAAGCGTGATAAGAATCTTGAAAATAAATAAGACCTATGATGCCAGGACAGGTAATATAAAAAAAACTAACAACCGTAGCTTGCCATCGGTGTTGCGGCGCAATCCTTGTTAATAAAAAATAAAATAAAAAAGCAGCAATTATGGCATTCATAAAGACAATCAAATGCTGAATAATTAATGAATTGGCAAGGCCCCAAGTGAGAAAATCAAGTAGCTGTCCAAGCAAAAAATAATAAGGTGCTCTTATATCAGTTGCGCCAATAAAATTAAACTCACTTTGACCAACATAAACAGGAAATATATGGTGATGAAATTGAATTAAGGCATCATGCAAAATATATTGATACCATTTGGCATCACCTGCACCCATATTGCTTGCAGAGAGAAAACAACTGTAAGCATAAAAAACACAGCAAAACAAAAAAAATAAACGTAAGTACTCTGTGTTTTTAAACGAAGCCAATTTCTTCAAGTTTTCCACCTATCCAACGATTATCGCCGTTTGGAAGTTGTTGTTTCTTAGTGAAATGCAGTTCCACTTTGCGTCGGCCATTTTTATAGGGAACATTCGTGCTAAAATTGAAATTACCCGTTTTCACTTCCTTTTCTAATACTTTTACATTATCAACTAAGACGATAAGTTTGCCCGAAACCGGTGAGCCAATTAAAGGGACTAGTCCTTTCACAACTAATTTTGAGTCTTTCTTTGGCTGCTTTAAATCAAAGAAGGAGTCTTCGGAAATCCAACTGTCTTCATAAATACCTGAATATTCTAAGCCAAAGTTTTTCAAATCTTCAGGGAAGCGTGCAAGCAAGCTAGGGGCATGTAAGTGTTGATATTCATCTTCAGTGAGTAAAGAAATTTCTCGAGTATAGCCTACAATAGTACGATAATCGCGTGGAATTGTAGTGCCATATAATTTTAATAATCCAGTGATATTATTAGAAAATTGTGTTCCTTCTGCATTCATGTCTAATGCAACATAAGGTATTCCTGCAACTATTTGTGCTGATACCGGTTGAGAAAAAATGCGTCCTGAACCACGACCCATGGAAAAAAATGGAACGCGTTTGTTGCCAATTGCGGAAGGTGAGGGTACTTTATTTTTGCTATCGGCTTGCCAAGTATCAGTGATATTGACAACAAAACGAAATTTTTCTGTGGGATTAACAACGCGGAACAACAAATATCGACGGATAGCCTGCATTAAGTCATCGGGATAATAAACATCTCTTTCTACGTTATTTAATGCAATACGCGTTTTAATTTTTCCGCCGGCGTAATAAATAGGGCCCCATTCAGAACTGACAAAAATCAAATGATTTTTGACTTTGCGCCAAGGTTGTATCACAAAATTATGATCACGAATCATATCGAATTGACGACGATTTAATGTGGTTCTAATCGCAGTGTCTTCAACAAGATAGGTACGGTTAATTTCACTGGGTTTTGGATTGCTAGATGCAACTTCGGTAAAGTCATTGGTTTTAGGATTCTTTGGATCTAACATATTAAAAGATCGATACACAGATTGGTTTTCAATCTGATCTGTTTTTTTAGAAATGGCTTGTGAGATATGTGGATCGGGATAAAAGAGCTTTATCAACTTAGGTGCTTGGATAGCACTTTTTTGTGAAGTAATAATATTATGGAAAGGTTGATAAGTGACAAAATCTAATTCTTTGCCCACAGCATCAAATGCTTGAAATTTTAATAAAGCAACATTGAAGTCATCAGTGATAATTTTACTATTTGCAGGCAATGGTGCAATCAAATCGCTAAATTCTTGATTGATTTTTAAGTTTGATGCATAAACAATTTCAGTCAAACCACCTGCAGTCAGTGCGCCGCTTCTTTCTAGATAATATGCTTGACTGCTCCAGCCGCAAGCGATTAAGGCAATTACGGCCAGTGCCTTCAAATATTTTTTATTGAAATAAGTAAAAATAGCAATACAAACTGTGCCAATTAAAAAAGGTTGTACATACATAGCAAGTTTAAATAAACCAAAGTCAGAATTGTGGATGAATAATCCAATGCCTAAACTTAGCATAACGGTTGCAATGATAGCAGGCAAAATTAATTGGCGTAATAAACGAAAAGTAATGACGAATGCGCTAACACATAGCAAGCCACCCAGGGCAATGGTTTCAGACATATGCGGTTCCAGCGGGTAACTGGCAATTGCTTGTAATCCCCATAAATTAGCTAAGCCAGTGGGTGTGAGATAATAAGGAAATAAGCTAGCTTTAATATCTTCTAAGCCACTCGTACCATTTTGCGTTTGATGCAATACAAAGAAAATCGCATTGCGCAAATAACTATTTAAAAATAATGCGAGAAACACAGCAGAGCATAATGTTACTTTCCAAAATGCTTTATTCGGTCTCCAGCCTTTCTTACATTGTAATCCAACGTATACAAAATACGATAACACTAGGAAGGGAAATATCTCAGGATAGTAAACCAGCATCGCAGATAGAACAAATGCGATTAATATCCCGTTACAGAGTGCTAACCATTTGCGATGTTGGTTGAAAGATTGCGATAATAAAATAATACCCGCAATTAACATGGATAATCCACCCACTTGCGCAATTAACTGATACAGTGTACCTAAGCTGGTTAAAGCAGAAAATGCTAACAATAAACAAGTGGCTAATGCTGGCGTGCGAAAGCGTTTAACTGAACAAACCAGCGCGCCGCTGGCACTGATCAGAGTTAAATGTAATCCAACAATGGTTGCCATAAATGTTTTAATAGGGAGCAATTTTGTAATGCCACTGACCCATGCCAGTACTAATTCACTGCCCGCACGATGACTGCTGGCAACATACATATACCAATAGTTTTGGCTATAATCTCTGTGTGCCATTAAATTTGTTAAATCAGGATCACTGAAAAAACCAGAATGTAAGAAACGCAAAGCGCCTAAACAATAATTTGCCATATCATCATTACTGTAGCTTACCCAGTTGAAACCAAAGGTTAGCAAAGGTCGTCCAACCATCCACAATGCAATCAACAAAACAGCTGCAAAAGGTAAGTAAGCGATGATAGGAACAATTGGTTTTTTCCATATAAAAATAAATAAACTGAGAATCAATAAACAGATAGTGAGAGGTATAGCAAACTGTCCTACCGGTATCCCAATACGGTTAAGTGAAAAAACAGATAATAAGGTAATGCAAAGACCCAAGGCGGGCGCTAACAAAGTATTTTGCAAGAGATTACGTCTTGTTCCTA
>Ga0207071_1017_pt2 | contig 33065 bp, 37 predicted proteins | sample Alteio_BWMinHeat_67_FD_153531 | JGI IMG/M metagenome (GOLD analysis project Ga0207071, IMG submission 153531) | Enriched cells from forest soil in Barre Woods Harvard Forest LTER site, Petersham, Massachusetts, United States -... | ecosystem: Environmental > Terrestrial > Soil > Temperate forest >...
TGCCGATCGGCCAAGGGCACACGTAGCGGAAGGAGAGGGAGTTGAACCCTCAAGGCTCATCGCTCGGCCGTGTTCGGGACGGCTGCCGTCGCCCATCGGCTTGCCCTTCCGTTTCAAGCTGCGGCGGCAGGAATCGAACCTGCAATCGTCTCCTTAACAGGGAGCCGCCTTACCATTGGGCCACGCTGCGACATAGTCAGGGCGGCAAGACACCGTTAGAACTTTTTCTGGCCGGAGTTCGGGGCTGGGAGGCCGGGTCGCGGCGGCGGAATGGGTGACGGAAAGCCCATGCCAACTTGAGGTTTGAGCCATGACAAGCCTTCCTCGACATGGACCGATCCAAGTTATTCCAGCATCGGCGCGGATTGAAGGGCCGGTGATCGCGCGCTTGAGAATTTCGGCATAATTTCGCGAGCGAAGCGCCGTAACTGTTCCGGGCCGCCAAAAATCGTCAGTAGCACATATTCCGCGCCCACCTTGTTCACTGCCTTAAGCATGTCGCAGATTTGATCCGGCGTTCCGTAAAGCGCATTGGCCTCAGTCGCGCTAACTGTGTTAGCATATGCGAGAACATGCGAACCCACGTTGCTACCAGGCGCGCGCGACACCGCAACTGTCCGTTGCGTGTATTCGGCTTACGCCCGCGCCTGGCTACGTCGCGAAATGGAAAGCGGCGACGCCGAACGATCAAATCAAAGAAATCGCTGACGCTGGCGACGCCCTTTCGTCGCATTGAATACAGATGCGAATTGGCCTTGCCCGAGGGACCACCATGACCGAAGAAACCCTGTTCAACGAAGCGTTGCCCAAGCCGGCTGCCGAACGTGCGGCTTTTCTGGACGCGGCGTGCGCCGGTCAGCCGCAACTCCGGGCCGCCGTCGAAGCACTCCTGGCGGCCCATGAGCGGTCCGGCAATGTGCTCGACAATCCCCCGGTGGCCCTCGGCGAGACCGTCGATTCGGAGCCGGGCCCGGCTCGGCCGCTCGTTACGGGCGACTACACACCGGAACCCGATCTTGCGCCGCCCCACCTTCTCACAACCACCGACTACCGTCCGAACGCCGGGCCCGGCCTGGTCATCTCCGGCCGCTACACGCTGCACGAGAAGATCGGCGAGGGCGGCATGGGCGAAGTCTGGGTCGCCAAGCAAACCGAGCCGGTCAAGCGCAAGGTGGCACTCAAACTCATCAAAGCGGGGATGGACACCAAGGCCGTGCTGCAGCGCTTCGAGGCGGAACGGCAAGCCCTGGCGATGATGGACCATCCCAGCATCGCCCGCGTGCTCGACGGCGGCATGACGGCCGACCGCCGTCCGTTCTTCGTCATGGAGTTGGTCAACGGCTTGCCGCTGACCAAGTATTGCGACGAGGCCAAGCTCGGCATCCGCGAACGGCTGGAATTGTTCGCTGTCCTCTGCCAGGCCGTGCAGCACGCCCATCAGAAGGGCATCATCCATCGCGACCTCAAGCCGTCGAATATCATGGTGACCCTCATCGACGCCCGCCCGGTGCCGAAGGTGATCGACTTCGGCGTGGCCAAAGCCATCGGCGGCAAGCTCCTGGATGAGTCGCTGTCCACCCAGCTCGGGGCGGTCGTCGGCACGCTGGAGTACATGGCGCCGGAGCAAGCGGGCTATTCCGGCACCGATATTGACACGCGGGCCGACATCTATTCGCTGGGCGTGATCCTGTACGAACTTCTGACCGGTTTGCGGCCCATCGATGCCAAGCGTCTGAAGAAGGCGGCGTACGCGCAGATGATCCGCATCATTCAGGAGGAAGAGCCCTCGAAGCCATCGACACGGCTGTCCACGGACGAGTCGCTGCCGTCGCTGGCGGCGTTGCGGCACATCGAGCCGAAAAAGCTCATGGCGTTATTGCGCGGTGAGCTGGACTGGGTGGTGATGAAGTGTCTGGAGAAGCAGCGCGAACGGCGTTATGAAACGGCCAACGGCCTGGCGCGGGATATTCAGCGTTACCTCGCCGATGAACCCGTGGAAGCGCGGCCGCCGGCGGCGGGGTATCGGCTGCACAAGTTCCTCAAGCGCAACAAAGGGCCTGTCATTGCGGCGAGTCTGGTGCTATTCGCCCTGTTGGCGGGTATGATCGGAACCACCTGGGGCCTGATCGAGGCCAGGCGGCAGGAGCAAATCGCTCGGGACGAGGCGTCGGAGAAGGAAAAAGCTCGCCAGGCAGAGGCCGAGCAACGGTCCGTCGCCGAAGCGCAAAGAGAGAAAGCCGAGGAGGAGAAGACGATCGCCCAAGCGGTGCGCGACTTCTTGCAGAACAAGCTGTTGGCACAAACAGACACGGCGACGCAGGCCGATGCTTTGCTGAAGGCCGGCGAGTCCTCGTCCGGGGCGAAGCTGAACCCGACCATTCGCGAACTGCTCGATCGGGCCGCCAAGGAACTGGCGCCGAACAAGATCGAGGAGAGCTTCCCGAAGCAGCCCCTAATCCAGGCGGAGATTCTGCAAACGATTGGCAACACCTATCGCGGGATCGGCCAATACCAGCCTGCGATCAACTTCCTGAAACGGTCGGGAGCCCTTTACCGGCAACACCGCGGCCCCGAAGGTCCCGATACGCTCGGCAGCATGAACAGCCTCGCCGTGGCGTATCGGGTTGCCGGGAAGCTGGACCTGGCCCTGCCGCTCTTCGAGGAGACGCTGAAGCTCAGGAAAGCCACGCTCGGCCCCGAACATCCCGACACGCTCACGAGCATGAATGAGCTCGCCGTGGCCTATCACGATGCCGGGAAGCTGGACCAGGCGCTCCCGCTCGCGGAGGAGGCGCTTAAGCTCCAGAAAGCCACGCTCGGCCCCGAACATCCCGACACGCTCACCAGCATGAATAACCTTGCCGTGGCGTATCTGGCTGCCGGGAAGCTGGACCTGGCCCTGCCGCTCTTCGACGAAACGCTGAAGCTCAGGAAAGCCACGCTCGGCACCGAACATCCCAACACGCTGGGGAGCATGAACAACCTCGCCTGGGCGTATCAGAGTGCCGGAAAGCTGGACCTGGCCCTGCCGCTCTACGAGGAAACACTGAAGCTCAGCAAAGCCAAGCTCGGCCCCGAACATCCCGACACGCTCACCAGCATGAACAGCCTCGCCTGGGCGTATCAGGCTTCCGGGAAGGTGGACCTGGCTCTGCCGCTCCACGAGGAGACGCTGAAGCTCAGCAAAGCCACGCTCGGCCCCGAACATCCCGACACGCTCACGAGCATGAACAAGCTCGCGGTGGCGTATCAGCGTGCCGGAAAGCTGGACCTGGCCCTGCCGCTCTTCGAGGAGACGCTGAAGCTCAGGAAAGCCAAGCTCGGCCCGGAACATCCCGACACGCTCATCAGCATGAACAGCCTCGCCATGGCGTATCCGGCTGCGGGGAAGCTGGACTTGGCCCTGCCGCTCTTCGAGGAAACGCTGAAGCTGAGGAAAGCCAAGAGTGGTCCCGAACATCCCGAGACGCTCATCTGCATGAACAACCTCGCCTGGGCGTATCAGGCTGCCGGGAAGCTGGACCTGGCCCTGCCGCTCTTCGAGGAGACGCTGAAGCTCAGCAAAGCCACGCTCGGCCCCGAACATCCCGACACGGTGATCGGCATGGACAACCTCGCCTCGGCTTACCGGGATGCCGGGAAGGTGGACCTGGCCCTGCCGCTCTGCGAAGAGACGCTGAAGCTCAGCAAAGCCACGCTCGGCCCCGAACATCCCGACACGCTCATCAGCATGAGCAACCTCGCGCGGGCGTATCAGGTTGCCGGGAAGCTGGACCTGGCCCTGCCGCTCTTCGAGGAGACGCTGAAGCTCAGCAAAGCCAAGCTCGGCCCCGAACATCCCGACACGCTCAAATTCATGGGGTACCGCGCCAGCGCCTACGATGAGGTCAAGCAGTTCGACAAAGCCGAGTTGCTGTTCCGGGAACGACTCCGCTTGGAGAAACAGAAATCGGGTGGAGATTCACCAGCCTATGCCGGCGCGTTGGCACCACTCGGTCTGAATCTGCTGCACCAAAAGAAATGGTCGGACGCCGAACCGTTCCTCCGCCAGAGCCTGGCCATCCGCGCGAAGGCGGAGCCCGATGTCTGGTCAACCTTTGACACGAAGTCGATGCTCGGTGGGGCGCTGCTGGGCCAGAAGGAATACGCCGACGCCGAACCGCTGCTGCTGGCCGGCTACGAGGGAATGAAAAAGCGCGAGGCCAGGATTCCGGCGCAGGGCAAGATTCGCTTGACGGAAGCCCTGGAGCGTCTCGTTCAACTTTACGAGGCGACGAACAAGAAGGGCGCCGCGGCCGAGTGGCGGAAGGAACTGGACGCGATCAAGGCGGCGCAGAGGCAGACGGAGAAGCAGCCATGACCCGGAGCCATGCTTCGTACCGACGAAGCATTCCGCAAGGAGTACGGCCGGTCATTGGAACAGGTCGCAGCCGTCGTTCAGCGCGACGTGATGATTCAGTTGGCCATCAGAGAGACGCCGGTGGGAATCGAACCCACTTCGACCGGGTTGCAGCCGGTTGCCTGGCCATCAAGCTCCAGCGTCAAGTATCCTCGTCAGGAGTCGAACCTGATCCCCGACCTTCGCAGGGTCGTATGCCATCCACCACACCCCGAGGACAAAAGCACCCCGCCGAGGAATCGAACCTCGTCTTGCAGTTTCGAAGACTGCCGTGCCATCCGTCACACCCGCAGGGCCGACGATATCCCGACCTGGAGTCGAACCAGGACCTGGACCTTCGGAGAGTCCAATGCCTTCCGCTACACCATCGGGACAACCAAAGAGCCGACGGCTGGATTCGCACCAGCATGGGGCGGTTTACAGGACCGCTGCCTTTCTCGATCGAGCCACGCCGGCCAGGAGCAGGAGCGCACAGATTCGAACTGTGTCGAGCGGCTTTGGAGACCGCTTGCTCTCCCAGGAGCACACTCCTGTTCAGGGTGTCCGAGGGGAATTGAACCCGCTGCCTCGACGTTCACAGCGTCGCATGCCAACCTGCTACACCACAGACACCATCGATCCAGCGGAAGGAGCGGGAATCGAACCCGCAAGGCGGTAATCGCTCGGCCGGCTTCCAACCGGCTCCCGTCACCTATCGGGTGGCCCTTCCGAATAAAGTAGTCCCGGCTGGATTCGAACCAGCGATCTTCCCCACGTCACGGGGATGTCCTGCCCGCTGAACGACGGGACTAACAAACACCCCGACCAGGATTTGAACCCGGAACTCCCAGTTAGAAGCATGGGATGATGTCCGTTTCACCATCGGGGCAAGCGGAAGGCAAGGGAGTCGAACCCTCATCTCAGTCGGGAGAACCGCCTTAGCAGAGCGGCCCGGCCAACCGTATCCGGCTACCTTCCCTTCATTTTCATCGCCACCCGCGCCACGGGACTGCGGCCACCTGAAATCTGTCCTCGTAGCACACGCGCCCTGGATTACTGGTGCGAAGTAACTCGACACCACAATCATTTTCGCGCAACAAGCCTGCCAAATCCCATAGTCGCTGGATCATGTCGCGACAATCTGCTCGAAACCAGAAAACTGCAAGCCGTTGGTCGTTACTCAACCGTGGGACTGGAAGGTGCTCATCAAACCAAGCGCAAATTTCCTCAGCGCGTTCCGCGGACCAGGGGTCGATAACGTCTGCCTCAGCCAGGTGGCTCCACGCGTGAAATACTCCAAGCGATATCGAGGCTTCGACACCGGGAAAATCGGTCCGAAATCGCACATAAGATTGCATCGCACATCTACTCTGGTGGACCCACCGGGAATCGAACCCGGATCTCCAGTATGCCGAACTGGTGTCGTCCCGTTGGACCATGAGCCCATACAGTCAGGGGAGTGGGGATCGAACCCACGTTCTCCAGCTTCCAAGGCTGGCGGATCGCCGCTTTCCAATCCCCTGTCCAGTGGACCGCGAGGGACTTGCACCCTCATTTCCGGTGTGCGGAGCCGGCGTCGTCCTGTTGGACCAGCAGCCCAAGTGATCCCGGATGGACTCGAACCATCGTTGCCTGGGTCTAGGCCAGGAGTCTTCGCCGCTGGACCACGGGATCAACAAGTAGCCGAGGTGGGAATCGAACCCACAAACTCTCACCAGGCTCTCGACCTGGCCGCTTTGCCAGTTTGCGTACTCGGCCAGCGAAGTTGCGGAGGCCGGATTCGAACGGCTTATGAGACCGTGCTGGAAACCAGATTCCAGTCCACTCCGCAGTGACCAAGGGGAGAGTTGAACTCCCATGCCCGAAGGCACGACGTTCTGAACGTCGCGTGTATTCCAGTTCCACCACTTGGCCAGTTTCAGTAGCTCGTATGGGAATCGAACCCATCCCTCCAGCGTGAGAGGCTGGTGTCCTCAAGCCGATAGACGAACGAGCCATTCAGTGCGTCGGGCAGGAGTTGAACCTGCACAGCGTTTACGCGGGTGGGTTACAGTCACTTAGGCTCGCCAATGCCCAGCCGACGCAATGTTCAATAGCACGGGTGGGAGTTGAACCCACAATCGATCACCAAGGTTTGAGCTTGGCCGCTTTGCCGGTTTGCGTACCGTGCCGTCAAGCGTCCCCGATGGGATTTGAACCCATGATCTCCACCGTGACAGGGTGGCGAGCACTCCAGGCTGCTCCACGAGGACAATCAGGTGGCTCAGGTGGGAGTTGAACCCACAGCATCCCTTGGTTTAAGCAAGGGTGGTCTGCCGGTTGCCTACCGAGCCGAAGCTCCGGGGGCTGGAGTCGAACCAACATAAGCGGGTTCAGAGCCCGATGTCCTACCGGTTAGACGACCCCGGAATCGCTATTTTCTTGACGCGGCCCCACCTCACAAGGTTCGGGGAGAAGGAGTCGAACCTTCATGAGCAGCTTCAAAGGCTGCCGGCCTACCATTAGCCGATCCCCGAGAGTGCCCTGCGGGAATCGAACCCGCCTTGCCGGTTTGGAAGACCGGCGCCTCTTGCCGATCGGCCAAGGGCACACGTAGCGGAAGGAGAGGGAGTTGAACCCTCAAGGCTCATCGCTCGGCCGTGTTCGGGACGGCTGCCGTCGCCCATCGGCTTGCCCTTCCGTTTCAAACTGCGGCGGCAGGAATCGAACCTGCAATCGTCTCCTTAACAGGGAGCCGCCCTACCATTGGGCCACACCGCAATAAAGTCAGGACGGTGGGATTTGAACCCACGCTTTCCGGTTCCCGAAACCGGCGGATTCCCAGGCTTTCCTACGTCCTGAAAAAGAGCACCCAGCGGGAGTTGAACCCGCACGTCCTGCATGGCGAGCAGGCAGGCTGCCGTTACATCACGGGTGCAAGTGGGACCCGACGGACTTGAACCGTCACCACCCTGGTTAAGAGCCAGGTATGTTGCCGCTAACACTTGGATCCCATTCCAATCGGCCCGGAGGGAGTCGAACCCTCGTCTGGCCCTTATAAGAAGCCGGCTCTGGCCGTTGAGCTACGGGCCAAGCTCGCGAGTAGGGCCGGAGGGAATCGAACCCACACCTTACCGCTTAAAAGGCGGATACGCTGCCGTTACGCCACGGCCCCTAAAGTCGGGTCGGACGTATTGGTTTCAAAGGGTAGCGCCGAACCATAGTTCACTTCCTCTCAATAGTCCGGGGCGGAATTGCACCAGCCACCGGCGACGTATCAGATCGCCATGCTTCTGTTACAACACCGGACCAATCAGCAGCCCGTCGCGGAGTTGAACCGCTCTCCCCGGCTTGAAAGACCGGTATCCTGACCAATAGACGAACGGGCCATGCCAGCGGGCCGGGAGGCGTTCGAATCCTCGTCTGCGGTTCTTCAGACCGCCGCTAGGCCGTCTCAGCTACCAGCCCAACAAAAAAGGCCAGGCATCTCGTGACGCCCGGCCTCATACAGCACAGGATGAGGAACTTGGCGTCACAAACGCAAGGGATACACGGGCAGCGTAGCCGGTTGGCCGGCATTACGCCGTCCGGATATCTGTTCAAACCTCACACTCGACGCCGAAAGACTCATAGTTGCTCCAATTTGCCCATCTCAGGCGATGCCCGTACAGTTCCTTGGGCTGTCTATAATGTTGACGCCAGAATGATGTAAATGGTTCGCGATTATTCCCGTTTCTGGGTCGGGTCGCGTGCCTACAATGATCTGCGAGGCAGCAAGGAGGTTAGATGAGATGCTCCTCTTAATGCGGCCAAGGAACGAGCACGAGCCCCGTGGCCAGAGGCTCGACGGATCGCAATACGCGGCCCTTATGATGCAGCAAGGAGAACGTGGCATGGGGTACCTGCGGGAGAAGTGGACTGAAGGGGAAGTCCTAAATCTGAGTACTGACGAGCACGATCACATCGACCGGAAATCCGGCCGACTTCTGAGCGAATCGCAAAATTTCAATGAGAAGATGGCCAAAGCCCTCTCAGCTTTCGCCAATTCCGGTGGCGGGCACCTGATCTTCGGCATGGAGGATGACGCCACGATTTCAGGCGTAGAGCCACAGATTGGAAAGACACCGACAAGGGAATGGCTCGAACAAAAACTGCCCTACTTTGTCGAGTATCCCTTGCAGGGGTTCAAAGTGCATCAAGTTGTCAGGGCTACAACTGCTTCCCAGATTCCAGGAGCCAAGGAATTGTACGTCATCGATGTGGGCGACAGCCGACTTGCTCCTCACCAAGCTGCGTTCCCGAAGGATAACAAGCAGTACTACTATCGCCAGGCCGGGAAGTCTATTGCGGCCCCTCACCACTACCTGGAAGCCCTCCGCAATCGCATCACTTCTGCCGTTCTGGTCACCGACCTTGATGCCATCGAACGGGTAAGTGCTTATGAAGACGGCCCCAGCCATCCGATCATCCAGGTAATCCTGAGATTCAAGGTAACGAACACAAGCCGGGTCGCGTGCTACCGATGGGCGGTTGTTCCATCATTCGAAGACCCGATTGCCGCTGCAGACCAATTCATCGTGAGCGATGCGGATCTTCGTAGGGTCGGTGGGGTCAGGCAGGAAGGAACAACGGACCTCAGCATTCTCCCGACACTACATGAGTACGGCCATGCCTTCTTCGGTTTCAGATTCTTTGGAGGGCAAGTCCTTGAGCACTTTATTCACAGACGGCTTCTCCCTCTGAAAGTCCACCACTACGCCATATCGGAGAATCACATTGGCGAGAGCAAGACAGGTACTTTATCTGACGTGACAAATGTAAGCCCCTTCCGACAACTGATTTTTGAGGCTTGCAAAGGAGCCGGAATCGCTTGACCAACACGAAACCAAAAACGCATTAACGCGGTCCAGAAAAAGACGAAGCGGCCAGGAATGTACTGGCCGCTCAACCCATCCCGCCAAAGGTAGGGGAACTGCAGAAATGAAGAACCCAAAATAAGTGTCCCGGCCTCGCATCCTCGGAGTGCCCAATCACCGAAGTTGCGAGGAGCGGGACGGCAGCCAACATAACGTTTTTCTTAGTCGAATGCACGCACAAAATCGGTAAGCTCGTATCCTGACCCACCCACTCAGATGCGGTCAGTGCCGACCGCCACTTCTTGGAACGGCACCTCAAGACGAGAATTGATTGTTATCGGCCGGAAGCCGCCTCCAAACCAGCCGCCCTCGTTCCGGGCCACACCTACGGCAGAACCAAGCATGTCTACGCTTCGGTCCGTGATGCCTGTGGAATCGTTTATCGCAATGGCCGCAAATGGCTCGCCAGCGACCCTCCGGCATGTTAGCTTGACCGCACCGTTCCGGTTTCGCACCGATCTCAATGCACTTCCGTTTCCAGACTGAATCGTGGCCGTGGCAAGTACCAACCAAAGCGTGGGCGATTTCGTGCAGGATCGTATCGAGAATCTCGTCGGGGCCATTGCGGTCCACGAGATGGATCGATAGTTCGATGGCCCGACGGTGGTAAACGCACAGCCCCAACGTTTGTTTTCGGCGATTAAAAGCAAACGACCAAGTGTGCAGCCGATGAACAGCAAGTAGTTCCCAAACGACCCTGCTTACTCCACGGAATCGTTCCGTTGGACTGGAGCAGCAGAGTTCAAGAGCCGGGAGGTGCAGCGAAGCGGAGTTTTGCAGGCTGACCAGCCCGGAGCGCTGGCCCGCTCATTCAGATACGGATCGGCCATTGGTCGGGAGTTCAATGGCCGCTTTCCTGGCCTCTCGGAGCAAATCTCTTCTTCGCAAATCTCGCAACGATGCTCGATAAATGGGGATGTGTATTCGGTCGATCTTCAGTCCGTACTTCCTTTCGATGAGAGATGACAGCTCTTCAGCATTTCCATCTCCGATCTCAGCGACGGCAAGGCGAAACGCAGCCATTGGTTCCATCAGAGTTCGTGTCCTCCTCAAAAGGGCTTTGCCCTGGGGGGTCTCAATTGCCTCGTCACAAGTCAAGGCTTTCGAATCTGGTTTTTGAATTGTCGACGAGCGGAGATTCCGGCCGATGGGTCTAATTGAATCCGGGGGGAGTGCTTCTGTCGAACGAACTGCTCACGCCGCTTGGCGATGGCCTTGCTCTAAGATGCTGATCCACGCTTCAAGCAAATCTCTCTTCTCTTCCTCGGCAGCAATTTGCTGCTGAACGATCCTGAGTTCAACCGAGAGGGATTCGTGGCGTGCCCGCAAATTTGCCAGGGTCAATTCTTGCTGCTCGGCATCCATCGTGAACTCCTTGAATACTCCTCATCGGGATCAAAGACCATCTCTGGACATCGGCATTCTGCGGTCCCGGGCTTCAACTTGTCGCCGAGTCCGGTCGCCGATCAGGATTCTTTCGACCGCCATTCCCGTTCCAATCCTTCCAACTGGACCCAAGACATCCTCGCCGTAGCTGCGGTCACCCCTTGAAAGCGATCCTCTTCTCAACACACTAAGACCGGGGACCTGTTCTAAACGACAAATTGCCTTCAGGAGTTACACTGCTGCCATGCCGAACCTTTCCCTCGAAGAAATTCAACAGCGAATTGCCAGCCAAGAGTCGGAGCTCCAACGATCTCGCAACGAATTGGAAGCCCGACGTAACAAGATCGCCACTCTCACGAAGCGTAAGGAAGAACTGCAAGCTAAACTCAAGCAGATTGAAGCCGAGATGGCCGCTGTCGAGACCGGTGCCAAACAGCCAACAACCGTTCCGCCAAAGCTCTCCCAGAAAAAGCCCACCCCAAGGCCGTCCGCCTCGGGACAGGCAGCCCAGATGACTCTACCGGCTCTCATTGTCGCCATCATCCGCGACGCGGGTGGCCCACGAACGGTGAAGCAAGTATTCGAAGAGGTAGGACGGCGTGGCTATAAGAGCACCAGCCGCAACTTGTATAGAGTCGTTGAAACCCGAACTTATGATCTACTGAGGCAGGGCGTTCTCGGTCGGCCTGACGGTCAGCCAGGCTTCATCGTGGCTCAACGGGGCAAGGGGAATGCCCTGAAGGCAAAATGGTCTAAGCCGGGCGTCAAGGGACCGATCAAAACCGCCCCGGCCAAATCAACTCTGTCTGGCCCGCGTGCCGGTACTGCAAAGACAAACCTCAAAACTAAGGCGTCTGCCTCACCTGCGAAGAAACCTGCTCAGAAAAACAGCTCAGTGAAACAGACGCCGCTTGGCGAAGTGTTGAAACAGATTCTGAAGAAGTCCGGCGAACCAATGACCGGCCCAGAATTGGCAGTCCATGCATTGAAGGCCGGCTACAAGAGCAGCAGCAAAAGCTTCAAAGACCTTGTTGGGGTTGTCGTCAGCACAGTGGCAGGCATCGAGCACGTTCGTGGCCGGGGCTATCGCTTGAAGAAAGCAAAGGGCTAACCCTGACGCTCTTCAAATCAACATGACGATGCCCTGGCCGGCATCTGGGTAGTGCAAACCGTCAGTGGGCCTTGATCCCGATGCCTGAACGTGGGCCACTCTCTCGTTAATGTGCACTTTCGGAAGCCCGTCCGGTCTTCGAATCCCCATAGGGGGCGAGTCCGCGGTTCATTCAACTGGAAGCTATCCTGCAGGCTCCTCCATGCCGTGATTGCAGTCCATCGAAGTGGAGAATGCAGGATAGACTTCTTTACGATCGGGGTAGTGCGATGAGCCGTCGAGCGGTGGCAGGCGTCGTTTTCCTGTCGGTCATGGCGATACTGACCGCGTTCGAGCTTTGGAAGGCAGCCAATCCTCCGTTCGGCGCGGCCGACGCCAGTCCGTGGGCCTTCTGGCACGAGGCCGGGTCGTTTAGCCTGCAAGCCTTGCTGGCACGTTTGGCCCTGTGTGCGGCCGTGGCCGCCCTGTGTGCGGCCGTAGCTCCCGGGCTGCCGGGCTTTGTGGCCAGGAGGGTGGGCCGCAACAGAGTGACCGCCGTCGTTTTCCTGGCGGCTATAGCGATACTGGCCACGTCCCAGCTCCGGGGGCGAGAATTTGGTCCGACGTTTGGTACGCTTGCCGGCGGCATGGGGGGGCCCGGTATGTCGGAGTCGCAGTGGCAGGAAGAGGTAAAGCGCAGAAACACCACCTTTTTCACGTGGGTTCACGGCTGGCCTTGGCACTTCCTGATACGAGGCACCACGAACTTGCCAGTAGCTGCCCCCGGGTTCGACCCGGCCGACGCCAGTCCGTGGGCCTTGACGCGTGGAGTCCGGTCCTTAGACCCGCTAGCCTTTTTGGCAGATGCCGCCCTGTGTGCGGCCATGGCCGCCCTGTGTTGGACCGTGGTCACCAGGCTGGCGGGCTCGGTTGCCTGGAGCGTGGGCCGGAACAAAGTGACAGTCGTCGTTTTCCTGATGGCTATAGCCATATTGACCGCGTTTCAGCTCCGGGGGCGAGAAGAAGAGAGGTTCGCCAGGCCGGTCACCGTCACAGGGTCACCCGGTGAGTCGTCGCCGGGCCAGATTAACCTCGAATACGTCACGTATGTTCACGGCTGGCCTTGGCTGTTTCTGAAACGAGTCACCACATTCTGGCCAGCCAACGACCCAGGCTTCGACTCGGTCGACGCCAGTCCGTGGGCCTTCTGGCGACGGAGAGGGGTCCCGACCTTTAGCTTGCCAACCTTGCTGGCAGATGCCGCTTGCTGTGTGGCTCTGGCTGCTGTGGCGGCCGGGCTGGCAGCCTTGGTTGTCCGCGGCGTGGGCCGCAAAGAATCCCGCCGGCTATAGCTCCCTGAAAGGTTTTGGGAGACTCCCAATGGTGGCCACTGTGCGGCTGACCCTTCCGGGCGCCGTCCCGCTACCAGGCCCGCGATCTCGCGTGGACCGGCTGGGCGTCGGAGCAGCTCAACGGGACGGGGCTATCCACTTCGCGTTCCCCATTGTGGTGATCGCAGGCGCGAAGCGATCGGCACCGGAATGAATTACGAAGAGGCCGCTTTCATTCTCGTCCGCCGGTTCCAGCTCCGTCGGTCCAACGAGCTCGCCCGCCCGTCCGTTATTCAGAACAACCAAATCGGCCATTGCGAAACATCGCATTCCCGAGCTTGCTTCGCAATGGGGGCCAGTTTCCTGGAAATTGCATGACCCAGAAGCGTGCGTTCGGCGATTCGAGCCACGCTTGAAGTCGCACTCTTACACTCTCTTCAAGCATTCGATCGATCAACGCCGCCGGCACCACGACACCTCGGTTGGTTTTTCCATTGAGGAGGACGGCAATCTTTCGGCGATTGATGACGGCCAAAGAATCGTCAAAGAGTTTGTGGCTTGTCATGATCTCCACGGCGGCGGCGGCGGCCGCCTCGATGTATTCCCCGGTATGCGATGCCGCTATTTCGTCGTGAATGTCGAAATCCATTTCCACGAGCATGGCTGAATTCTCACTTTTAGGTTTTAGAAAGGGTATCTACTGAGTCGTACACAAGGTCTGGTGCAATGTTGAATAGTGGTCCCGCAAGGTAAAGGGTCCGGCCCCATATCGCCCAATCACCGGGCAAAACATGGAATAATGTGCCGCATGCTTACTGGCTTCGGCGTAGTCCAATCATCGAAGTGAACATGGGACGAACACGACTGTAAACGAAGGCTCTGGCAAAGGCAATCAAAAGCACGACTCTCGGGCGGCTTCGCACTGCTCGATCCAGATCTTGCACAGCTTCCTTGTTCAATCCCCGTCGAGATGCTCCTCGCAATAGATAAGAATGGCTTCGGCCTCTCGCTCGTCAAGAAAGTCGAGAGCAAGGTGGGCGGCAACATAGCAAAGTGTAAAGGCCATCATGGGCCGCCGTTGCAACTCGTGATTGATCCCGCCAGGGTTGGAGTTGGCTACGTAGTTCGCCAGGGCCACTCTTGTTACCCTGTCCGCCTCTGGCCCCTTCAACTTCTTTCCCCGAAACTTGAGGCACACCAGCGGAGCCAGATGGAACAGATTGGCGTCGGTGATCGGTACCGCGACCACCGGACCAAATGGCTTCGCTTCGCTGGCGTCGGCAATCGCCAACTTGATCTCCTTGAGCCATTGGGCGGGCGTACGGGGGAGCAGCTGCTTCATGTTTGGTCCAATTCTTCGTTGACTGTACGCCCCCGAATTAGCTGGGTCCCTCTGAATGAGGGTGTCTGGACCGTTCTCGCTCATCTTTCACCGATGCAGTGCAGGTGCGAATCTGTCCGGTAGATCAACCAGTTTCCCGTGATCGCAGGGGAGGCGGAAATCCGCTCGCCAAGCTGGTTCGTTTCCAAGACCTTGAACTCTTTCCCGGCCCTGACCACGAAGGTCTTGCCGTCGTTGTCACTGAGATAGATTTTGCCGTCGCTGGCAATGGGTGACGAGTTGCAAGCGCCGCCCAGTCGTTCTCGATAGAGTTCGTCTCCGGTCTTCCCATCCAAACAGACCAGCACGCCATTGTCCTTGAGGGCATACAGAAGTCCTCGATAATAAGGCAGCGACGATTCCACCGGCCCCGGCTTCTTGCTCACCCATACCGGCTCCGGGGGCTTACCTTGGCCACTCAACCGAATGGCGTGAATATTGCTCTCCCGCCACAGAAGCAAATACACCATCCCGTCGCCGTAGACGGGACAGCGGCGGCGTCATTCTACTGGCACATCGGGTGCCGGTTACATCGCTGCAATGGTTGAGCAACTACGGCACAACTTGGCATGGACCGGTGCGGATCGACAGCGGTCAGCGTCGGAAGAAAAGCCATCCAGCAGCAGCAAGGCATCCAATCCCAACCACGCCATAGGCAGCCTTGAGGAGATGCCACGGATCAGCCCCCGGCTCGAAGCTGGCGAGAAAACCGAAAACGCAGAACCCAGCGACAGGAAGAAGCAGAACACCAACGACAATATGCCAGAGTTTTCTCATAGCTTCATTACCGACACTCACCGAACCAGGCCAGAGTAGCAGCGGGAAGAGTGACAGAAGGCCGTGGCGAAGATCAACTGGCCTACCTGTTCACGGGAAGGCTGTGCCACATACACTATAGTCCGAATTGCGGCGGCACAACCTGCAATAACGCCGGGACAAATCGAAGGCGGGCTTGAGCGAACGACCCTATCCCTGGTGATTGCCTCGATTTGCTTGCACTTCCGATGGCCCTCGGGCGTGGAGAGTATCTCGCCCTTCGGGGGGCGGGGATTAAGTGGGCGGCCGATGTGTAGGCTCTGCCACCTGAAAGATTAGCCGAGATTCTTGGCAAGGAACGAGTAAACCAGCTAAACGCGCTTCGAACTAAATGACTGCTCTGCGCGGGCCTGAACGGGTTCTTGCAGGTCGGATAAGTGGGCGCCATCGTGGTTTACGGACCCGTGTCGCTACGCGGCGACAGGAAAGGCGGAAAGAAGCGCGAGGGAGGTGGCCCGCTGGAGCTGAGCGCCAAGAGAGATTAAGTTCGAATACCGTACAACCAGCGGGACCGGGGCGAGCGACGACTCGTTGCGTTAGAGCGGCTTGTGGGCGGTGACAGTGCCGGGCCGGACGCTGCCGAAGGTGAGGAGCAGCGCCGGCACTGCCAGGAACCCCTTCTCATGTCGGATGTCGTCCAGGCCGCTGCGGCCCAGCACGTCGGCGTACTGGCGTGTGTGCCGCATGTCGGCGAGGACGACCCGGCCCCCCGGCTTCAGCACGCGGGCGATTTCCCGCACGGCCTGCGCGCGACCGGCGGCCTCGTAGATGTTGTGCAGCGCTGCCGTGGAGACGACCACGTCAAAGCTGGCGTCGGCGAACGGTAGCTGGCGGGCGTCGCCGGTCTGCACCTCGACGCGGTCCGCGACGCCGGCGGCCTGCGCGTTGGCGCGGGTTGCCGCGGGACAGTTGCCGGTCAGATCCTCGCCCTGCCACAGGTCGATGCCGGTGACCCGGCCGGCCGGCACCCGGGCCGCCACGCCGAGTAGCATCAGGCCACGGCCGCAGCCGACGTCGAGCACCCGCTCGTCACCGTGCCAGGGCACCAGGTCCAGGAGTCGCTCGCGCATGTGGAGCTTGCCGACGTAGCTGTACCAGATCATGGCAAAGCCCGTCAGCCCGCAGGTCAGGCCGACCCAGGGTCCCATGTCCTGTAGCGGGAGGATGATGCGGAACGGGTTGGGTGAGTCGGACCAGAGCACGAACTGAAGCGAGAGGCCGAGGAGCCAGACGCCGAAGCCGGCGACGGTGACAAGGAACAGGTTGCGGACGACGTCGGGAGCGTCAAGGCCGAAGCGGGGGCGATTCAGGAAAGGTGTGGGGATCGTCATGGCCACCGTTTCGTGAGAGTTGTTGTTGGGGCACCTCCTCCGTCTGCCGTCTACTTCGCTTTGGCGCCGCAAATATTAGCAGAAAACGCGGGGTGTGTCCTCCTTCATTCGGCGGCGGAGTGGTGCGTCAGTCCGCGGTGGTGAGGTCTTTCCGGGACGTTTCTGCAAGGAGTTGCACGCAGGCCAGAGACACGACGGAAATCAGGATGACAGACTGCGCCAGCGGCCAGGACTGGCCGAGGTACGCTTGCACCAGCCCGACCGTGATCACGGGCGACAGGCTCCCCGCGACGGGCGCCGCCAGCTGGTAACCGAGGGAAGCGCCGGTGTAACGCAACCGAATGCCGAACAGCTCGGAGAACTCCGCCTGCGGCAGGATCCAGTGATCGTGCTCGAAACGCGAAGGATTCACTTCGGCCCGTGAACGCATACAAGGAATTCAACCCGATTGCCGAAGGGGTCACGGAACTCAACTCGGTCGTGGCCTGGAATCGGGATTCCCTCCTTCACCTCGATCCCCAGGGCGGTGAGCTTGGCCTTCCAACCGGTGAGGTTGCTAACCTCATAGGCGATGTGGGCCTTGGTGGCCCGCCGGTCCACGCCGTCCTCGACGCCGATATGGACCTGCCGATCCCCCACTTGAACCCACAGTCCTCCCCGCTCTACCAGGCTCTCCGGTTTGGCGATTTCCTTGAACCCGAGCGTCTGACAGTAGAAACTTCTGGCCTCCTCTTCAGACCCTTTCGGGACGGTTAGCTGGACGTGGTGAATGCCTCGAATCAACTCCTCATTCGGCTCCCACGCGTATTCCATCTGCCTTGCCGTTTTCTCAGCAATATCCTGGCCCAACAACCTGCCAACCATGTGGAGGCTCATGTCGATCCCGGCAGCGATCCCCGCCGAGCAGACGATCTGCCCGTTATCCACGAAGCGGCGGTCGGCACGAACTGTCGCGTTCGGAGCTGTCTGCCGCAGCAGGTCGATGGCGCCGTGGTGCGTGGTCGCCTCCAGACCGTCCAACAGCCCGGCCTTCGCCAGCAGCAATGCTCCGGTGCAGACCGACAGAACCAGTTCCGCCTGGTCGGACGATTTTCTGATCCAGTCTATCAGGGCTAGGTTGTGCATCTCCTTGCGGGTGCCTTGGCCACCAGGCACCAGCAGGATGTCGGGCCGGGGGCAGTCAGCCAGCCGATGGTGCGGATTGACGTTGAGGCCACCACTGGTCACGACAGGGCCGGCATTCTCGGCCACGGTCAGGACCCTGAAGGCAGGTGGATCGGTGAAGTGATTGGCGACCGAGAAGACCTCGAACGGGCCGCAGAAATCTAGAACTTCCACATCGTCAAAAAGCAGGATCGCAAGTTTGCGGGTTCTGAGCATGGTTCAGCCCTCCGGCACGGCAACAAACCATTCGCCGGCCACACGGTCTAAAGGAAGAAACGCCAACCGAATCGGTTCCCTCATCGGAGATTCGACACCGTAGAATTCTTTGTGCAGATCGGCGAGAATGCGAACCGAACGATTTGCAAGGCTGCCCAGATCAATGGCATCATATTCCATTCGAGGCATCGGGCATGGGCGTGTTCGACTGGCTGTTTGGAAAACGTCGTGAAGAGCCGGGGGAGCCATCGCAGCAGTTTCCTTGGGATCGCCGTCCCTCCATTTATGAACACCTCAAGGCCCATACCGTGTGTTGAAGCAATACTTCGAACTGCCGCTTTCGAGATAGTCCTCATTGAAGCTTGCCGGCCCTTCATTCCCTCACCCAACGGAGCCTTCAGCGTTCATTCCAGCCACGATGTCCCATGAGTTTCCTTGCGTCAAGTATGACCCCGTTCTCGGATTTGGAGACGCAGGTGTCCCCGTAATCTTGGCGTTCCATGCCGACAGCCATGCGACGCACTTTGTTCAAAACTAGCACGGCTGGGTACGTTTCTCGCTATCGTACAACTTGCGGGGAGTGTATGCGGGCTTGCCTGGGATTGGCTGAAGGAGGTAATTTCCCCGCTTCCATCAAAAGCATTAGCTACTGGTTCCCCAAGAAGCAGCGGGACCTGGCCACACCGAATCAGACGTCTTCTTGGCGTTGTCTCCAACGGCCTTCAAGGCGCCAATGCACACAACGATGACGAGTGCGAACATGGCGGCGTACTCGACTGCTGTCGGGCCATCTTCCCTCTTGGTGAACTTTACTGCGAACTGAATGAGATTGCGCATTAGTATTGTCCTTTTGGCAATCTGGCCAGTTGCCATCTTTCTTGGAAGTGGTCTTCTTAATCGTAGGGTATGATACGTGGAGTGTCAACGGCCGGAGACGGCAATCACTTGCCTAGTCGCAGGCCGGAAAACCCGCCTGACAATACGGTCTTTCCGTTGGGCGAGAACGTAATTGACGGGATGAAATCCTTGGTGCCCACACTGAAGACGCAGCAGCGCGCCGGCCGCTAGAAGTTGCAAAATGTGCTCGACAACCTCAAACCTGCGTCGCGAAAGGTTGAGAAGATGTTGATTGATTCTGCTGGAAGGGAAATCGCTATTTCGAGCGTTGGCGCGATACCTCGAAGCAGGTTCACACCTACCTCCGTTACTCTCGTGTTCTCTCAGATCACGCTCTCTATTTTGCTACATCGATTCAGGAGCATCATGCACGGGGCGAAGTTCTGTTCACGGTCTAAAGGGAGAAACGCCAGCCGAATCGGTTCCTTCATCAGAGATTCTACACCGTAGAATTCTTTGTGCAGATCAGCGAGAATGCGAACCGAACGATTTGCAAGGCTGTCCAGATCAATGGCATCATATTCCATTCGAGGCATCGGGCATGGGCGTGTTCGACTGGCTGTTTGGAAAACGTCGTGAAGAGCCGGGGGAGCCATTGCAGCAGTTTCCTTGGGATCGCCGTCCCTCCATTTATGAACACCTCAAGGCCCATGTCCGATCAGGCCAAAAGGGTCTCGCCGAGGGCGGACAAACGCTTCCCGACGAAGCACAAATCGCCGCAAAGTCAACGGTCAGATGGGCAGCAGGGGCAATGGACGGCGTTTCCACTCATCACATGGGCGGCAAGAACACGGATGAAGCCAGCCAGCTTCTGAAGCTGGTTCGGACGTACTCGACTTCACCAACTGTCAGGAACAAGGCGAAAGTTTATGAATTTCTCGTGGAGAACCATGTCGTCTCAGCGATCGACCCCTTCCTGGAAGCTCTCAGAGAAGAAGCCGCAGTGAATCATGAGCGGGTGTACGATCTCGCTAGATCGTTTGCTACCGAATCGCCAGCCCGTGAACCAGTGAAGTTCGGCATCGCTCTCCTTGGCTTGTTTGGACAGGAACAGGACATCGATATTCTCCGCACGATAGGGCGACACGAGGAGTTTACGCTCTTCTGTGCCGTTGCGCTGGGAAACTCCTGCGAGGATGGAGAAAGCGAACTCTGGGAATTGGCCAAGCACGTAGACGGATGGGGACGCATACATCTTGTTGAGCGGCTCTCCAAGACCGAGAATCCTGACATCAAGGATTGGCTAATCCGTGAAGGTTACAAGAACTCGATTATGTTCGAGTATCTTGCCTACCCATGCGCTGTTGGTGGTAGCCTGCTTGAGGCTATGGAAACGGACGAAATTGACGACGATCTGCTCCTTTCTGCCGCCGAGATTATTAAGGCGCTTATCGTCGGCGGTCCGGCAGAAAACATGGACGATTACGAAGATGGTGCTGTCGTCACTCACCTTTTCTTGAACCAGATGGAAAAGGGAAGATCGGCGTTATCGGAGTTTCAGGCCGTGAATGCGATCCGTGTTTTCCTTTCTGAGAAGGAAGCTGACTGGCAAGCACGAGGCAATCGAGGCTGGACGGTTGAAAAGCGAGAGGAGATGTTGCGTCAGTGCTCGGCGATCACCCAGCAGCCTCACTGGCGGGATCGTGTTCTTACGGGCCTACGCTCTGAGGACGACGTAGAGTTTGATCTTGCAGGCAGAGCAGCTGCCGTCCTTCAAATTGACGCCTGGCCCTTTCATTGGGATCGTTTGAAGAAGGAGCCTTTGCAAGCGGGTCGTTGGTTTGGCGTTATGCAGGATTGCAACGACAGCCGCATCGCCGATGTCGTTGCTCTGGCTGAATCGTCGCTGCCCCTTCAACAAATTGCAAGCGGACCGAGCACGGCAATCGGTTTGGGACCAGGCTATGAAGCTCACAGTTCTCTAGGCTTCATTCTCCAAGACCTAGGTAGATTCCCTCGGCACGGCATGCGTTTAGTCGAGGCAGGTTTGCAATGCTCCACCATTCGGAACAGGAACATGGCACTGAAGGCGCTGTCCGAATGGGGAAAGGACAAGTGGCCCGCCAACATCGTATCGCTATTGAAAGAGGCGTCTGAGCGTGAACCCGACCAAGAAGTGCGACGGCGAATTGACAACGCCATTGCGGGGAGACCACTGGACGAGAACGAGTAAGCTGTCGCATCGATCTGCGTCTCCTCGGTCACGAACTACTGGTTAGGCCCAGAGCCTATTCCAGCACCGCCTTATCTTTTTTGGGGTCAATCTCGAATAGGTTGCTGGCGCTACCAGCTACAGAAGAACCAAGTCCCTAAAATGATCTCATGGAAACAAGAGAACGAATCCGAGCGGCCATACAGGAAAACCCTAACCAGATGACCATGCTTCTGGCCCACAAGTTCGGCGTGCCAGAAGTCGAGATTATTCGTGCCTTTCCGGACGACCGGGCCGTTGAGCTAGACTCGAACCGTTGGGAAGAGTTGATCCGCTGTCTTGAGGCGTTCGGTAAGGTGCATGTCATCGTTTCCAACGGGGGAGCTACCCTGGAGGCCAACGGCGAATTCGGGAATTTCAGCACGACGGGGGATTTCTTCAACGTCCAGAACAAATCGCTGGACATGCACATCCGTTGGCGGGAGATCGGGGCGGCATTCGCCGTTGAAAAGCCCGGCCACCTCCATGGGAAAAAGACGTTCAGTTTTCAATTCTTCGACCGTTCGGGCCAGGCTGCCTTCAAGGTATTCTTGGGTTTCGGGAACAACATTCCTTCCGATAAAGCCGAACAATTCATTCAGGTTCGGGATACATTCCGAAAAAAGTGAGCGAACAATGCCACACAAGAAGCTCTCCCAAAACTCTCCCTGTCCTAGCAGCAGTGGCAAGAAGCACCAACACACCTGGTTCGGCAGTCGATGAGGACGAAAGATGACCGAGACCGCCTTTTTATTCGAGACAACAGCTCCGTACTACGCCCGTTTCAGGCCAGGCTATCCTGATATATTCTTTCGGCACGTCATCCAACGATTCGGGCTGGATGGACAAGGGCGGTTGCTTGACCTGGGCTGTGGCACGGGTCAACTGACTCTGCCGCTTGCCCCATTATTTGCTGAAACCATCGGCATGGACCCGGAGATCGAAATGCTGGAGGAAGCCGAACAGCAAGCCAAAGAGGCCGGCGTTGCCAACATTCAATGGCTCCGAGGAAGCTCGGCTGACCTGAACGCTAACTTGGGCTCGTTTCGGCTCGTAGGAATGGGCCGCTCCTTTCACTGGATGAACCGAGACGCTGTGTTAGCAGCACTGTTCGACATCGTTGAACCGGGCGGCGGCGTGGTGATCGTTTCAGAGAAAAGCCTGTGGAAGAGCGAGCGGAACTGCGAGGAGGTCACGAAAAAGGTCATCAAGAAATGGTTAGGCGAGCGTCGTCGGGCCGGCAGCTCCTTTTATGCGCACCCCCAGGATCACCACGAGGTTGTCATCGATCGATCTCCCTTTAAGTCGGTTGAAACCTTTCGGCTCCGCTACGAGCATACGTGGTCGGTGGAACAGGTCATCGGCTATTGTTATTCGACGTCTTATTGCTCGGTCAAACTCTTGGGAGACAACAAAAAGGCATTCGAGGACGACCTCCGTACCGCCCTGATCGAGTTCGAGCCGTCGGGTGTTTTCGTGGAGCAAGTGGAACTTGAGACATTTCTTCTATACAAGAAATGATCACGGCATTGGTGCCGCCACAGTGGAATGCCAACGGTCTTAATGATGGGCTATGGCTGGCTCCTGCACCTGCTTTGGGGGTGGTCATTTCTCAGCCGAGTTCCGGTACAGCGATGAACACATCCCCGGCCCGAACAATGATCGGCTCGGTCAGATCAACCCAGCCACCTGAGCCCACGGTCTCAGTCGCCAGCAGGCCCAGCCGTTCGCCGGTGCCGGGGTCGATGCTGAACACAGACACACGCTGGCCAGCCGGGACGCCTTCGAGATGAAACCGTGGAACAAGCCGGTCCTCCGCAAAGCGAAAGGTGAACCACGGGTCTTGGTAAAGCGGCAGCATCTCAAAGACATCCATCAGGCACCTTCTACGGCAGAAGCGTGGATTTCGGGGACGTAGCCGGCCCGGATCGTCTTCACGGTCGAATTCGGCGTAAGCATCTTTACTTCTTCACCTTTCGGTCGCCGCCGTCGCTCGCCATAGCCTCCCGGTTGCTTGATTCCAATCGTTGACGTTCAACCGCCAAGCTCCCTACTTTGGGTTATCTCCTCATCGACTGGATCAGTAGCACCGTCCCAACCAAGAGAAGGCCGAGATGGATGTAGCGGAGGAACGAACGTTCTCTCATGCGTTGGTTAATCGCTCGCCCAAGGAATATCGCTGCCAAGGCGAAGGGCAAAGACCAAAAGTAGTAGCGAGTCACGGCTGGCACCCAAAGACCAGCTAACCAGTACCCGCAGAAGCCGAGCAAACTGGCCGGAAGAAAATAGCCTTGAAGTGTGGCGCGGAAATGTTCGGGCGACCAACGGCGAAGAGAACCGTAGATCACCAGCGGCGGCCCGTTCATCCCGTAAGCCCCTCCGAGGATGCCCGCACCGAATCCGAAGAGCCACGCCCATCGGTCGTTCTTCAACTCGTACTGACTGCGGCTGACAAGGCAGTATAACGAAAACCCGATTATGACCACGGCCAGAATTGCCTTGACTACCGTTTCTGCAACCGCCGTCAGCAACCACAGACCCAATGGAATGCCGAAGAGAGTCGAGACTATAAGCCAGCCGGCACTGCGGACGTGAATCTTGTGCCAGTCCTGAGCGACGACAATTCCGGCGACGGTGATCGAGACGAGGGTAGCCAGCGGCACGGCCTCCTCCACCGGGATCAGCAGGGCGAGCAGTGGCACGGCGACCAGAGCTTCGCCAAACCCGAATGCCGACCGGATCAGTGTGGCGAGAAATATGACGGCCAGCACCGGGAGGATCGGCCATTCCGCTCCCATCTCGTTCTCCTGGCCTTCCCTCACTACGCGGGATGTTTTTTCCAGTCACGATGTCCCATGAGCTCCGTACGTCAAGTATGACCCCATTCTCGGATTTGGAGACGCGTATGTCTCGTGATCATCGCTCTTTTCAGATGCGATTGCTCCCAACACATACCTTCCCGAAGTACTGGGACGAACCAGTCGGCAAAGGTGATCATGGCTGTATTCTCGGTTTGGCCGGAACGGGGAGCACGAAGAGGAGGAAAAATAGGGACCCCAGGTTGGCGAGTTGGCGTTTCGTGAGCGCAAACAGGCTGAAGAGGCCGAATAGCTCTGCGAGTCGCATCGGTCGCCAGTACAGACCCCTAGGAATTCTCTGCCCAGCGTGAGGACCGGCCCAGTCCGAAGGATGCGATTATAGCAATCAGAATTCCACCCATCGTCAACACCTTGTCGATGAAGAACTCTCCATTCGTCTGCTCCGTGATGGATTTGTGGTGGAGTTGTAGGTTGCTGCCCACGATCAACATTACAAGTCCCATGACGAGTACGACTGCCGACGGGATTTGAAGCCTTTTCATCGCTGATAGTCTCCTGAAAAAAGTTGTTCTTTCGGATCATTCTTTCGCTTCAGGACCCGCGGGGTCTGTTGATTATCCTTCTTGGCCGTGAACACCGTCGGCTATTCCTCGCCCCAACATTCCAGAGATCGTGAGGTTGTCGTCGTTCTAGGCTTTTGCCTGAGCTGGACAGTGTTCGGCCAAAAACTCCTCGACGGCTTGCTGGTGCTCAGGCGGAACAGGCAACGCCCCTTGGAACAACGGCGAAAGGGTGCCATTTGCTCGCACCAGCAACGTGGAGTCAGTCACCCAGCGATAGGAGCCAATCTTGCCCCATCGCAGCAGACTCCAGTACAGCCACATCCCGCTCTCCCGGACCTGAAGCCGGCCGGTTGCCATGATGAGCCAGTAGGCTGCGAACGAAACCCCGAATACAGGCCCGGCGATGCCAAAAAAGGACGTTGCGAGGCCCGACGTTAGTCCCATAATCAGGAACAGCGAAGCGTTTATCAGAAACAGAGTTTTTGTTGGATGAGGGCCGCAGTCCAGCAGAACCCGACCGCCGGTGTTTCGGCCGTATAACCACGTTCCCAGGAAGACCAGGAAGATGAGGCCCGACAGCAGTGCCCAGGCAAGCCCGAACGATTCGAGGATGCCTTGGCCGGATATCAACCAAAGCACAACCGCAAGCGGAAGCCAAACAATTAGCAAGCCCACGCCGCAAATGAGGGCGTTCTTCGCACCCTGAGCCCAAGCAGTTGCAGTCATTCGTGGTGGCATGGTTCGCCTCGTTCCTTGTCAGGTCAGTCCTTGACCGCTTCCAATGCCTCATTTCTCGACGAGCAGATCGGCCACAAGCGGTCCAGTTTCGTGACCTGGAGGATTTCCTGTTCGTGGTCAGAGACGTTGCAGAAGACCATGCGTCCATTCCGCATCTTGACCTTCTTCCAGAGCTTCACGAAGAAGCCGAGGGCGGTGGTGCCGTAGTAGTCCGTCTTGTGGAAGTCCAGGATGACATGCTTGATTCTGGGGTCATTTAGAAGTTCAAGAATGTCCCTCGCTCCCGACTCGATCCGTTGGTAGTCCAGTTCCCGCAGGTCCACAGTTGGGACGACGATGATCGTGTCGTTGTGCTCCTCGATCTCGAAGACGGCTGTCGCCGTTAGCAGTATTGCGTTTGCCACAGTAGCTTTCTCCATAGGGACGTATCATGCGCCTCACGATGCACTGAGAAACTGTCCGTAGTCCTCGGCGGCGGTTTCCACCTGAGTTTGGGACAAAGCGCAGGGGCATGAAGCGAAAAAGCCGACGTGGGGGAACACCTTGAAGCGTTCTTCCACGTCGGCTTACTCTTTAACGAACCTCCCGGCAGGGCCGGGTTGTCCTTCATCTAGTCATCCGACGACTTTCTCCGCTCATTTTACGCTTCGGGTGGGGGAATGCAAGTGCTCACTCACTCCGACCCTTACTCGGAAGACGGCGGTGCAGGTTCACAGGGGGGTGGGCAATACAATGACCAAAGCGGCGTGTGGAAAGTAGGTCACGATGACCATGACCTGCACACCCAATCAGCAATCCGGCGCAGGATGCCCGGCAACGGGATAAGGGCTATCCGGCGACTCGCATGTTCCTTCAAGCAGGGTTGTCGATGGTGAACATCGGCAGCGGATACAATGGCGGAAACATGGAATTTGCGATGAAATCAACGGTCGATGAAATCCGCCAAAGATTCGACGCCGACGTGGAGCGGTTTTCCAACCTCGACACCGGCCAGTCTGCCAGGGTCGATGCGCCGCTGGCAATGGCGCTGATCGCCCAGGCGGCAGCGGCCACGACGCCGCACTCCCACCACGTCCTTGACGTGGGCTGCGGGGCCGGCAACTACACTCTCAAACTGCTGGAGTCCTTACCGAATCAAGGCCCCTGGATGACGCTTTCCAAGGAAGTCCCATCCTCCCGGCCACGAAGTTGAAGGACGACGTTTTGCATAGGGTGGGCCATCGGTCATCTCACTGAAGGGACTGCGGGATGTTTTATTCCAGCCACGATGTCCCAAAAGCTCCCCGGCGTCAAGTATGACCCCGTTCTTGGATTTGGAGACGCGGGTGTCCCCGTTTGCGGCCCAGCAGTTACTGCTGAGCCTCGATCCGCTGTCCTCGCTCGCCAGCAGGACTTTCCAGGTCTTCGCGACGCGGTCCAGGTTCTTCGCACGCCGATCCTTGCTTGCCGCGAAGGCTCTTGGTAAATTCTAGCCATTCTCCGTATCCCCATCTCGGCCGGTGCCGTGACAGCCCGGAATCTGCGAACAAGCAGGCAGGTGGCAGTGAACCCACAGCCTTAATTGGAGCAATCGGATGCGAACTTTTTTCATCGGAATGCTGTTGACTGTCGGCATCTCGGCAGTGTGCCTAAACGCGGCTTCGGCCCAGGAGGACGTAACTCATCGGTTAGATGAGTTATCGAACAGGGTGACAAAACTGGAGTCCGAACCGCGAACCCAGACAATCATCCATGAGAAAGAATCGACGGGAGGTGTGCTGTTTCTGTTTGGCGTCTTTTGCGCTCTCTGGGCGCAGAACACTAATCGCAATCCTTGGCTATGGTTTTTTCTTGGAGTAATCTTCAGCATCATCACTGTGCTGGTCTTGCTGTCCAAGAACTCGGATGATCTAAGGAATGCAGGTAGGAATGGGCCGCCGAGCTAGCCTGTGGATACCGTTGAAATGGGACCTTCCTTCCAGCCATCTGGCGACCTTCTCGCCAGGGTTTCCGTTAGCCCGCAATTCACGAAGGGCGTCATACCCGCTCAAACGGTGCCCGGAAAGCCTACCGAGCCATAGGCGACATGGGGATGCGAATATGTCGGCTGCGGGAGAGAACGCGCCCGGAGACGATTTACCAGATTAGGAGGGCAGGAAATGGCATCGCTCCGGATCACCCAACATCCCGGCATGAGCCCCGGCCAGCAAATCCCACGCAATATCGACTGCTTCGTTATCGACCACGACGTGGTGCGAATACGGCTACTGCCCAATCAGAAAATCCAACTCGATATCGACTGCTTCGTGATCGGGCGCGAATCCGACTGCCACCTGGCCGTCCCCTCCCCGAGCGTCAGCAGGCGGCACGCGCAGCTCCGGCTCGAAGACGGGCAATGGTCGATCGAGGACCTGCGGACTCGGAACGGAACGTGGGTCAACGGACAACGGATCCACAGCCGCATCCCGCTCAGCCACAACGACGAGATTCGCGTCCCCAATTTCATGGCGGTGTTCGAGAACGTCTGACATGAGACAGCGGGAGAAGCTGCCACGTGGGCGAGAGGGTATCGGGTGCCATCGGTTCTTATATTGAGGCCAGGCGGCCAAGTCTCGGCCGGCCGACCCAGATCAAGCAGCGTCCCCGGTCAGTTGAATCATCGACTCTTTTTCCCGTCGTGACAATGCCTTCATCGCTGCCTCACGCTTCAGGGCCAGACTCCGGCTTGCGTGGCTCTCCTGGTAGACCAGTGCAATTGGGCGGCGGCCACGGGTGTACCTGGAAGCGGTTCCGTTGTCGTGCTGCTGGCAGCGGCGGTTTATGTCCTTCGTGATGCCGGTGTAGAGCGAATCATCGGCACACCTGAGCAAATAGACAAACCAATGGTCCGAGGAATTGTCACCCATACCGATCCACTGGTTCCGTTGAGCTGGCCTACGAGGCAGCGGCCGCTTCATATGTCTTTCATTTCTTCTTCGAACTTACTGTGCCGCCCACGACCGCAGTGCGAATTCATCGTCGGCCACTCTTATGAAGAGGGATGACTCACCATGCTCCCGGATATCCCTGTTGAGCGTGTCACGAACATCGGCCTCGCTTGCCCGCCACAGTTTCATTTCCATCATCTGCGATGCCAGCCAATAACTGCTTTGTGGCTCACCTTGGTCCGTGAGGATGAATTCGCAGGCATCGAGCAGAGTGTCGATCATACGGTCTTTTCGGAAATCCCGAGCTGGAAGTCGATCACAGTCCGTGTCTATCACTTAATCATCTTGAGTTGAGCAATCTTGCCCAAAAGGTAGCCCAGTTCGTCGCCGTCCAGCTCGGCCACCTTGGCGATGCCATGAATGTTGCGGATGAGATCGGCTTCGGCTCCGATGAAAAGGTCGAACCCCGCATTCTCTTCGGTGCGGGCCAAAAGACACCGATCCGATGTGACGCACAGTTGCAAGATCCTTGGCGTGGTCCAGTCCTCGTCGAGCAGACAGCCAATGATTGCCCCGAATTGCGGGCTGATCTCGATCACTCGCAGCTTGCGGGCACAATCCTGGCGAATCTGTTCAGGCTCTCGAAGATCAGCCATTCTTGCGTTCTCGACGGAAGCAGCGGTAGGTAGCGTATCGGCCCAGGCTGTTGCCGCTCGTTGACACATGTTACCCTGAAGATTCTACTGAGTCGGCGATGCTGTCAAAAGTACTGGTTTGTTACACGCTTCCTGTCCCAAGCGACCGATCACAAATGGGGGGGTACCGATGTGCGTTCGCTTGCTCTCCATGATGCTGGTTCCCATGCTGGCCCAGGTCCCACGCGTGCAGGGGGGGGGAGAAAATGGCGGTCGCGGCCATCGAGAGGCTGGGCGGCAAGGTCGAAAGGGATGAAAAGGCTTCCGGCAAGCCGGTGATCAAAGTGGACCTCGCTTTGAGCCGCGTGACGGACACTCGACTGAAAGTTCTCAAGGACTTCAAGAGCCTGCAGACGCTGGACCTCACCTACACGAAGGTGACGGACGCAGGGCTGAAGGAACTCAAAAGCCTCCATAGCCTCCAGACGCTTTACCTCGGCATAACCGAGGTGACGGACACGGGTCTGAAGGAACTCAAAAGCCTCCATAGCCTCCAGACGCTTTACCTCGGCGACACTCAGGTGACGGACATGGGGCTGAAGGAACTCAAAGAGCTCAAGAGCCTGCAGACGCTGGACCTCCACGGCACCAAAGTAACAGACGCGGGGTTGAAGAGACTCAAGGACCTCAAGAGTCTGGAGAAGCTGTTCCTTGACTCCACCCAGGTATCGGACGCTGGGCGGAAAGAACTCAAAGACCTCAAGGGCCTGCAGACGCTGGGCCTTCACGCCACCATGGTATCGGACCCAAGGCTGAAAGACCTCAAAGACCTCAAGAACCTGCGGAGTCTGATTCTCCGCTACAGCGAAGTGTCGGAAGCGGGGCTGAAGGGACTCAAGGACCTCAAGAGCCTACGAATGCTGAGCCTCGGAGGAACCCAGGTGACGGACGCGGTGCTGAAAGAACTCAAGGACCTCAAAAGCCTGGAGTGGCTGGACATATCCGAAACCAAGGTGACCGACGCGGGGCTGAAGGAACTCAAGGAAATGAACAGCCTGCAGACGCTGAACCTCGACGGTACCGAGGTAACGGACGCGGGGCTGAAGGAACTCAAGGAAATGAACAGCCTGCAGACGCTGAACCTCGGCTACAGAGTGACAGACGCGGGGCTGAAGGAACTCAAGGACCTCAAGAGCCTACGAACGCTGAGCCTCGGAGGAACCCAGGTGACGGACGCGGGACTGAAGGTTCTTAAGGAGTTCAAGAACCTGCAGAAGCTGGACCTCACCAGCACCAAGGTGACGGACGTGGGACTGAAGGTTCTCAGGGACTTCAAGAGCCTGCAGAAGCTGGACCTCACCAGCACCAAGGTGACGGACGCGGGACTGAAGGGACTCAGCGAAATGAAGGGCCTGCAGTCGCTAAACCTCAACTACACCAAGGTGACGGACGCAGGGCTGAAGTGGCTCAAGGACCTCCAGAGCCTCCAGACGCTGCACGTCGGTGCCACTCTCGTGACGGACGCAGGGCTCAAGGAGCTCAAGGACCTCAAGAATCTGCGATGGTTGGAGCTTAATGATACCGCCGTGACAGCCCAGGGGCTTTGGAAACTCAAGGAAGTCCTGCCCAACTGCCGCATTTCCCGCTGACGTGCCGAGGCTGGCCCCGGCGCCGAATTGCCGGCCGTAGAACCGCGTAATGTGGTTGGCTTCTAACGCACAATCGCACTGAGCCGGTCAAGTTGAAATTGGGAGAATCCCCGATGCACGTTTACTTGCTAGCTGTTGGAGTGCTGCCCTTCTTGACCATAGCCGCCCAAGTTTCCGAGAAGGAAGAGAAAGCGGCCGCGGCCATCGAGAAGCTGGAGATTAGCATCGAACGGAACGAGAAGGCTCCGGGCAGGCCGGTGATCAGGGTGTACTTCGACGGCATAAAGGTGACAGACGCGGAGCTGAAGGACCTCAAGGAACTTACGAGCCTCCAGACACTAGACCTCCACGGAACCCAGATCCAGGATGCGGGCCTTAAGGAATTGGCCGGTTTGAATCAGCTGGAGCAGTTGTTCCTATCTGCCACCCGGATCACTGACGTGGGGCTGAAGGAATTGGCCGGGCTAAAAAAACTGCAGTATCTGGCACTGAACTACACTAAGGTCACAGATACTGGACTGAAGGAACTCAAAGAACTCACGAGCCTCCGGACACTTGGCCTCGCCGGAACCCAAGTGAAGGGTGCCGGGCTGAAGGAACTCAAGCACCTCAAGAGCCTGGAAACCCTTTACCTTTACAACACCAAAGTGACGGACGGGAGCCTGAAAGAACTCAAGGAACTCAAGAGCCTGCAGCATCTTTACCTCAACGGCACCAACGTGACTGGCGAGGGGCTGAAGGAGCTCAAGGAATTGAAGAACTTGCAGACGCTGGGCCTCGCTTCCACGCAGATATCAAACGCTGGGATGAAGGAGCTCAAAGAGCTCAAGAACCTGCGATGGCTGAACCTCTGCGGCACCAAAGTGACGGACCAGGGGCTGAGGGATCTCAAGGAAGCTATGCCCAACTGCCGGATTTACATACGATCCACATCCTGGCTGCCAGGAAGCCCCAACTCGTCCAGGTGATCCCACCACCGTCCGTCTCGAAACATGTGCATTGGAAACAGAAATGGGGGCGTCTCGGGAATTTCCGAATCGCTCAGGTCCGGATTGGCCCGGTATGACTTGCTTGAAGGTGCCTCGGCAGGAATTATCGCCCCCTGAGTAGAGTTGGGTCGTTCACTTCAGCTACTCACTTCTTCGACCAGGCGGCCGCGATCTTACGCTTACTCCGGTACGTTTTCTTCACGGCGATTGACACGTCACGTCCCACTCATGCCGGGCTCAATCCCGCTAAATTGCGTCCAGATCCGGGTCACATTCTGTGAGAGCAATCAGTTAGCTTTCCCGTCATGAGTTTTGGGCCGCTTTTACCCGGAAAACTGACCGTCAAAGCGGTCAATTCCGGGTTCGAGGGTTTTTGAGCTAAGCACCCTGGCCATTCGGCTCTCCCCTTGCATGCTTTGTGACCAGGACCCTAATCGGCTCCGATCAATCGGTAAAACACTTGAACATCCTGAATGGATACAGACCTGGTGTAGTGGACCCCAAAAACTGGACCACGGATTAAGATAGACTTTAACCGGCGGAGGGCCGGTGAAACCGGCCGTGGGTCAGGAGGACAAGGATGCCTCGAAAGTCGAAGCATAGCGCGGGTTTTAGAGCGAAGGTAGCTTTGGCGGCTGTGAAGGAAATGCACACGATGAGTGAACTGGCGAGCCAGTTCGACGTGCACGCGAACCAGATTCACAAGTGGAAGCGCCGGCTCGTGGAAGGCGCCGAGGAGTTGTTCACGCGCCCAGGAGAGGATCGCCAGGGCGACGACGCCGAGGTCACCGAGCTCTATGAGCAGATCGGTCGGCTGAAAATGGAGCTGGAGTGGCTTAAAAAAAAAGCTGCCCAGTTCGGCTGAGGTGCGGCGTGGATTGGTTGAACCAGAGCACGCGTCGTTGAGCGTGCGGCGGCAGTGCGAATTGCTTGGGCTGAATCGCTCGACGTGGTACTACGAGCCGGTGCCGGAGTCGGCAGAGAATCTGGCGTTGATGCGGCGGATCGACGAGCAATATCTGCGGACGCCTTACTTCGGCAGTCGTCGCATGGCGGTGTGGTTCCGGGCCCAAGGGGAAGAGGTGAACCGCAAGCGCGTGCAGCGCTTGATGCGGGCGATGGGTCTGGAAGCGATCTATCCGAAGCCGCGGACGACGTTGCCGGGAGCCGGGCACAAGATTTATCCGTACTTGCTGCGCAACGTGGCGGTGACGCGGCCGAACCAGGTGTGGAGCACCGACATCACGTATGTGCCATTACGCTGCAGTTTTCTGTACTTGACGGCGATTCTCGACTGGTACAGCCGTTACGTGCTGGCGTGGCGCTTATCGAACAGTTTGGACGTGGACTTTTGTGTGGAGACATTGGAAGAGGCACTTGGCCTGGCGCGCCCAGAGATATTCAACAGCGACCAGGGAGTGCAGTTCACGAGTCGGGAATTCACAGGTCGACTGGAGTCGGCGGCAGTGGCGATCAGCATGGATGGTCGCGGTCGGGCCTTGGACAACGTGTTCGTGGAGCGGCTGTGGCGGAGCGTGAAGTACGAGGAAGTGTACTTGCACGATTATGCGACGGGCGCAGAATGCCACGCGGGGTTGAGCGCCTACTTGAGATTTTACAGCGAAGAGCGGCCGCATCAGTCGCTGGCTTATCGGACGCCGGCGGAGGTGTACTGGGGCAGAAGCGTGCA
>Ga0207071_1020_pt1 | contig 32515 bp, 22 predicted proteins | sample Alteio_BWMinHeat_67_FD_153531 | JGI IMG/M metagenome (GOLD analysis project Ga0207071, IMG submission 153531) | Enriched cells from forest soil in Barre Woods Harvard Forest LTER site, Petersham, Massachusetts, United States -... | ecosystem: Environmental > Terrestrial > Soil > Temperate forest >...
TGAAGCGGTTGGTGTTGGCGGTAGCGTTAGCGTGGGCGATGGCGACGGTGGGATAGCTGACATTGGGTAACTCGACGGGCGCGGGAACGGTGCCGGCGATTGCGGGCGGTGTGGCAGGCAGCGCGGCGGCAGCGGCGCTGAGACTCGCCTGCATGCCGTTGGGCTGGGCTTCCGCGCGGTCGACGACGTCCGCCGGTTCGGGTTGCAGCAGGGAGGAATCTATGTACTGGGGTCCCTCGTTTCCGGGAACGTCGAGGTTCAACGAGCTCAACAGATCGGGTGCAGACGCATCGCGCCGAGTCAACGGTGGATCACTCGGCAGGAACAGCTTGCGCACTGTGGCGATGATTGAGGTGTGATCGAAGTGTCGCTCTGTGCCATCAGCGGCGGGTGGCGGGCGTATTTTGCTCCCGGGCTTTATGTACGGGGAGATAAGGACCGCGGGCACCCGGACGCCGTAGGTGTCGAAGGCGTAGTTATAGTCCGTGTTGACGTTGGCGTCCGGCGAAGCAGCCAGAGGCGGAGGCACGTGATCAAAGCAGCCGCCATGTTCGTCGTATGTAATGACTAGAAGAGTTTTCTCCCAGCACGGCGATGCTCGGACGGCGTTGTAGACTTGGGCGATTAGTTGTTCGCCGTAGGTGACGTCGTGCGGTGGATGCTCGTCGTTGGGGATGTTGTTGAGAAACAAATCCGAAAAATAACGGGGCTCGATGAAACTATAATTGGGAAGACTTCCCGTCTGTGCGTCCGCGAGAAACTGGCTGAAGCGGCGAAAATGGAACAGCGCGGACAACCATATATCGCCGAGCAATATGGATTGCGGCATGTCATGAAAGTACACACGCCAGGGTTTGCCTGCCTTCTGCAGCCGATGGAAAATGCTTTCTGCCGGAAACGGCACGAGGAAGGTGCTGTTGTCGACGTGGCCGCGGGCAGTTCCGGTGTGCGCGAAGAATCGATTGGGCCAAGTTTGACAAGGCGCAGAGGCATACCAGTCATCGGATACGCCGAATGCCCTTGCGAGTTGGCTGATGACAGGCACCTGCGTGGGGTTGAAGAAATGCATGGCGTTTCGAGGCGCAAAGGGGCCATCCTTGGACGCTGGTTGGTTGGCGTAGTTGGCCGCAAAGCCGCTCATGTTAGGGGGCGCTCGAGTTCGCTTGCCATCCGGTCCAAAAAGCTGTTGGTTGATGTCCTTGAACTTCTCGCCGGGGTCCGGTTTGGGTGTACAGGCGATATCAGTGGGCATTCCGTCGCCGCTCCACACGCCGATGGTTGCGTTTGCGTAAGGGTTGCTTTCGTTAAGCGTGAGTCCGCGGTAGTCTGGATCGTCCGGATACAGCCGTCCCAACATGCAGTCGAACGAACGGTTTTCGAGCATGAGGACGATGAGGTGCTGAATGTCCGCGGCCATGTCAGTTGTTCTTTTCCGGAATTTTGAAGCCAACATAGCCGGCGCTGCTTATGCCCATGAGTGCAAGCAGGGTGCCGCCGAACTCCGGCATGGCGAGATTCCGGTAGACCCCGATAATGAACACGCCACCTAGGATGATTGTCCAGCAGAAGACCTGCAGCCGATGAATTGCAGTACCGTTAATATCGGTGATGATATCCTTCAAGAAGCCCTGGGTGGTGAAGGGACGGATGTTCGCGTGATAGGTCGCGAGGCGGTTGTTCAGGTCATTGATTTCAAGCGTGAGCTGAGCGATGCGTTGGGCGCTTGGCGGCGACGGTGACTTCAACTCCTGGGTCTTCGCATCGATGTCGGCATACGCTCGTTCAACGTCGTCATAGCTGTTGAAGCCGAGGGCGCGCAGGCCGCGATTGACAAAGTCAGCGGGGGAATCTTTGTTAGCATCCACCGCGACTGCTGCCAGCGCCGTAGCGCCGGAGATGCCCATAAGCACCAGGGCTTGCTGGCTGACGGTGTTGTAGTCCCAGGTCGCGATGTATAGGAAGATGAAGGAACAAAAGATAAGTACAAACCAAAACGCCATCTGGCAGCGGGCCAGACTATAGGTCTGCTTGGTCGGCTCGATTTGCGGCAAATAGCTGTCGCGCAATGTCGTGCTGTGCTGCGCACTAACGACCACTAGCACGACGACCGCAACGATGAGAATGGCGGCGATGGCGAGGCCGATGGGGCCGAACACCTTGAGGTGCAACAAGTCGGTGCCGTTTGCACCCGTGATGGTGGGTTTGGCGGCAGTTTTGTCGGTGGTCTTTTCCCCCAAGGCGACGTCGACTTCGACGGACGGATGTGCGACCGAGGGCGCGCCCAGGAGCGAGGTCCATAGATCCCTGTTCTTATCGTTGCGCTTCAGCTCGAAACCTAGGCTACGCGAGTCTTTGCGGTACACGGGGTCGGAGAGACCATGCACTTCCTGGCCATTCAAGAAGAGTACGTAGCGACTTGAATCGATAGTTGCGTTCGGCGCCGCCAGGTTTGTAAGTTGCACCCAGAGCGTCTCATTGAGCCCAACCGGCGTCGCTGGATTATTTCCATTGAGGAAAGTAATGGCGGGAGGCGGGTCGGTAGCGGCCAAGGGCGCCTGCGTGGCGGCAAGCAAAGCAGGCAAAAACAGGCAAACCAACCACAGTATGGGGGACGGCTTGTTCATGGACCCTCCTTGGTACGGCGTCTTCGAGCAAATCCCAACTGATTCCTGGTTCATTCTAGCGCATGCGCGCGAATTTGCATAAATTGGGTACCTATTGAGGGCTTATTGAGGCACTCGGAACCTCGCAGAATGCTGGAATGGCTTCACATCAGCCCGATCGCCTTGGCTCTCCGCTCGTGATCCTAAGCGCTTCTACAAGCCAAGGCGGATTTAGCCTGCAGTTACCCCCCCGTTTCACGCGCTTGATAGCGTCCTTTATCATTCACATTGGCGGTCAGTTTAGTCCATCAACCCCACCCGGTTTTCATGTGTCACAGCACGGCCCAGCCAACTTCGCGGATAATTGTGCCGGCGCACTCCAAGGCCAAGGTCGCGTCCTCATCGCGTGGCGTCGCCACACCCCGCTTGCTCTGCTCGTTTGGTTTGCCGCGCGAATGAAGCAGGTTGATGATTCGAGCGGAATTCTCGATAAGATGGCGCTTCTCGTTCTTCGCAATACGCGCAAGGTCGCCCAGATCCTTGTGCGACGCATTGAGAACTAACTCCTGAAAGTACGCACCTAGTACGATCGCGGATAAGTCGCGGCATCGATCGATGATTGACTCTGGGCTAGCACGGTAAGCCATCTCTACCACGTGGCCTACTGCCTCCATCACGCGATTGCGGGCCGCCTCTGGCAGCCGGTCCTGCGCAACTTCAGGCAGCACTCCCATATTCGATTTGGACTTCAGAGTCACGAGATCCTCGCCAGTGGAGATTCGCTCAATTCCGAGAACGCGCCACAGAGTCATCGCTTCTCGTACTCCGAGCACAATGGTGATTTCAGTGAGCGGTTCTCTCAGATTCGCCCTCGCTGCCCAGTCGTGAAACCCATACAATTGCTTCTTGATAAGTCCACCGGCACCGATTAAGCGCGAATCGCTCGGCAGCGCCGGATGAGCCTGAACTGCCCAGAGCTGCGGCTGAGCATCGCTAGCCCTATTGTAAAAACGCCCTCGCCGAATCCTTGTGACTGAATCAAAATGATCTTCGCGAAATAGAAGGCGCGCATTACCTAAGTTTGTCGCGGCCGGTACGTCAGCGTAGTCCCCCTCAGATCGGAGTACCGTCGCCAAGCTAATGAATTGCGCAGGCCAAATTGCAACTCCCGTTTGGGCGGGTCCTTCATAGTAGACCCGAGTGTCCCCATCAATGCCCAACATTTCGTGCTCCTTGCAAGAAAATCATTGACGAATCGGATTCGGCCCGACGACTTCGACATTATGCAGTTTCCACGCCCGCAAGTATTTCGTCGTCGTAATAGTTGTACAAAGAGTCTGCGGCTGCGAACCCCTGCGCTAGGCGCTTATGTCCGAGCCGTCCGCGGCCAAGAACTCAAAGAATGATTTAATTGCGTCGCTCAGAGCGGGGCCAAGTCTCGCTGTAGCTCCGGGCCAATCGGACGGGCTAAACTCGACATGCTGATTTACGTCTGGATGAAACGAACGCGTAACCCGCCTCACGATATACGACGGTTGAGCGACCGCTCTCACGAGCCGCTGAGATTGTTTACCGACGCGCTGGCTTCCGACTGCGTCTTGCTTCGCAAAAAAACCACTGAAGACAGCACTTGGAGGCTGACGACTCGCGAGTTGACCCCTCGCGATACTGAGTTGCCGGTACGATGGAATAACAGCCCAATCGCTAGTTTCGGCCTTGGAAGGGAGTGACCGGATAGTCCGATTTTGTCGCACGCCAAATCGGTTGCATAGCCTGACTTGCAAGAGATCGCGCCGCATTACAGTACCTTCGCTGCGCTCAAGCCGTAATTCCAGTCCATCGACTTCCAAGTAGGCGTCGGCGACCGCAATTTGTGCCGTCCACCTCTCGTTCTGCGCATTTGTAAGTGGACAGACCTCGCATTTGAACGTTCCTCTCGACGTGATCTCGGCGGCGGCCTTGGTTAACTCGGATTTAAGCCAAGATATAACGCCGCCGCGCGCTGCCGCTTGAATTCGCGCCTGTTGATCCTGCTGGGCGGCAGCCTCAGCAGCTACGCGCTCTTGCTCTCTTACGTTGCGCTCAAGTTCTGCAAGGGCGGAGAGTCCCATTGCGTCGATTGGCAGCACTCTAGCTTGCTGCTCCCATTGCTCAATGCCCTCGAGATGCCGAGTCACCTCAGCCATGTCGGTTATGCGTCCAGCTTCCATCGTGCATATCATTCTCATCAAGAGAGTCTGCAGAGAGTGGAACCGCTCGCCTTGAGCAAATACGGACTTGTATTGAGGCTCGTGGAGCCGTTCACGTGGCAACAGCGTTCCGCCAGTGAGAGCGTAATAAAGCACTTTACCAAGGGAATAGACGTCGGCCGCTGGGGTGACATCAAGCTTGCCGCCGCCCGCGAGTTCCGGAGCCATGAATTCACGCGGGCCGACCACTTCGTCGGCTTCCGTATGCCGCTCCTGATCGCGTATCAGGCATATGCCAAAATCTGCCGTCCAGAGTTCGTGGCCATTGCCCGTAAACAGGATGTTTTGAGGCTTGACGTCACGATGAATGACATTTGCGGCGTGGGCTGCGGTGAGCGCTGACGCAATCTGCTTGCCGATTTGTATTACCGAGTCTATCGAGTTTCTGTAAAGGGCTAGGCGGCCCGGGGTAGTGAGGTCTCCGCCGGCCGCGACCGGCATGACCAGGAATTGGGACGGCTTTTTTGACTCGTCAGCCGCTGCATCTAGTGCCGAATGATCCACAAGCCGGATGATGTTCGGATGGCTAAGTCGAGAAACAGCTTCAATTTCTGCCTTAAATCTCTCGCGCCTGGTAAGGTTCCTGATGCGTTTCAGGGCGTATTGGCCAGGATGCTCTCCGGTTATATCAACAACGACAAACACCTCGCTTTGGCCTCCCTGCCCAAGTCGTGGCGCATCGATAAGTCGCCAACGATCGCCATAGATCTGTGCCATGAAATGCATGCCTTGCTTACTGAAGATCTGCGAGGGGAATTATACTTCGGTGGAATAACCGCATCCCATCGCAAGCGACGTCAAAAACGATCGCAACACCCCTCTAGCGGATTGCGACTCTGGTTTGGGCGCGCAATGTCAGCGCCACTTCTTGGTAGATCTGAATACCGCTCGCTTCGGGTACTTCAAGCGTCACCGCTAAGGCATAAGGTATATTCCGCACCTCTCCGGGCTCCATTGAATCTGCGCGACAATTGACCTGAAGCGTCACTTTAGTCCCGTCGGAGAAATCGGACGCTCGATTGCCTGAGTAGCATGTGTGCTGCAAAGTACCGCGTTGGACCGAATGCTGATCGCGATCGCCAGAGCCAAGTCCTAGCGATGCAAGTTCACCCGGCTTGGCAGCCCACACGTCCGCACCACGATAGACGTACCGGTTCGGAGTAGTCGGAACCAGCGATGCCACTGTAATAATGAGGCGCCGCTCTTCAGTTACGGCGCGAAGCGCCGTGGGCCAGGGAAACTCATACAGGTGCCCTTCACCGTCGTTGATATCTGCAAATCCGATGGCAGTAACTCGGCCATCTGTGCATCCCAGCGCTCGATCTGGACGAATGCAACCATGGCCCAGAAACCGAGAAATCGCATCCTTGAGTTTCGTCGGCATCACTCCATGTCTGCTCAGCAGTGTTTTAAGCTCTGCTTCCGCATTTTCACTCCAGTTCGCCGTATGTGAGATTAGAGCTTTTAGGACTACCGCGACGTGATCGCCGGATAGGTTTTCCGCGCCACGCAGCACCTCCAGCGTCTCAAAAATCTGAGCTCCCAATCTGGTCGTAAGCGCCGCCGCGGCACTGGTGCCTCGGGTGTGGGAGCGGCGAGGCCCCTGGGCAGGCGAGCTAGCAGCTGCAACCAAGAGCCCAGGCGGTCCTTGCCCATCTATAGCCTCGAGACTCACGTCCCCATTTGTTGAGCCAACGAGTGATTTTCGAAAGAACTGGCGACCTCCCGGTGCGAGCACGTCCGGCTTCAAGATATTTCTATAGCCGCCTCCCACTGCGCTGTACGTGGCAGAGAGACCATTTAACGTGACGGACTCGATTTGTTGAGCCACCAAATTCCCAATGCCCTCTCCTCGTGCCGCACCTACTGTGACAGCGTTGATCGATTCTGCGGGTGCCAGAAGCCTGCGGTTGCGACGATCTAAGTACATCGAGTCAAGAACAAGGGTCTGTATTTGCTCGGGACTAGAAGACGACAATGCACTCTCGGTTATCGCGAGTGTGAGCTTTCTCAAACAGTTTCCTGCGCTTACAACAAAAAGCACCCGATGCCTGAACGAAAGCCAGTCGATCAGTTTTGCCCAAGCACTCATTCGGCGCAAAAACATTCTGTCGGGGTCGCCAAGTGACACATTGATCACGTGGACCCGTTCGCGGCTGCTTCGCTGTTCTCGCGCAACCAAGTCGAGCACAGCACGATGAAATGTATCGATTGCCAATCGATCCGGAGGAAACCGCTCGAGCGAACCCCGGTAGTTTGTCTCCGGTATTAGCACGGGACGCACTACGACAGGCCGCCGCAGCTTGGACGAGCCCTGCGTGAGATCTCCATTGACAATGAGAGAAGCAATTTGGCTTCCATGAACCCGCTCGCTAGCAGGAGCCTGAGATTCTAAATTGTCGGCATCAATTACGTTGACGTAGCCGGCTAAATCGGGGTGATTTTGTACCGGAACGCCATCAATAACGGCTACGACTGGGACTCCGTTGGCCCTACCGCTTTCAGCGACAGGGGCGAGTATATCTGCGCCTTCTACAGTTCGTGGTTCGGCCGCTTGCGTCACACGATGGACCTCGAACACCTCCTCGAACCGGATAAATTCCAATTGGGCGAGATTTTCAAGATCACTGATCGCGGTTACCGGCAGTTCACCTAGCACACCGTGGTAGCCGATCTCCTCAATCACTGCCTGATGCCTTAAAGATCCGCCCAGCCTTTCAAGGTGCCGACGGAATTTCTCCGTTACCTGCTCCCGCGAGATCGCCGATTGCGGCCTGAACCAAAAATCGGCTTCAAACTGGACGGTCTGGAGGCCCGCATCGACGGCTGCTTTCCAGTCTTGCGCCAGACCGCTATCGCGCAGCCGATCCTCAGGGCCCCAAGGTCTGATCCTGAGAATACAATTGAAGACATCGCGCCACGGCGTCGTTCCTGGAGGCCAGGAGTCAGCTCGCCGCCAAATTTCGAATAGACGTCGAAATTCGATTCCCGCGGCGAGAGTTGCTGCGGTCAAGTAGATGTGAGCGGTCGAAATCTGCTCCCGCTTGAGCTTGTCCTTCTTGCTGTAAACCGCGAATCCAAGCGCATCGGCGGCCAGTTCATCGCCGTCCCATTCCCCTAGAATGTTTAGGCCCACCTTAGCAGCTGCTTTCCCAAAATTTGTAACGCTGGTCGCTAGTTCCAGCACCAAGACAGTTTCTGGTGAGGTGTTTTCCGGATCCGCCTGTAGGGCCAATCGTCGCTGCTCGAAATCCTGCTCGAGTTGAGCAATTTGGTCCGAAAGCCGTGTTTCCTGAGAGGCTCGGGATTTCGGGAATAGGAGATTGCCGCCCCCCCGTTTTTTCTTTCTTGGTGCGGTCCCTCGCAGCGGAAAAAAAAGGAGTGGGAGATCAGCCATTCTTTCTGCGTGATTTCCTCACGGTAGGCGACAATTGTCGCAATCGATCCTCAATAACAGACTTAAGATCATTCGTTGGCGCATTTAATACCATCCGACGCGCCACATCCTCGCTAAACTCGGCTAAGTCACTAAAGCTCCTGCCAAAAAATTTTGCGACCAGCTTGGTAATCGGTACGCCAATTGGCGCAGCCAACCGTTCCTCCAATCGGGCGAACCATGCGCGAATTGCTTTAGAATCCGGGATCGTCAATTCAAGCTTGAGCTGAAAGCGTCTCCATACGGCTCGATCTAGGAGTTCTGAATGGTTGCTAGCAACTACGACGACTACTGAGGAAGGTAGGTCATCTATTTGCATTAGCAACGAGTTGACAACACGTTTAATTTCGCCACTCTCATGCACGTCTCCGCGTTCCTTTGCGACGGCGTCAAATTCGTCGAAGAAAAGCACACAGTGGCGCCGTCGCGCATAGTCGAACACGCTCTTCAGGCGTTGCGACGTCTCGCCCAAAAAGCTTCCGATTAAGGTCTCGTAACGGACGACCAGCATCGGTAGTGCGAGTGCGTTGGCTAGCGCCTCGGCTAGAGTTGTCTTTCCATTGCCGGGCGGCCCGTACAGAAGCACTCTGTGGCGAGGCTCCAAGCCATAGGATCTTAAGAGATCGGAGCGATTCTGCTCCTCAATGAGCTCCTTACAGGCACTGCGGATCTGCTCTGAAAGGACAATTAGGTTTAAGTCACGTCGTGGCAATAGCTCAAGGAAATACTGTCTCGCTCTTTCATCCGAAGATGAGACAATTGCTGCGACTTTGTTGCCGGGATCTGCTTTGAGTGCGGCCTCAAGGCGGTCTGCGAGAGCAGCGTGATGCTTTGCGCGTTCCTCCGCGATCATCGCCTCAACGGTGCGTCGAAGTCCGACTTGATCGCCCTCTGAACCCGCGCGAACCAAATTTAAAAGAAGGTCGGCTCGAGCCATTGGATCCTCCGTGAGAAGTGCAAGTCTATAGCATGGCCATTCCCACGTCACGGACCCTCCCTAGCAAGGGATCGGGACCGAACGTGAGTCTGCGATCGAGTTCCTACCCGACTTTTCTGCTGCCTTCGCCATTCCTGATCTTGCGGCATCGATTTTCTCAGCGTATTGCAACGGCATCCGCGTTGACTTCCATCCACCAGCCTGAGTAATTGCCGCCAAATCGATGTTAATCGCAGCGAGGTCCTGAGTCGCGCCTACCCTCGTCGAGTGACCACTGATGTGCCCCACGATGCGATCCGGCATACCGATCCATGCTGCCACTCGCTTGAAAATCTGCGCGATGCTCGCTGGGTTCAAGGAGGCGCCTATTTGAGTTTGCCCGATCAATCGCCTAAATAACGCCCCTTCCTCTATTCCCGCATGCTCCAGCCACACTTTCAACCACCGCACTGTTTCGCGCGATAAATAGGCCGACCTGCCCTGCCCTTCTGGATCAGTCTTTCCTCGCCGTATTAGAACTTGGCCGGTGCCATCTGGATGAAAATCAATGTCCTGTACCTCGAGCGCCACCAGCTCGCCGCGTCGAGCAAGCGTTTCATATGCCACACAGAGCAGCGCTCTCTCGCGATCGGCCCTGAGACCTTCGCCGGCGCTCGCGATAAACTCCTTGATGTCTTTCCACACCAAGGGATGGGCCTGATTTTGTCGAGATGAAGTCTCTCGCCCCATTTTCTTGAGCCCCAATCGCACTGCTTCACTCGAGCAGGGATTCAAGAGACCGGCGGCCGTATGGACTCGCGATATCGTGGCTGCATAACGCCGGATGGTCGCGGGCTTTTTGCCCGCCTGCACTCGATCTTCAATAAATGCACGAATCGTCTTCGGGTCGGCCGGTAAATACGGCTCCCCGAGCGATTCGCAGAAGGCCTGAAAAATCGCGCCATCCGCCTTCTGCGCACGAAGGGTATTGGGCGAGTAAGCGCCCTCCGCCATGGCCTGCCATTCAAGGAGCGCTGCTAGCGGCCCTTCCAGCAACGGGCGCGGCGCAATCGGCTTGGGATCTAATTCAGAGGCCTCGCTTCTCAATTCCATATTCGGAGCCTAGCACGAAAGAGCATCGACTTGCGATAACTGCCATTATCAGCTATAAAATCGTAATATAACCCACATAGTACATATCCTGTAACATTACTTAGATGGAAGGATCGCCCAACCCCGCAAACCGCTACGGAATCGTGCTTCGCGGCATCACCCAAAGCGATGTCAGCCACGCTGCCGACTCTCTGCTTCGCGCCGGCGAGCGCCCCACGAATGACAAGGTCCGCGCCAAGATCGGTAAAGGGTCACCGAACACCATCAACCCCATGCTCGATGCCTGGTGGAAGGCGCTCTCCGCAAGACTGGACTCCGGATCCGCAGCCTTGCACCGCTTACCTGAATCGGTAGCGCATGTCGCGGAGGCGCTATGGATGCAAGCACTCGAGGAAGCGAATCGCCGCGCGGTTTTGGAACAGCGTGACAGTGCACGAATTGCGGAACTCGACAAACAACGTTTGGAAGTACGCTCCCACGTCCTGACACTTCGCGAAGGCGAACTCGACTCGCGTTTGCGTGATCGCGACCGCACCATCGAAGGCTTGAATTTGCGCGTACGCGAACTCACGAGCTTGCTGCGCAAAGAACAAGTCACGCGGGAGTCACAGGCCGAGCGCATTGTTGCTTTGGAGACAAAACTCTTGGCGCGGCACCAACCATTAAGGCGAACGGCACGCACTAGGACGCCGACCATCTCAAAGAACAAGAACCCCCGGAATCGTGCCGCCCCCGCGCGAAATTCCGCCACGCGCAAGGCACGCAAGCCCCGGGCCCCGCGGAAACTCTTCCGATGAATACCAACTCCTCCAAGTTGCCCACCCGCCCCTACTTCCTAGAGCGATTGCATTCTCTTGAGGACTATATCGATGACTACGACAAACCGAGCCGAGAGGCCTTGGATGATGCAGAAGCGTTGACGGAGGAAATGCTCGTCGCCGCTCATCAGTCGATTGATTTTAAGGACTTAGAACGACGCATCCAAGCTCGGCGCAAAGTTGACTTTGATTCTCTTGCTAGAATTCCGATTATTCTGTCGGAGCTGAAACTGCCCGAAAATGTGGTCAATTCTCCCATTCTGACGATCCGACCGATCGAACAGATCGATCAAATGCGCGGATTTATCGAGGCGCTCAAGACCAATTTCGACCGCATGGGAAACCTTGAGATTGCCACCGCAATCGATGTATCGATAGCAGGACGGCTTGGCCGCGTACTCGTGGCGGCATCGAAGCTCAATCTCAAAGTACCGGCGTTAGTTACGCTAGTCGAGAGCAAACTTGAACTCCTCGATGAATCCCAGCTAGCGATTCTTTGGGCGGCGGTGCAAAGAGAATTCGAATCAGAGCATCTTGCGCCGGCTCTCGAACCGAGCGGATCGGTTCCGAGAGATTGGCTCAAATACGATTCTCGGGAATCTATCGTAGAAAAACTGGCGCATTACATCGTCGAAATGAAGTACAAGATCATGCACGAAATGGCAGATCGTGGACTTGACGGTTTCCCCGTCAACCTCCCAGCTGCCGCCCGAATCATCAGTTGGCAATCTGCGACGGCTTCTGAGCGGTTGAACGAGCAAGAACTGGCGCTTCAGGTCGGCGTAGCGCGAATCACCGAAATAATAAACAAGCTCTTCGGGCGCACAAAAGACGATGTGGCCCTCGCGCTCGGCATCGATAGCAATAGCGCCCTATTACGGAAAGACCGGACACTATTTGAATCCTCAAAGCCAAAGGCGCCCGCGCTCAAGTCACTCTGCTACGAGCTTCGCAAGCTCTCCCGAATTACGGAATTCCTTGCCTCCAAGTCCGGCCCAGTGGAAAGAGTCTTGCGTCAATATAAGCTGGGAATCGAAATCGTAGCTCCGGATATAATCGACAAACTCAGCGAGAAGAACGAGATTCGGCTCCAGCGTGAGCTCGCCAAATTTCTTATCGAGCGGGATATCTACGCAGTGGGCACAAAGTTTGGACGATCCGAAACGGATCTCGTATCGACCAAGAGCGGCAATTCGTACATCTTGGAGGTAAAAAAATACAGCGCGGACGAGCGGCTCTCTGAGCGCCGATTAAAGGCTGGATTGGTACAACTGCAATCCTATATGGATCAACATCCGTCCTCGCCTTTCGGCATACTGGTTGTTTACAATTTTACGGACTCAATTCTATTGGCTCCGGAAACGTGGATACGCGGACGATTTAGGGTACTTGCGATCAACCTGCAGCGGGCGCCTCCAAGTGGACGAACCCGAAGTCTCACTGTCGAGTCAGGCGACGGATCAGAAACTGTCTCCGTACATTTAGTAGATACGTAAGCTGAGACGACCGACGAAATGGATCAACTGGCACATCGCCGGAGCCCAAAAAAAGTGCGGACCACAAAAGTCCGAGAATATCCGCTTCGCTTTGCTGCAGCGCGCACCACGCCTTCTTGACAACTCGGGCATTCCGGCCTAAAAGCTCAAGCACGTTCGCTGGAACAAAGCAGCGACACTTCAGCGAGGTCATGGACCGATGGATCACTCGCAGCATCGGACGCTCAACTCCGTGTTACTTGTCCTATCGGCTTGCGCTCTGACCGGCGCGAGTCTGGTGGCAGCGCAGACTACGCCTGCACCTGTGCCGCCCGCTAAATCCGTGATCGTCGGTGCTTCGGCGGCAGCCACCACAAAAGCGGCGGCACCGACCGCCGGTGCTGCTCCCGCACCTAAACTCGCTTACTCGGAAGTGTCGCCGGGATTGCTCGCGCGCACCGTGTTCGCCACCAAAGACGCGGGCCTGTTCGAAGTTGAGTTCGTCGATATTCTCGTGGGTCCAAAACAGAGCGTGAAATTAATGGCGGAATCGGCCGCATTGCTGGAAGTCGAGACCGGCACGCCCGCACTCAGCGTCGACGGAGTCGCTGTCGCCTTGGGGTCAACCCATTTTGTCGGCATCGATCAGGGCCGCACAATCACGATCGATAATCGGGAGGAGCGCGCCGTGGTTGCGCGCCTCATCAAGCTCAAAGGGCCTGGGAAGTAGGAGCCGTCCATCCGTTCGCAACGTGGGGGATGGCATTGCAACAGGAGAGTGCGATGAGCCGAGCAAGAGCAGAGTGGCGAAGGCAAGTTGGCCTACTCGCGATGCTTGCCCTGGGAATGGCGCTGCTCGGTGAGACCGGCACAGTACTGGCCGACGACGGTCATGTCGAACAAGGCGGCGAGCGCTTCAAGCCCAATCCCAAGGTCCTCTCCCCGCCCATTTTGCAGCATCCCATTTACGGGTGTGCGGACACCGTGGTGGTGACAGGTTTCGTTCCGCACGCTGAGCTGCAGGTGTTTCGCGCCGGCCTAGTGGCACCCATCGGCACGGTCACCGATGCCATCAATCCGGGCGGCCAGGTGGTCAAGGTCTCCGCGCCATTCACGGTGGGAGAGACCGTCTGGGCGATTCAAGTCACCGCCGCTGCCAAGAGCAAACGCTCGAACATCGTCACGGTCACGGACTACAAACTTGATTATCCGAATGGCGTGCCGCAACCCTCCATCTCGCCTGCCACCTGTTTGGATTGCGGCGCCGCGGTCGGCGTCTCCAATGTGATTCCCGGATCGAGCTGGACGGTGTTGGCGGAAGACCCGATGGGGACTGGCTTTGGGCCAAAGACGCCGATCGGCAGCGGTAACGGCTACTCCTATACCTTCGTCTCACCGAAGTTCAAGACCCATCAGCGCATCACCGTGCAAGCCAAGATGTGCACCGATACCAGCCAATTCTCCGCACCCGAGATTGTGCAGCCCGACCCGCCGATTCCGCCGCCCGAGGTCCAACCCTTTTTCGACGGCGCGGACATCGTCGTGGTGCAAGGACCCGGCGGCGTTTCCTTGCTGGATGGTGCGACGCTCGAGGTGTTCGGCAGCTTCGGAGCGCGACCCACGAAGCGCATTGGTGGGCAACCGACTCCCGGAGGCTGGCAACAAGTGGGCATCAGTCCGGCGGCGCCGGGGGGTACTCCCACCGCCTGGGCGACACAGGCCCTCTGCAAGTCCAGCCTGACCGGTCCGCACCAGACGGGACTTCCCTGCAGTCGTTTGCCTCCGGCAAAGATTCGCACGCCGCTACCCGGCGATACCACCGTATCGGTAATTGCTTTCGTGCCCGGATCGGAAATCACGATTTTCGCCGTCAACGGCGGCGTGACGACGCAGATCGGCGCCGGCGGCGGTTCGGAGATTGTGCTCACGCGTCCGATCAAGAGCGGCGATACGATTTTCGTGGTGCAATCGCTGGGCAATTGCACCGCGAGTGAGGTCTTTGTCGTGCAAGCCGGTTGCAGCGACACCGATCCCAACGTGTGCTCCGGCGACTGGCCGGCCTTTCGTCACAGCGGTTGGCGCGATGGACAGCAGACCTTGCCCTCGCTGCTCACCAACCCAGACGAAGTGAGAAAGCTAAAGACTGTCTGGACTTTCACGCCGCCCGCAGCCGATGGTCCGATTGAATTCAAAGCATCCCCGATTGTGTTTCAAGGGAAGGTGTTTATCGGCAACGGCAACGGACGGCTTTATGCGCTCGATGCGGCGAGCGGCACTTTGCTTTGGGAGTTTCCGTCCCCGCCCGCCGCGGCGCTGCTCTCGCAATATTCAATTGCGAATTTCGGCGAGAATCCGTCATCTCACGGCATCGCGGCGAGTGCAACCATCGCGTTCGACGACAACAAGCGAGCGATGGTGGTATTCGGGGCGCCGGATCCCTCACTCGGCCTCAAGCTCGGTAGCGGCCGCTTGTTCGCGCTCGACCCCACCTCGGGCAACGTGCTGTGGCGATCACCGGAAATTGCCGTGGTAAATGGCACCACGTCAGGTGATACCACTCAGCGCCACGAACAAATCGGCTACTCCTCGCCGCTGTTTTTGGGTAACCGCATCTACGGTGGCATCGCCGATCACGGCGATGATCCGATCCAAAAGGGCCGCGTATGGGCGGTTGATACGCACGGCAACCTGGTCGGCAGCTTCGTCTTCGACGCCACCAATACCCGCGGCGGCGGTGTGTGGTCCTCCGTGGCGGGCGGACTGGATAGAAATGTCATCGCCATCACCACCGGCAATTCGAACGACGGTGGGCAGCCCGAGCCCACACCCGACAATGCTTTGAGCATGCTGGGACTGAACGCGAGCAGCGGCGCGATTGACTGGAAGTTGCGTGCCGTTCCCTGGGCGCTGGATGGCGATCCAGATTGGGCAGCGGGACCGGCATTGCTGGACGCGCGCTGCGGCCACGCGGCCGCGTCAACGGAAAAAGACGGCTGGACGTACGCGGCGCGCTCAAATTCCAGCGGCGGCGGCATGCCGGGAGTCTTGTGGCAGTTTCCGCCGACCGGCATTCCCTTCACCGGTGGCACGCATGGGGACACGAGATACATCAAGCCGGGCGCAGGCTGGAACGACACGTACATCACCATGGACGGCGGCTACGAGGTGCAGGCGGGTCAGGCCGGAGTCGGATTCTCCCGGCTGCATGCGCTCGATGTGTGCGCTTCGCCGGCACAGCCGGTGCGCTGGATTGCGCAGATTCCACAGACGCTCGCTTGCCCGAACGCGGTCGCCGAGGGTTGGAACGCCTGCGAGTATCAATTGGGTCCGCCCACGGTCACCGGCGGTATCGTCTTCATTGGCACCGGCAACGGCCATCTGATCTCACTCGCGGATCCGTCCGTGTACAGCACCGGTCTGTCGGTGTGCAGCAGTCCTTCAATTCCCAACAACCATTGCGCGGCAATGGGATTCGCGCTGGTACCGCAGCCCATTCAATTGATCGACGTGGATTTAGGCGCCGGCTTTGGCTCGATTCAAACCGAGCCGGTGCTTGCCGGAGGCCGCGTATTTGTCGCGGGCGACGGCGGCCAGGTAAAAATGCTGGCGCCAAGCAAATAGGAGAGACGCGTGCATCAATCGTTACGCATTGTCAGCATGATCGGCATAACCTTCATCCCGCTGTTGGCCGCATCGCAATCGACAACGGGCGTTCGTTCGCGCGATGACTTTGCCGGCAGCGTGTCGATCTCAAATAAAGGCGCGTCACAGGCCCTTAAGATCAACTATAAAACCTGGTTCATCCGAGAAGGCAAGTCGCTTGATTTAGGAGGGGGCGGCAGCCTGGTCGTCGAGGTGGCGAGCGGCGCTGTGACGGCGGTGATCGACGGACAGAAGCACCCCAAGCAATTCGGCGAGTTCTTTGTAATTCCAGCGGGCCACAAGCTGCAAATCGTCACCACCAACCGTTCCGCCATCCTGCACACATTGGAACTCGGTAGCACTTAGACTTGCGTGAGGATCCGCCATCCTCAAGACACCTGATTTGTACGTAGACCGTACCCTCGGGTCCACCGAAAGATAGTCGACGGCCCCGTAACTCCTGCAATCAGCCTGACACCGGCCTAGGCAAGCGCGGCAATAGGCGATCTCAATTTAGATAGTTATACATACTCCGTACATCCAATCAACTGTCACCACTCTCACCAGACCCCAAACCACCAAACCCGCCTCCAAAAGCCCCCTCGACGCGCCTGTACGGAGTATGTATAACTCGCAGATGGATCTCGACCCTCATCGGCAAGAAACCGCAAAGCGCTTAAACGCTCTTGAGGCCGCGCTCGAGCGCCTCACCGACGCTCTCGCGCACGGCAGCTTTTCCGCCAGAGTCGAGAACACAACCACCGGCGCATCAGCCATACGTGAGGTCTGCGACGCCTACTCCACCATCGACTATGCAATGGACGACGAAGTGAACGAGTCCCTCGTCTGTTTGGGCGTTATCGGCGTGAACGCCGACACAATAAAAAGGGCCGAGGCAGTCAACGCCGCCAAGACCCACTTCAAAGACGCCTGCACTCCCCTGCAAGGCATCCGCGTTCGTATCCCCGTTAAAGGCAAGAGCTCGCCGACCAAGGCCATTCCCGCGATCCGCGTTGTCCTGCGCAACATCCAACGCAGCGACTTAAATTTGCTTGCCGCTTATCGCAAGATCCCCATCCTCGCGGCGCCTCCAATCATTGTCACTTACTCGCGCGCCCATACTCGCGCCGTATATCGCCAGACCGTCGATGAAATCGTGGAAAGGCTTTCCAACATCAATTCCTCCGCCGCCATCGCCGATCGTGAACGCCTGGCCGCCCTCGACCCCGGTGTAACCCATCTCGCCTTGGTGAAGAATCGCTACCAAAATGTCCGCGCCAACGTCCGGTACAGCCGCTTAGACGCGCGAGGCCGCGGCCGCATCCAAATCAGCGCCGAATTACCACTGATTTACGCCACCGGCCGGCGCACCGAGCCGCCCGAAGTCTATTTCCCCGACGACGTACCGGTGATTGCCAGGCCAAAAAGGCGACCGCCGCCATCCAAGTTGGAGGCGGAGCCATTCCTTGGCTCACTACCGGTGTACCGGTACGTTCAGTAAAGATCTGGAGACAAAAAAAACGCAAGCCACGCGAGATTAACTGGAAGCTGCGACAAAGAACTAGGTATCAGGCTCGGTTGGATGCCTCATATCCTCAGCTCGCCCTGGCGCCAGCCAACTCTGCCGTGATAGCTTACTGCGGCCAAGGAGGCTAAACCACGGATGGCATCTCCAGATTTTTGGGAACGCATACCGGAACTGTCCGCGATAGCTGTCAGCGTCGCGGACCTCGGCTCACCTGTCCGTATGCGCGGGTCCGTGGCAAGGGCGTTACGTCAGCTCGCAAAAAATGGAAAACCGATCCATAGCCTATTCGAATCAGTTCCCGCGCTTGCGGACATTGATTTAGTGGCTCAAACCGCGGCGTCCGCCCGCGATTTGCACGAGCGGATTTTTCGGGAGCTCGGAGAATCTCGGTTTTTCCACTGGGAAATCAAAACAGAGGAGGACGTTGCGCGCTACGTGGGTCTCGCCAATGTACAAATCTTGGGCGAACCAGAAATCCTCTTCAGCAGTGGAAGACAGATCGAGAACCTCGGCGATCGCGCCTTCCTGCACGTCTACTATGACTCCGCAGAGCGAAGAGTTAGATATCACGGTTATAGCCCCGGGCCGACCGAACGCATTCGCCTCATATCTGACGGTCAATTGAAATTCCCTCAGTTTGCCCTTGCCGACCTTCTTTACCTCGTTCGTCGATATCCCAGCAACCCAGCCGACCCAGTCATTCAAACTCTGGCCGACTATCTGAAGAAATCCGGTGGGGCTTCGGTAGCGAAGTCAATTGGGGGAGCCTCCAATCGTCGCACCGTATTCCGCTATCTCAAGTATCTCGTGAGTCACTTCGTTTATGGAACCAAAGCGCCTACCGGATTAGTTCCTCTTTTAGGTGCTGACTTCTTAGAGGCCTTTGCGGGAGCCCGCACAGATGGAGATCCACTTCGGGCGATGGTCAATATTGACCTCGAGAGATCCAATGAGCGCCAAGGTCTCCTCTGCACGGTCGTGCCACGACTCGAAACAGCAGGCCGTACGAGAAAGTGGATTCGGCGTGTCGAGCGTGTGTCTGCCTACGATGTAGAGTCCTCCGCCATCAGACGACAAATTGAATTCCAGCCCGTGATTGCAGAGGCTGAATCTCAACTCGAGGGCGTATCGGTGATTGGGCCGCCGGCACAGCTCGAGGTTGACGACCCGCCGGATCCGGGATGCTGCCGATTTAAGGACTTTGATCGCGGCGTGGCGGAGTTTGTGTGGGTCGATCCGAGTGGCCATGGCATTCACCCGAGGCTCGGCTTGGTCGCGGTGGGCGATAGCGACCGCGAGCGAGCTCAATTCTTCACCTACAGCCTCGTCAGTGGCTCGAGAGTCTCCTCGTTTCGCTGCGACTACAACTTCTTATGCATCGGTGCAGGTTCGCAGCGTTCCCTAAACGTTTATCGAATTGAACATTTAAATGCCAACTAACTCGCCCAACACACTCGTTTTCATTCGACATGGAATCTTCTCCAGTCACACGAACATGTCGGCGCTCGAGGCTACCGTTAAAGGAATCCTTCTCGGCTGCTCCATAGACAACTCCAGCTACAGTTGGAACGATCCCGTTCTGCAATCGGGCATCCGACTGGCGCGACTCGTGCTCCAGGCGGTGCAAAAGAAGGGGGCCATTCAAAAGATCCTCTTCATTGGGCATAGTCAGGGAGGTCTCGTTTGCCGTGTGGCCGTCACGGCACTGTGCGATCCCAAACGTCTTCTCGACGTCCTTCGCGCTCGAAACGCGGCGAACGAACCTTACTACAATATTCCCATACAGGAATTGGCATACCTACAGAGTGACATCGTCACCCTGGGTATCAAGACACGCATGAAGGGCATTGCGACACTGGCAACCCCGAATGCGGGCGCCTTTACCTTTGGACAATTGGCGATCCAGGCGCAGCTGGCTTTCTTTGCCGCGAAAAAAATCGCCGCCCTTGCTGGTTGGTCCAATTTTGATGAGCTAACGACCGACAAGTTATTTCGGATTCTGCAGGAAACGAAAGTCGACACCATTAAATATTTGTCGATTTCGGGCTCAGGTGTGAACCGCTACTCGCCCATATCCAGTCGATCACTTTCGCAGGTTCCCATCATCAAGCACTTAGGCTTATACATGGAGCTTCCAAACGATCTCGTCGTTGAGGACTCGTCCGTTGATTTGAGTAAGGCGCCCATGCCGAGCGAGGTAGCCGATTTAGCTCAGCAGTACACCCACATCCGCTCGTACACGAACTGCACGGATGTGAGTCACAGCGCAATTCACCACCATCCGAGCGTGAATGCTCTCTTAGACGAGCACTTGTCGAGATGGTGAGCGAAAGGCACTCACTGAGTTTCCGCGAGGCTCGCTAACGGGAACTCCTCTTCGGTTCTGAGATCGCCTTTCGGCGCTTCGGGCGGGAGGCAAACGAACGCTGCGGGATCAGTTTCAAGGCCAAATCGATGTGGTCCCGAACACTATCTAGGACTTCTAATTTTTCATTGTTACGGGCGACGTTTTGCATCAGCGATACAAATCGACTCAATCCCCGCTGACCTTTAAGCCACAACATCCGGATTCGTAAGGCCGGAATCTCCAGTATTCGAACCTCGATTACTAGAGCGCTCGCCTTAAATTGGGCATCTGCGACGTCGGCCGCAGCAAAGAATCTCTGCGCTGCTAAACCTTCAGTGACGCCCGCGAATCGAAGGGCGCCTTTTCTTACTGCAATATGACCGAGTCCGGGTCCCTCGCCGCCGATGATGGGAAACAACCAAGCGGCTTTTCTTACGCAACGAAAAGGGAACGATCTACGACAGGCAGCGAGGCTCAGTCTGAAAACGGGAACGGCGGCGCAGGTATGCGGTGCACCGCGTAATGCAGCTAGGTGTCGAGCACGTTGAGTACATGACGAATGTAATAACGCGCGGGAGCCGCGGGGAGGCTTTTCACAGTAGAGCGTAATGGCACTTACTCATGAGTCAAATAGGTTTGGTCCCACCTTCCGCCGTGATAATTGCTCTTAAACGATTCGTATGGAAAAACGCCATCACTCAAGGTGCCAGATGGGTCGCGCACCACGACATCGTTGCGTGCGGCGTCATAGCCGGCAATGACGTTGAAATGCCCGAGTAGGGGCGAGCCCGGATCCCAACTGATGTGGCAACAGACTGGTCGCCCGGCATCAATCTCCGCCACGATCGCGGGAAAGTCGATGGCTCGTTGAAGGACGGGCTCGGTGAAATGATTCACGACGCCCAGTGCGACATTCAAAGTAAACGTCCTGTTGCCCGCCCAAGTAGGCGGAGGTGGATCCGGAAGGGGATTGATACAGCAATTCATGCTGAGACAAGCTGTTGCTATCTGGCACTGAGTCATCGCGGCAGGGTCTTTGTAATAGGCCGCCACACTAGCGGCCGTGGCTGCCCAACACCATTCGGTTTGTTGCTGCAATTGCATGTTGAAGGCAAGAGGATTGGGCGTCGCCGCTGGCGCAGCGGCAATGGCCAGCGTCTTCGCCGCCGGGCTCACCTTTAGCGGTTTCGTTACGCCTAGAAATGAAGGGAGCGGCATGAATCCACCCTACTGACACTGCGTCGGCTGCGATTGACAGCGTATCAGCCGCTGTTGCTGCGCGATGAGATCAGCTTGGCCTTTTATTTCTGCTGCCTTATCGGCTGCGGACTTAGGCGCAAGAGCACCCGCAGCCGCCGCTCCCACATTAAAGGCACTCGCCGACCCAGAAAGCTTGCCGTACTCGATGGTGGTGATTGTTCCGGCTTCCGATAGCGCCAGCGCGAATGATTGTTTGCCGAAGAGCGCAGCCTTCGGCATAGGCAGCTGATAAGTGCCTGCCTGGGGAACAGTGAGGTAGGTTGTGAATATCGCTTGCCCATTCTGGAGAACTTCCAATTTCACATTCTGCGCCTCTTGAAGCGTGAGAGGCACGACGCCAGAGTCCTGATTAACCGAATCCGCGACGACACGTGCACCACTCTGTGGTTGGCCCGTTGCCGTCACCTTAACATTCATGGTGGGAAGCTTTGATTGCAATAATCCAAAGATGGTCGCGCTCGCAGGGTCGATAATAAATTCAACGGGAATATTGGAATCTACCGGAGGATCGAGCACGAGACCGTAAGTGAGCGTGACCGGTTTTCCGCCACCCCAATTGCTCACTTTCCTACATTCATCCAATACTGGCGGTAGGCCTTTTACCGGCGGAGGGGCGCCACCGCCCAGCGCTGCCACGGCGGTGACGAGACTCACCGCGGATTTTGCGATGGTTTCGCCCTCCCCGGTGCTCGAGGAATTGACACTCTTGAGCCGACCATCATCGTAAAATGAGAAGGATACGTCCGTATCGGATACGGCACCATCGAGCGATTTGATGGCGAGCGTATAGGGCTTCTGTGTGTAATCTGCGGAATAGACCGTTGTCACCGCAGGCGTGTTTAACACGAATAACGCGGTTTTATCAGCAGTGCAGTCAACTGATTGCGTGACGGAAACGGTTGTTCGTGCGCGCGACGGGTAGTATCTGTAAACGACGCCCGGTATCGCGCATCCCCCCAATACCAAGAGCGCCCCTGACAATGCTAGCAGTGATCGCATGATCGTTTCTCCCTTTCCTCTGTATTTGCGAATTGGTCCACGAGAATCCCTATTGGCGCCCCCATGCAAACGCATGCAATGGCGATAGCTACAGTCCTTGATCCTTGCTCAGACCGGCCTCCACCATGGGGCCTACAAAACATCACTGCTGCACGCTGCGATTAATACGGTCCGCTGCGAAACCTCTCCCTGCCGACCGGCCCATGGAAAATCGGGCATTTCGCCGCCGGACAAGGGGCGCATCTCGACGCAAGAGGGGTTGGCGACAGCCGTGTCTATGAGGCAAACAGACATCCCCGCCCCATGGATCGCGCTTCCCAAAAGTCTAGCCACGAAGTCGGCGCGCGCTCTCGCGACGCGATCGTTGTGCGAGGCGGTATTTGTGCCACTGGCAAATCCAATGACATTAATGGAGCGGCGATTCGAGCCGTCGTTCTTGGCAATCGCTGAATGCGCGATAATGTGCGCCAGTTTCTTGGCAGCGGTGTCTGCCGGATGGGCGCGGGCCTGAGGCCACGTACCTGCTTCCGCTGGCCATTTCCAGGGCCACGTTTCATAGTACGAAGAGTCAACGAGCTCCGTTTGATCATCCTCGAATCGAGGAAACAGGAACGGAAGCTCCTCGACTCCGCGAGCAAACGATCGATCCACGTTGCATCTCGCCACACGCTGTACGAAAGCCTGCCAATTCTGGTCCAGCTCTTGGGGCTTAACGGACACGGTAACGTTTGCGACGGCCTTGGACTCTGGTTTTGGCGCACAGGTCGGCTCTGAAGCGCCGCCGGGTAGGCTGGAAGCATAGGCGAGGCATTTGATCGCTTCCGCGGGAATGGCGATTGCCTCCTTGTTGGCGCTCATTCCCACCACATACCTACCCAGGCCGCCGACAATATTCAAGGTGGGCTGCCCGTTCATGCCCTCGGCGACAATCGTGGCCCGAGCGAAGAAGGTGCCGGGATAAAGGCCGACTGCCGTGCCGTACGCCACCGAAACGGCAAAGGCCAATAGGAAGGCGCACTGTGCCAACGGCATCCAATAGCTCGCATCTTGGATTTTCTCGCCAATATCTAAGGCGGCAAAGATCGACTGAGTGCCTGAAAGTTCCGATCTCGCCGCGTGCTTGGCTTTGAGCGCGGTGTTGATAGTCCGGTAGGCAAAGAAGAGGAATAAGCCGATCGGAACGATTCCAGCACCGATTCCCACGAGGGAGATCTCCGCGATGCTGCGCAGCAGAGGAAGTGCGGACACGCCCAACATGCTGTAGTACCCGCACGCCCACGTCATGCCCACCAGCGTCAGCACTACCGCCGCGACGCTCGGCACGGCAATCGGTGATTCTTTGAGTATGGTCGCCACATCCGGAACAAACGTTTCAATGTACTGGTCCACGCCAACGAGCGCCGACAAGCGCGCTTCGTGCAGTTCGTCCAATGCATTCTTCAATCCGACCTGACCCGCCCGCACGAGTGCTCGACCCTCCGCAATCAAGCGGACACTGGCATCGATGGAGTCGGCATGCGACTCCACAAATGAACGAGCGGACGCCCAGGAAGCCGGATTCGCATCGGGAGACAACTTGGCTCTCTTTAACTCCGCGACACAGAGTGCCTGTGCATCCAACCAAGCTCTGGGCACAAGTGTCGTCGCGGGACCTGAGACCAGGACGAGGTTGCAGACGAATAGACCCAATGCAAAGCCAACGAGTATCGAGGCCCAATAGGTGTGGGTGCCGACCGTAACGTTAAGGAGACTCTCAAACCAATTCATGGCATTCATCTAGTCGGCGTGCTTTCCATAGCCTTGCAGTCCGATGCAATCTGATGAGCCCGCGCAAACAGGGCGCGGCCGAAGGCTCGAATGAGCTGTGATCGTTTGGCATCGTCCACTTCAGCCAGGTCTCGGACGGTAATGACCCCATACATTGCTGCGACTCGTGCGCGATCGCGATCTATCTCAGGCAAATTCTCGAGTGAATCATTGAGTGAAAGGGGTGCAGGTGGAGTTAACTCGATGCCGGCACGTCTACGCGAAGAAGCTGCTGACTCTTTCGATGCCTTGACCTGCGCCTTTGTTTGCCGTGCCAATAGCGTAGCGACGGCCACGCCGGAGGCGCTGCCCCCGACGAGCGCGAATATGAAGCCCAATATCAGCTGTGGAAATTCGATCGACGCATTGCCTCTCCTTCCAATAGCGATGATGACCGATAGGCAAATGATCAATACCGGAGCTGCATACAGAATCGCCGTACGGAGGTTTATCGGAGAGCGTTTTTTTGTGTCTGTGTCATTCACGACAGGATCCGTCCTGTGTTTTGTTTTCGGACTAAAGCACCGATCTTGCGCGCAGTTCAGGTTCCGGCAACGGCTGATTCGGATATCCCCCAGTAACGCGCTCAAATGCGTCAGCCGCATCCCGCAGCGCCGCGATCATCTTCCTGAGCGCTTCTTTTTGCTCAGCCGATAACTTCTCTTCATGCCCGGGTGGCACTATTTTTTCCGCTGCGTCAATCAATACATTGTAGGGTGTCGCATAGGGTACATTGCCTCCCATCGCTCGCAGTAGTCCGGGCAATTTCTGACTGAGCGCGTACAGAAACACGTCCAGCCTCGCCCAGCGCTGCTGCGACCAACCGTCCCAGCCGCTGGACCTCGGCGGGCCTAAGAATGCATCGATGAGCTTTGCCGCAGCCTCCCCTCCTTTCTTTGCAACGGATTCAATCACGCACTGTGGCATGTTCAAATTCATGCCCCCCTCGTTGTCTTTGAGTCGCACTCGAACGACCCGATCGCGCACCCCGGCGGATCTTGCCTGCGTGTTGTCGTTCCAATTCTGCATCGTTTCCACGATGCTCATTAAAAAGCCGCCCATGCGCGATGCCGACTTCCCTGCCGCATCGAAGCGAGTCCATCGATCGGCAATGCCTTGCAAGTAATCCTCCGGCAGAAACGTATCCCCTGGAAGATCTTTGATGGCAGGCTCGAGATCAATGCCAAACGTCGGCCACAGCGGTACCAAGCCATCAAATAAATGCATCGGAAAGTTAGACGATATGCCACCGTCCGAAAACAGGCAGCGTTGAAACTTCCGCAGCGCTTTAGGATGCTGATAGTCGATCGCCCACAGCGGCACCGCGGCGAATAGCAAGGGAAAGCTCAGGCTCATTCGTGCCGCCAGGAGCACCGGAAAGTCCTCGGGCGACGGAATTTGTTTTAATCCCAATGCCGCGGCAGACTCTACTGTCGGATCGCTGGTCGGTTTTGACGTGGAGGGAGCATAAGGCACCGCATGATCATCGAACCATTTCATCACCTCATCCGGTAGATAGGGAGCGAGCTCTTCGCGCTTGTAAAAGAGCCGCGCTGTCGGCTCAACATGCGGAAACATATACGGACGCCCATGCGATAAGTTCGTCGTGAACATCTCCAAATCGATCGACCGGGGCGAGGGTGCACCGCTCGAGGACACGGGGCCGCCCGACACTTTCCACAGATGACCAAAAGTCAGGGGTTCATTCATCGGCAAGGCCGCGGCCCGCTGAATCATGTCATGCAGCCAAGGCGTCAGCGCAGGCCCCCACTGCTTACGCGTCGTGAGCCCCTTGCACATCCCATAGTTGTTACCCACCAAACCGCGCGTGACATCCAGATAGATGAGTAATCCTACGAACGCCGGCAGAGTTACCAATAGCAGCAGGATGCCCGCGTGCCAGGAATTCGTTTCAAGTCCCACGACAGCGCTGACAATCGAGCTCGCCAGCGACGCGGACCAGTACGCGCGCACGCAGCCCGCCAGCACCTTCGCAATCCGATGGTAAGTTCCGCTCGCATTTAAAGAGCCGGTGAGAATGTTGAACAGTCGCCGACACGGCCGATCCGGCTGAAACAGGCGAAACAATTGCGTCCGCCCCGAGTCCTTGGTTCCCAACGCGTCGGGCAACTTTGCCAAAAGATCAAATCCCGCGCTCAAACCCGTCTTGCGCCGCTGATACTCCGCGGCCGCCGTCAACGCGGCGGCGATCGCGCCTGCCGACGTGCCGCCAATGTTTTTGAAACGATACTCATTCGCCAATTTGCAAATGGCCGGAGGATAGACCACGCCACTGGTGATGCCACCCTTCATGACAATGTCGCAATAGCGATCGGCTGGTGGGGTCCAAGACATAAAATGCCCGTCCCTTTTTTTAAATTAGGGCTACGCCTACCCTGGCTGCAGCGTTGAATAGCTGGGTAGCGCTGCTATCGCATCAACGCAAGGAGACAAAGCGCCGATCACCGCGCGTAGAGAAGTAGTTCGTGGGGTTTGATAGTCCATTATCAGCTTCCTTCCGTGATAACCCATTTATTTGAATGTACTCGATGGGTTGAGTGAGGTTTTACTCTTGTACTTATCAGGAATCAAGCGGAGGTCTGAAGCTCGGGGCTCGCGTGCCTCGGTGCCATCAATCCAGTGCTACTTGGCTCCGATGATTTGGATATGAGCGGCCGTTGCAATGGCGTGAACCTGACTCCGCATGGGCTCGACACGATAAGGTTGCTCAGACGACACCCGAACCGCCGGATGTGCGTGGTTCATCGGACTATTTTTGGCAGCTGCTTTGGTAACACATGAATTGGATCATTTCGATTCCGCTTTGTCAGATAGTGGTTTGCGGCGCACCATGTCCTCGTCGCTAACCCCAGCTCCACTTGACGCCATCCATAAACAGGCGTTAGCTACACTCGAGTCATCAAAACAGCATTCGACTCAGGGACGAAATAAAAATTATCCAAGGAGGAACAAATGGATTTCAGTTCTTTCACGTCAGGCTCCACAGTCGCCGCGATCGGTGCACTCGGCACAGCATCATTTGGAATCGTCGACGGCCTCAAAACCTTGCCGGTTGTCGGCATTTCCAACTCCGGATACGCCTTCATTCAGCGCGGTATCCAGGAATTCTTCCCCGAAGCAAAGCGCAGAACCGCTCAGGGCGATCTCAAAATACTCTTCGACACCTTGCAAGGGAATTGGATCAACGGCCGTGAGCTCAATGATCAGAAGGCCATCGCCAAATCGTTGATTAAGCTGCGCCTCGATTCCACGACCGCCCCTCAGTTCTCGACTGCCACTGGAGTGGACAAGCAGATCCTTTCTCAGATCGGCGCCAAAATGTCGAACAACACGCCGCTCGATCCGGCCGAGACAAATGTTCTCGGCCGTTTTGATCTGGCCTTGAGCGCCATCCTGGACGATGCCTATCAACACGCCGACCAGCGCTACCGAAATTGGTCGAAATTGACCGCGAGCTTTGTTGCCGTGCTTCTTGCATTGGCGGGAGGAGCCACCCTAGCTGAAGGATCGAAGCCCTACCTCGGCACAGCGCAAATGTGGCTCGCTCTGCTTGCCGGCGTACTCGCCGCGCCTCTTGCGCCCATGACCAAGGATATTGCCAGTGCATTGCAGGCCGGGGTTAAAGCGGCTCAGGCGTTCAGGAGTTAAAACCAATGGCCTTGTTCATAGACCTGCGCGCTTCTGGCAAAGGCGGGATCGTGGCGGATGCCGCGCAGGCCTGGGACGATGGAACAACCCTGGTTTCCGCCCAAGCCTTTACGCAAAGGATAGCCGGCAAGGATGTATTGCTGGCCACGCACGGCTTTAATGTGGATCGCCAAGCCGGAATCGATTCGCTGTCGCTGTGGAGCCGGCGCTGCAGCATGCCTCCCAATGGTCTGTTCGTGGGAGTGTTGTGGCCCGGAGATTCTCGATTTCTACCCTTCGTCGATTATGTCTATGAAGGATCGGAAGCGATTTCGAGCGGCAAGCTCTTGGCGAGTTATCTCAATAGCAATGCCGCGCTGGCGCAAAGTCTGTCGTTCTTCTCGCATAGCCTCGGCGCCCGTACGGTATTGGAGACTATCCGCGGTCTGAACAGCAAACCGCGGCGCGCAATCCTCATGGCAGGAGCCATCGAAGACACCTGTCTGACCAAGGAATATGCGGACGCCGCCGCTAAGGTCGCCAAGATTTGCGTGGTCGCCTCCGTGTGCGACGATGTCCTGAAATGGGCGTTTCCCCCGGGCAATCTGATCGGTGAGATAGTCATGCACGGACACCCTTACGATCGGACGGCGTTGGGTCGTTCGGGCCCGTTTCGGCCTTTACCACACAACTTGAATGTCGTCGCACAACAAATACCTGAAGGCTGGGATTTCGGTCATCTCGATTACTTGGCGCAGGAAGCCATGGGCCCGCCGTTCGCGGTGCCCTTGCCCATTCCCAATTCCAACGACCCCATACCTGTCGATGTGAACGATCCCAACAACGCGGGTTGGAAACCGGCTTGGTCTGCGGCAGGCGCCGTGACTCAATTTCAATAGATCTTTACGGAGGATGAGGCGCCGGCCGCGTCACGGAAGCCCCTGGAGGACACTTCACCGCCGCTTCCCCCGGATCATCCCCAATTTTGGCGATATAATGTTCACCCGCTCCTCATCTTTGCATCGAGATACGCATGGATGCCTCATCGACCTCCATTGAGGGCACTGTCACTCCCATTTTCCCAGTCTTCCCGGCTTCTTCCGTTTACGATTCCGAACTGGAAGCCATCTGCCGACTAGCCGCGTGGATTGGGGCAGCGCCCAAACGCAATGCACCGCTGTCATTTACTGCCGTACTGATCGCGCTTTTGGTCAGCAACGATCCGGTGTCGACGTGGTTTCAACACTACGTCAACATTTCTAAGATCAACCGCCACGCCCTCTTTGACGAGCGGCGCGTATCCGAATCCCTAATACCTGCAGCCATAGAGCGAGCGCAAACCCAGACGCTACCCGCTGGGTCGCCATTGTTCTCCCAGTCGATGCGCAACATCCTCACCGCCGCCGCGGCAATCGCGGCAGCCGTTGCCAACAATTCCCCGCCGAGCTCTCAATCCGAACTGGGCGTTCGCCATGTACTGGCCGCCTACGCATTCCGCGTTCCCTCGGATCACGTATCACAGCTCAGAAAATACGGATTCGATTTCGCCGACTGGCAAACGCAATTGATGGCGTTTCTTAGCGCAAAATATGCTGGCGAAGACTGGAATCGCATCTTTAAGCCCGGCGATCTACCGAATGCCTCTGAACCACGACCCGAAAACATCTCCTCTGAAGTCTTGCGGCGTGCTGGCGCCTCTCCCAACGCGAAGCCTCAGCCGGTGCCACTCAGCGCTCCGACCAATCTCAATGTTAAAATCACGCCGGACACGGGTGCCTTGAATATAAACGCGCCCCCTTCTGCGGGCACGACACCGACTCAGGATCAAGCGGGTCTCGATCATGCCCAGGGCCCGCTGGACTCATCCTCAAAGACCCCGGATTCAGCTGCGGCGTCGGTCTCCGATCCCACTCCAGCTGCACGCGCGAATCCGCTCGTCGGCCGCTACACCGCCGACGATCCCTACGCAACAGCCGATGATCTCTTAGGTATCGAGAGTGAGGCCTCAGCCTTTGCCCGTATTGTTGCCGCCCGCTCCATTCGACCGCCGCTCGCGATCGGGATCTTCGGCGAATGGGGTTCCGGCAAGACCTATTTCATGCGGCGCATCCAGTCGCAAGTCGAGCAACTGAGGCTCAGCAGCCAGGCTGCCGAGACTACCGGCCTCTTCTACAGCGACATCGTGCAAATTCGCTTCAACGCCTGGCACTACATCGAGACCAATCTTTGGGCGAGCCTGGTCGAATATATTTTCTCCGCGTTAGATACCTGGATTCAGCACAAGGCAAGCGGTGATCAGAAGCGCACCGATCTTATTTTCAATCGTCTCGCCACGGCGCAACAGTTGCAAATCGATGCGCTGGAGAACGTTGTCAAGCTGCGCGCGCAGCAACATAGCGCAGAACAGCGCGCACAGAGAGCTCGTCAAGACTATGCCGACGCGCTTGCCAAAAGCACCCGCGTCAAACCCGACGCCTACATTCGGGCCATGCTCGACACATTTCTCGCGGATAATCACGTTGCTAAGGAGCAACTCGAAGCGATCGGATCGGGCCTCGCAATACCTCAGCTCGAAACTGAAAGCGAACGCCTCACGGACATTCTGTCTCAGGCACGCAGCGAATCAGGCCGGGCGAAACTCATCACTCACTCTCTCGCCACGAAACTCGGTACCTGGCCCGCGATCGTCGCGATCGCGCTCATTGTCTTTGCGCTGCCCAGTCTCACGATGCTCGTTAAGGCACTCGCTGAGCGACTCCCAGCGCTTGCCTGGGTAAAAGATCTTCACGACGCCAACATCCAGATTGCTGTGGTACTCCTTGCGGCAACCACCATCGTCCGGATTGCGCTCTCGCAGGTGCGCGCGGCGGTGAAGAAACTCACGCTCTTCGACCAAAAGCTGCAAGAGAACATTGATAAACAAGTGGCCGAGGTCAACCAGTCCGCCGCGGTTAAAGAAGCGCTGGCCGCCAATCAATCATTGTTGAAATGTAAACAAGCGGTCGATGTAGCGGAGCGCGGACTGCTCGACGCGAATGCAAAATTGGCCAATGCTCGCCAAGAATTTGAGAGCGGTACGGCTCGAGGCCGATTAAACGCCTTCGTGCGGGCCAAGGTAACCGACGGAGACTACGCTAAACATCTCGGCATTATCGCCGCCATACGCAAGGACTTTGTCCAGCTCGCGAGTTTGATGAGCGAGGCCAACGACTCTGATGAAGAACGCAAGGAGCGCTGCAGGCTACGCGACGAATCGGCGCTTCGAGTCAGGCGGTTTTTGAGTTGGCTCAAAGACGCCAGCGATGTGCGCCTAACCCTCGCCGAGGTGCGCAGCCTGTTTACTCTCTTGGATCCCTCCGATGCGGTGGCGGTATTCGATGAATATTTCGCCGTGCTCGAGCAGCACTTCGACGAGACCTCTAAAGAACTCAGTGCCGTCAAAGTGGACTTGCAAGATGCACAAAGTATCGAGCTCCCCCGTTTCTCCCGTATCGTTCTCTACATCGATGACCTCGACCGTTGTCCACCGGACAAGGTTGTAGATGTGCTCCAAGCGGTCCACCTGCTGCTCTGTTTTCCCTTGTTCGTCGTCGTTGTTGCAGTGGACGCCCGCTGGGTATCCCGCGCGCTGCACGAGCGCTTCCCCGGATTGCTCGCAGAAGGCCCCGAGGTTCAAGAGCTGCCGGCGAACCCGGCCTCACCGCCACGAAGCGGCGCAAGTTCAGACGACTACCTCGAAAAAATCTTTCAAATCCCCTATTGGGTCCGGGCTATGGAAGCAAAAGCCGCCGCAAACTACGTTCAGAAAATCGCCGGCAGCGACCGTGCGGCGCCGAGCCCGCAATTCTCGACGACCTACGACCCAACCACGATGCCGGCGATCGCCGCCGCGTCGACCGCAAGCCCGGTGCCCGCTGCTTCAGACGCGCCACCCATAGCCGCCGCTACGACGCCTTCCGCGCAGACGACCCAGCTTCAGTCGCCACCTTCCTCAATGACTCCGCCTGAGCCAACTGCCATCAGCATGACGTTGACCGATTGGGAAATTACCGCGCTCAATGACTACGCGCCCTTTGTCGGGAAAACTCCCCGCCATGCCATTCGTTTCGTCAACGTCTATCGCCTCATCAAGACCAGCCTCAGCCTGCAAACCATCGCGGCCGCCGATCTCGAACAAGGATTGAGTGCAGCCAGCCGCACCCTAATTCCTCAACTTGCCATTGTCACCGGCGCAACCGCGGCACAAGAGTTTTTCAGAGATCTTCAAATGGCCGACGGTGAGCAGCCAGTCAATGAATTCATCGCACAACGGCCGATGGATGACACCGGCAATGCCTGGATCGATGATCCCGCCGTCTCGGGTGTTTTTGACGTTCTGCTCAAACGGGAGGCATCGATGAGTCCATCGAAGGTCCTTAGAGTAAAGGATTTGCTATTCATGGCGCCCATCGTTCAACGCTTCTCATTCACAGCTCGATTGCGCGAATCTAAACGATTGCCGGCCCTTTAACCGCGAAAATGGCGCAAAAGCACCCCCCGCCTCGATCCGAATTGCACGGAGTGCTCGACGAGCGACGCCTCGCGACTCGGCAGGGGCGGCCCGATCGCTACCCACGGCGCGATAGTTTTGCGGGAGACGCGCTCTGCCAAGTCGAGAGCGTCGAAACGAAGAATC
>Ga0207071_1022_pt1 | contig 30407 bp, 28 predicted proteins | sample Alteio_BWMinHeat_67_FD_153531 | JGI IMG/M metagenome (GOLD analysis project Ga0207071, IMG submission 153531) | Enriched cells from forest soil in Barre Woods Harvard Forest LTER site, Petersham, Massachusetts, United States -... | ecosystem: Environmental > Terrestrial > Soil > Temperate forest >...
CGTATCACCCAAAGAAATTTCGTAACAACCTGCCTCATACAATCTTTCTGCCACTTCTGCTACTTTTTGTGGATTGATTTCACCTTCATAAGGACATCCTAGCACACAGGAAACATAGCCTCGTATTTTTAAATGTGCCTCTTTAGCAGCATCCATTACGGGTTTAAATCGATCAAAGCTTTCAGCAATCGAACAATTAATATTACGCTGGGTAAATGTTTCTGAGGCTGCAGTAAACACCGCAATTTCTTTCACATTACATTGCAATGCTTCTTCCAACCCCTGCATATTGGGTACCAGCACGGGATAACTAATATCTGCCAATTTATTTATTTTTTGAAAAACCTCTACATGGTCCGCCATTTGCGGCACCCACTTAGGCGACACAAAACTAGTGGCTTCAATCACAGACAATCCTGTCGCATTCAAGCGTTCAATTAACTCGATTTTCACTTTTGTCGGGACAAACTCTGCCTCATTCTGCAAGCCATCTCGAGGACCCACTTCAACGATCTTTACTTTTCCTGGTAATTTCATAGCGCTTTTACCAATCGAGAAATTTCACCAATCATATAAAATGGTACTGACAAAATTCTACCCTCTAAACTTAATGAATTCTGTGAAACACGTACACCCACCTCTAGTTTCTTCTCATCCATTAAAAGTTGCAAGGATTTTAGTTTCCCTGTAGAACCTGCTTTAACCTCAATGGGAACAATCGTTGAATCAACGGTAGTAATAAAGTCGACTTCCGCCATGCTAGATTTCTTTTCGCGACACCAAAAATATAGTCTGGGCTCTTCAATATAGGGTGCATAAGCTAGTAATTCCTGCCCAACAAGTTGTTCTGCAATAGCACCCCGATTCACTAAAATAATATCATCATCCAACAATAATTGAGTAGCAACTTGAGTTGTACGAGTCATTAAGCCAATATCTAAAAAAAGAATTTTAAATTTTTTCTCATTCATTAATGTAGCTAGCGGAATACCAGATGCTGCAGTGCTATAGATAGGACAAATTAATCCTGCATATTCCAACAAAGACAATGCTGACTTAACATTTTGCGCACGTGTATCTGGATCTATTTTAGAATATTTAACATGGCCACCAACCAATCCCGGTGCCTTTTCAAAAACTTTTTGTACATATTCGACTTGATGGTGTTTAGCATATTTTCCAAAATCTTGTCTATAACCATTTAACAAAATTGTTTGTTGCGCCTGACATTTTTGAATATCATAACTTCGACTCATATTTCCGAAGCTAATCCTCTCTGAGGATAAAAAATCTTGTAATACACCTGGCATCCCCCCTAATGCCATATAATATCTAATCCATTTTAAAAGCTCTTGATGAACAGGCTCTGTAATGGGATTACTTACATCTGTCGCTTCAATTAATTTACGTAAATCATGATAACCTAGTGCCGATAAAAATTCTTTAAATGATAAAGGTTTCAAATAAAGTGACTGCACTCTACCCACAGGCGTACGAAAATCTGGGCTATTTAGAGTAAATTCTAGCAACGATCCCGCACCAATTACGTGCAAATCAGGTAGTAATTCTTTAAAATAACGTAATGCAATAATAGCATCCGGACAATCTTGAATTTCATCTAAAAATAATAAGGTCCGCCCCGGTATAATCTCTTGGTGTAACATAAGAGAAAGTTTCAGCAAAATCTCATGTGGCTGCCTAGTATTAAAACATTGTTTGAGCTCAGGTCGTAATTCAAAATTAGCTACCACTAGATTATCAAAATAAGCTTTGCCAAATTGCTCAATAGTAAATGATTTTCCTACCTGTCTCGCACCCCGTAACAAAATAGGCATACATTGTTTTTGCTGCTTCCAGGAAAGTAACTCCTGCTCAATATCTCGTTTCATAACTTTTTAACCCCTTATTTTGTCAATTAAATTGATAAAATACAAGGTCATTTTATCATTAAAAATGATAAAAAAACAAGGATAAACCCAGCCCCTCTTTCCAGAAGATGGAACTAGCACTCTTTCCTAACATCAGCTAAAATGCAGCCTAACTGTAAAAGGGACAGGAAAAGGCAGGCAAATAAATGCACAATGTAAATAAAAAGATTTCAGTCGTAGTACCCATCTATAAAGAAGCGTCTAACATTAAACCTTTTCTGGAACGCATGGAGCCAATACTCACGCGCCTTGGTGTTAGCTATGAAATCCTCTTTTGCCTAGACCCATCACCTGATAATACTGAAGAAGTGGTACACAAAGAAATCGAACGCAATCCCAATATCAAACTCATGATTTTCACCCGCCGTTTTGGTCAACCTGCTGCGACCATGGCTGGCATTTTATCTTGCGTAGGTGAAACCTGCGTAGTCATTGATGTGGATTTGCAAGATCCACCTGAATTGATTATTGATCTTTATCACAAATTACAAGAAGGTTATGAAGTCGTTTACGCCAAACGCCGCTCACGCAAAGGTGAAACTATCCCAAAAAAAATCATCTCCTATCTTGCCTACAAAGTCATTAACAAATTAAGCGAAGTCGAAATTCCGCGTAACACCGGTGATTTTCGCATCATGGGACGTCGTGTTATCGAAAGTTTGCGACAATTGAGTGAATCACACGGATTTTTGCGTGGGCTAGTCGCCTATGTTGGTTATAAACAAACATTCATTGAATACGATCGTGATGAACGCTTAGCGGGCGTGAGCAAATACAACCGTTTTACTGGCTCTTTTAAAATTGGTTTGAATGGCATCGTCAGTTTCAGCAGTCGACCACTGCAAATGATGTCCATCGGAGGTGCTCTACTTGCAGGATTAAGCTTCCTCACTGGCGCTTATTATGTTATTCAAAAATTATGTGGCGTCAGTTTAACACCCGGTCTTTCAACCACCGTATTGGTTGTCAGTTTTTTTTCTGGCGTACAATTATTGTGTTTGGGTTTAATGGGTGAATACGTGGGACGCATTTATGATGAAGTGAAACGCCGCCCCATGTATCTTGTCGATAAAATCATTGAAAAAGATCGTGTACAACTAATCCACCCTGCGCGCGAATACGAAGTGTAATTATGATAGCTACGATTTTTCATTCTCTGTGGAAAGATAAAAAATCGATTTTGATATTTTTGACGATAGGTGCACTCTCTGCGGCTGTTAATATTATTTCATTCAGTATTTTATGGAATGGATTGAAGATCAATTACCAAGTATCCGCATCTATTGCTTATGTGTTAGGTGTATTATTTCATTTTTTTGCGAACAGACATATTACTTTTAAAAGCGGCAATGTTCATCTCATGCAACAAGTGCCAAAATATTTAGTCATGATTATATTAAATTATTTTATTACGATTATTGTCATCAAACTATGCGTTGAAACACTCTATTTATCACCGTATCTTGGCATTGTAATTGCCATTGGCACAACGGTGAGCATTAGTTATTGGATGTCACGGTTATGGATTTTTCAAACAAGCAATTGATGGAGGATACTTTGCGTTACTTTATTACTGGTTGTGCTGGATTTATTGGAAGCAACCTCATGGATAGGTTATTGCAACAAGGACATGAAGTCATTGGTTATGATAATTTTTCCACTGGATTTAAGCAATTTTTACAAAATGCTGAAAAAAATCCTAAATTCACTTTTATCGAAGGCGATTTACTTGACCGTGAAAAACTCACTCCATTGTTGAAAGGTTGCGATGCGGTATTTCACATTGCAGCAAATGCAGATATCCGCTTTGGCCGCGAACATCCATTTAAAGATTTAGAACAAAATGCCATTGCAACTTACAATGTGTTAGAAGCCATGCGCATCAACAATGTTAAACGCATTGCTTTCGCATCCACTAGCGCTATGTATGGCGAAGCCAAAGAGTTCCCCACACCAGAAGATACAACACTGCCGATTCAAACATCACTGTACGGCGCATCTAAATTAGCGGCAGAAGGATTGATTCAAGCGTATTGCGAAGGTTTTGGCATGCAATCTTATATCTTCCGCTTTGTTTCCATTTTAGGCGAACGTTATTCACACGGGCATGTTTTTGATTTTTGCAAACAATTATTTACAAATCCCAAGAAATTACACATTTTAGGTAATGGCAAACAGCGCAAATCTTATTTGTATGTACAAGATTGTATAGATGCCATTTTTCTAGCGATGGAAAACACTCATGATAAAATTAATATTTTTAATTTAGGTTTTGATAAATACTGTGAAATTAATGATTCTGCCAATTGGATTTGTGAGCAGTTAGATATCAAACCGGAATTGAGTTATTCCGGTGGTGATCGTGGTTGGGTGGGCGATAATCCTTTTGTTTTTCTGGATTGTTCCCGCATGCGCGCGTTAGGCTGGACGCCTAAATTCAGTATTCAAGACAGCATTATTCAAACTGTTAAATTTTTAAAAGATAATCAATGGGTCTTAAATCAACGATGAAGCAATTAATTATTTTGGCTGGGGGCAAAGGCACACGTCTTAAAGATCGTTTGCATGATTTGCCTAAGCCTTTAGTTGATGTCTGCGGAAAACCTTTATTGGAACACCAAATTTTATTGGCTAAACAACATGGGTTTTCTGATATCATCTTGACTGTCCATCACCAAGCAGAAGCCATTAAAGCCTTTTGCAAAGATGGTTCACAATGGGATGTTGCCATTCGCTATCTTGAAGAAAATATACCCTTAGGCACTGCTGGCGCTATTCTTGCTAACCTTGAACAATTTGCCGATACCTTTTTGATTATGTATGGCGATACTATGCTAAATGTAGACCTGACACGCTTTTGGAATGAACATCACATGCATCATGCTGATGCCAGTTTATTTTTGCATCCGAATGATCACCCGCATGATTCAGATTTAGTCGATGTAGATCAAAATAATCGGGTCACAAAATTCTACCCTTACCCGCATGCAGCTAATCATTATTACCCAAATTTAGTGAATGCTGCATTATATATCGTAAAAAAATCAGCCTTGTCACGCTGGAAAACATTGGCAACACCGGTTGACTTCGGTAAAAATGTTTTTCCTGCTATGGTAGAACAAAAGCAAAATCTCCTAGGCTATATCAGCCCAGAATATATAAAAGATATAGGTACGCCTGAACGTTTGGATAAAGTTTCGCATGATTTTCAGTCCGGAAAAATTCAACGCGGATCATTACAAACACCGCATGCTGCTATATTTTTGGATCGTGATGGCACTTTAAATCATGAAGTTAATTTTCTGCATTCGCATGAACAGTTCAACCTACTAGGCAATGTTGCAAGTAGTATTAAACGTTTTAATCGTTCAGAGTATTACTCTATTGTGATTACCAATCAACCGGTAATAGCACGTGGCGACTGCACTGAAGACGATTTAAAACAAACGCATAATAAAATGGAAACTTTGCTAGGTCGTGAAGGCGCTTACCTAGATGCTATTTACTATTGCCCGCATCATCCTGACAAAGGATTTGCGAATGAAATTCCACAATTAAAAATAAAATGTGACTGCCGTAAACCAGGTATTGCAATGATCAGCAAAGCACAAAAACATTTTAACATTGATCTCAAACAATCTTGGTTCATCGGCGATACCACCACTGACATGAAAACTGCAAAAAATGCCGGCTTAAAATCTATGTTAGTCAGAACAGGTTATAGCGGTGCGGATGACAAACATGCTGCACGTCCTGATTTTGAATGCTTTGATTTAGCAGAAGCAACAGAATTTATTTTAAATCATTATCCTAAATTAATGCAACATGCTCGTAAACTTGCAGCAACCATTCAACCCAATCAAAAAATTGCCGTTGGTGGTCTCGCACGTAGCGGCAAAAGCATGTGGGCATCATTACTGCGCTATGCACTAGAAGAACGCGGCATTGCGACTACCATTATCACACTCGATGGTTGGATTAAAAAACCTGAAGACCGTGGCAATAATGTGTTAACTCGTCATGATGTTGATGACATTCATCGCTTCATTGAAAACATTAAAAATTCAAACACATTGGAAGTTCCTTCCTATAATCGTCTATCACGATCAGCGAACAAACAAAAAGAAACTCATCTTCTTTCTTCAGAGCAAGTCATCATTTTTGAAGGCGTCGCTGCTTTGTTACTCGAAAAATTAATTGACTCAGTAGACCATCGATTTTATGTAGACCGCTTAGAGAAAATACGCAAAGAGAATTTCAAAAAAGAATATTTACTTAGAAAATTCACTATTGAGCAAATCGAAGAACTGTACCAATCACGTCAACACGATGAAAACCATTTAATTGCAGCACAAAAATCTAATTCAGATATTCAAATCATTACCCAAGGTCAAGATGACGAGGTATACGTATGATAATTAGTAAAACACCTTTACGCATGAGCTTTGTAGGCGGTGGCAGCGATCTCGCAAGCTATTACCGTAAATATGGTGGCGCCGTAGTGAGCGTTGCCATTGATAAATATGTTTACGTTACCGTCAACAAAAAATTTGATAATAAAATTCGCATTAGTTATTCAAAAACTGAAGAAGTCACATCAGTAGATGAAATAGAACACAAATTAGTACGTGAATGTATGCGTAAATTAAATTTACCCGGTGGAATTGAGATTACCACAATTGCTGATATTCCTTCGCGCGGTACAGGATTAGGCTCCTCTAGTTGTTTTACAGTGGGTTTATTACACGCACTACATGCTTATCAACATCGTTATGTGTCGGCAAATCATTTAGGCGCTGAAAGCTGTCATATTGAAATAGATATTTGCGGCGAACCTATAGGCAAACAAGATCAATATGCGAGTGCGTTTGGTGGTTTTAATTTTATTACTTTCAATCCCGATGATACAGTTGATGTTGTCCCTATTATTTGTAAGCGTGAAACCATGACTTCATTGCAAGACAATATTATTGTTTTTTATACGGGTATGGTACGCAGTGCTTCTGGTCTTTTGCAAAAGCAATCCATTGCTATGCAAGACGATAAAGATAAACAAAAAACGATGCAACGCATGGTAGAGTTGGCTTACACACTACGCGATTCTTTACACAAAGATAATATTCACGATTTTGGCGAAATTCTCCATGAAAATTGGTTACTGAAAAAAAACGTTAATAATGATGTCAGCACTTCTGAAATTGACGATTGGTACAACAAAGGCATCAAAGCCGGTGCGATTGGTGGAAAAATTTTAGGCGCAGGCGCTGGTGGGTTTTTAATGTTTTATGCACCAAGAGAACACCATGAAGCTATTGCCAAAGCATTACCTGAATTGCGTCAGATGGAAACTAAATTTGAACGTCAAGGCAGCAAGATTATATTTTTTCATGAAAATTAGGAGCTAAAAATGACAACCAGTACATCCGCTTTATATTTACAACGTTTAGGTGTTTTACTGCAGCAATTAGATATTGCGCAAATTGATAATGCGATTGCATTGATCACTAAAGCATGGAAAGCAGGACAACAAATTATTGTTTTTGGTAATGGCGGCAGTGCGCTCACTGCACAACATTATATTACGGACTGGAACAAAAGCATTTATCTTTCGACTAAAATTCCTTTTCATGGGCGCTGTCTTTCTGAAAATATGGGTCTCATCACCGCTTACGGTAATGACATTAGTTACCAAGATATTTTTATTGAGCAATTAAAACCCATGTTAAAACCTAACGATTTAGTGATTGGGATCTCAGGCAGCGGTAATTCTGAAAACGTATTACGTGCTATCCAATATGCTAATGAAAACAATGGGATAACCCTAGGTATTTGCGGTTACAATGGTGGCAAACTGAAGCCGCTGGCGCAGCACCACTTGCATGCTGATGTAAACGATATGCAATTATCTGAAGATATTCACATGATTTTTGCACATATTGTGATGCAAACCTTGTGCGGTTATATTAAAATAGCACAACCTCATGACACACATCATTCATCAGCGGTGACAGCATAGGATTTTAATATGACTAAAGTTGCATTAATTACCGGTATCACAGGCCAAGACGGTGCTTATCTAGCCGAATTTTTATTGCAGAAAGGCTATATTGTTCATGGTATTAAACGCCGTTCTTCATTATTTAATACAGATCGTATTGATCACTTGTATCAAGACCCCCATGTTAAAAATCGCCAATTATTTTTACATTACGGGGACATGACGGATTCCACCTGTTTACTGCGCATCATTCAAGAATCGCAACCGGATGAAATCTACAATCTGGCAGCACAAAGTCATGTCGCTGTTTCATTTGAGGAACCGGAATACACGGCGAATGCAGATGCTTTAGGTGCGTTACGTATTCTCGAAGCCATTCGTATTTTAAAATTAGAAAAGAAAACGAAATTTTATCAAGCCTCTACTTCTGAATTATATGGTTTAGTGCAAGAAGTTCCACAAAGAGAAACTACGCCTTTTTATCCACGTTCACCTTATGCAGTCGCTAAACTCTATGCTTATTGGATCACTGTCAATTATCGTGAAGCTTATGGTATTTATGGTTGCAATGGCATTTTATTCAATCATGAATCCCCTCTGCGCGGCGAAACATTTGTGAGCCGTAAAATCACGCGTGGACTTTCTCGCATTAAATTAGGTTTACAAGATTGCTTGTATATGGGAAATCTGAATGCCAAACGTGATTGGGGACATGCGAAAGACTATGTGGAAATGCAATGGTTAATGCTACAACAAGACAAGCCTGAAGATTTCGTTATTGCAACAGGTGTACAATACAGTGTACGCGATTTTATTAATGCTTCAGCACCCCACTTAGGCCTTAAAATTCGTTGGGAAGGCAGTGGTGAAAATGAAAAAGGTTATGATGAAAATGGTAAATGTATTGTTGCCGTCGATAAACGTTATTACCGCCCTACTGAAGTAGAATCTTTGTTGGGTGATGCAACTAAAGCCCATCAAAAACTAGGCTGGAAACCTAAAATCACGTTTGAGCAATTAGTCTCAGAAATGGTTTACGAGGATTTACGTAGCGCGGAACGGGATGAGATGGTCAAGAAAAGTGGTTATCCTGTTTTTGATTACCACGAGTAAAATTAATTTTTTCTCCACCCAACCACTCTAGCAGTCCCTTCTCTCCTTGTGGAGCATTGTTGAATAATTGTAAACCGGCTGAAGGCCGGTTTTTTTAGCCCAGGGTCTAGGCGCGCTTTTTGCGCCGTAACCCTGGGTTAAAGTTGCAAACATTACCAAGCACTGTAAGTGCGCCATAGGCCTTTAGCGCGCTTACAGCGCTTGAGATTTGTCGCGTATTTTCACCCAGGGTTACGGCGCAAAAAGCGCGCCTAGACCCTGGGCTAAAAAATCAAGCCTTCGGCTTGAATTATTCAACTTTATAAACTTGACCCATCTAGTAATTATTGTTTATGCTCGCTAAGGATAGATATATGCATGCTGACAAGGATAGATCATCTATGAAGCTCTGCCGCCACTGGCTATTATTTTTTTTCGCCTTACTGAGCGCCTCTCTTTGCTATGCAGCAGATAGTACAACAATCACTTTTCCACTTCCAACCAACATACCTCCACCTGGCGTACCCGCGACTCTAGTGACTGTCGTCGTCAAACACATCGCACAAAACGTTAGCCCGCGAAACGCTGTGAGTTGTCCTAAAGCACCTGCTAAAGATATTACGAACGGCACCTGGACAGGTAAAAGTCCAGTGAAAGATGGAACACTGGCTTCACGTGAAGTGTTTTACCCTTATGACTCAAATTATGTCGCAGGTTATCTTGTTTTTGATTGCTCGGAAACCTATTGGTCTACGGATCCTTATTACCTACAACTTGCTAGCACGACTACCGTGCCATGTCAGAATGATGTTTACACACCGTCTGTTTGTACCATCTTCGGAAAATCAAATAATGCTATGAGTGGTGTATTGCCTATACATTTTACAATAGATATGCCTAAACAAGCCCAGATGGCAGCTTTCAATGCCCCTACCGGTGTTACAATGGAGACCGCTAGTTTTTATGCCCCTACACTTACCTTTGGTTTTCCAACAGATATTAATGGACGTACTTTTAGTTGGGGGACAGACTTCTCTGGTATTTATAATATAGGGGATACCATGGCCTTAGGACTCACATGGAATTCGCCATATGCGGCGACCCAAAGTACGCTTTGGATGAAATCAACTAATCAAGCGCTTACCTCAAGCCAACCGCGTAGTTATGTATGCCCAGGTCCTCTTGGTCATGGTATGCATTTAAACATTACTAATGATATGCTAGGCAAAACCTGCCACATAAAGTGCATCGATAGTCAATGGTCCACAGCAACAGTGCTAACAAATTATACTTATACCGCACCACTAATGTACTATTGCGAAGATGGCATCATGTTTACCAGCCCTCCCCTATAATTAAGAAGAGGTCGTTTGAACACTGACCTTTCACTATTCAACGAGTCTTAGATGTGAAGCTTTTTTTGTCGTAGATTCAGCAAGAGTAGACACAGTTTCCGTGATATTATCCATATCTCCTCCATCATCTGTTTCCTCATCCTCGAAAAACATACCTTGCCCGTTTTCTTCTGCGTAAATTGATTTAACCGCTTTCACAGGCACAGAAATCAAATGAATGACACCCGAAAAAGAAGCGCGGAACTCTACTCTCTCTTTGCCAATACTGAAATCACGAATCGCATGCGGTGAAATATTTAAAATGATTTCATTATCTTCCACAAATTCTTGCGGAACTTTACAATGAGGAAAAGAGGTATCAATAACAAGTAAGGGTGTACATCGGCTATCAGCAATCCAATCATAAAACGCACGGATCAAATAAGGTTTATTGGATAACATAATTCCTATCCTAGGCAATCTGTTCTTTGGTAACTCGTCTAACTTCTTGTTCAGCGTCGGTTAGACTTGCTTGAAATGCATCACGCGCAAAAATTTTATCGGTGTATTTTAGAATAGTTTTAGCCTCTGCAGGTAAGCTAATTCCCCATAATGGTAAACGCCACAAAATAGGCGCGATACAACAATCCACTAGAGAAAATTCTTCATTCATAAAAAAAGGCATACTGCCAAAAACAGGAGCTAATCTAATTAAATTGCCACGCAATTCTTTTGCAGCTTCTTTAGCAGCATCAGGTTTACCCGTTTCAATCTGCCGAATCAAGCTACTCCATTCACGATCGATTCGGTACATCATCAAACGCGATTTTGCACGTGCAACAGGATAAACAGGCATTAAGGGTGGATGCGGAAAACGTTCATCCAAGTATTCCATGATGATATTAGCATCATACAAAACCAATTCGCGATCTACCAAGGTAGGTGTGGTACCATAAGGATTGAGTTCGAGTAAATCTTCCATTTTGTCATTGTTATCGACGTTAATCACATCAACAGCAACGCCTTTTTCGGCAAGCACAATACGCACTCTATGGCTCATAATATCCAGCGCACTGGAATAAAGAGTCATCACGGATCTTTTATTTGTTACAACAGCCATAAATTACCTCATGAGCTTTGGAGGACTAGGATTCGAACCTAGGTTTAGTCCCGAGCGTAGCGAGGGATCTCCTGCTTAGAGGGAGATCCCTCGCTACGCTCGGGATGACACGGTTATGCTCCGGGATGACACCATTAACGTTTGGAGTATTGTGTGCCTTTTCTCGCTTTGTGTAAGCCTACTTTCTTACGTTCAACTTGACGAGCATCGCGGGTCAAATAACCTGCTTGTCGCAAAATCTTACGCAAAGCAAGGGCTCCGCCACCTTGACCACCTGTCTCAGCATCACCTTCATCGTACCGCACTAAAGCACGCGCAATACCGTGACGAATAGCGCCCGCTTGGCCGCTGATACCACCGCCTTTGACGGTCACAATGATATCAAATCTATCTTGTAACTGGGTCACTTCCAATGGTTGCTTAACAATCATACGTGCTGTCTTACGCCCAAAATATTTATCTAGCGTACTCTCATTAACAGTAATATTTCCCTTGCCTGGTTTTAAAAAAACGCGTGCCGTTGATGTTTTACGACGACCTGTACCATAGTAAACTTGTTGTTTCGCTGCCATTGTAATTATTCCGTCCCAAGATCAAGTGGTTGTGGTTGTTGTGCTGCATGCGGGTGTTCTGCACCTGCATATACCTTTAATTTGCGGTACATAGCTCGCCCTAATGGGTTCTTAGGTAACATGCCTTTGATAGCATGTTCTATGACGTGTTCTGGCTTCTTGGCTAATAATTTATCAAAAGTGGTTTCTTTAATACCGCCTGGATAGCCTGAATGGGTGTAATAAATTTTATCAGTTGACTTTTTTCCGGTCACTTTAATTTGTTTTGCATTAATGACTACAATAAAATCACCTGTATCTACATTGGGTGTAAACTCAGGTTTATGCTTGCCGCGCAAGCGTTTAGCGATTTGGCTGGCAAGTCTGCCCAATGTTTTACCAGAGGCATCGACCAGATACCAGTTGTGGCTGGCAGTTTCTTTGGTTGCGTTATAAGTTTTCATCTGACAAGAGCTCTTCCATTAACAAAAAAATGAGCTCGAATTCTATAGGAAATCAACAGAACAAGCAAGATTTCTTTTGGGCATTGGTTTAAGATCCCTCTTTTTCAAATGGAGAAAATTCTACAACGTTTGTCTCTCTCATCCTAGAAATCGCCGCACAAGTCAGTGAATATTTGTGTGTGTTGAGAATGGAGAAAGTAGGTATAGGTATTTGAAGCATGATTGGGAAAGTCGACAGGATGTCGACTTTAGGGAAAACAGGCCAGGGACTGGCCTTTTTTCCCGACCAATCATGCGGAAAATAGCTATACCTACTTTCTCCAAATTCTCAACACTCACAAATATTCACTGACTTGTGCGGCGATCCCGCTTAAAGACAAAAAATCTCCATTGAAAAAATTTAAAAAAAACCTCGCAAAACTCTATAAATATGCTATTGTTATCTACGGTTAATATTGACTTTAAGAGGAATCAAAAATGGCTTCAAAAAAAGCTTCTGCCAAAATGAAAAGGAAATCCGGAAATGGTAAAGCAATGAAAAGAGCTTTATCCACCCCTAAAAAACCACCAGCGATCAAAGACCCTTTGAGCAAAGGCGCTATGATCAAGGCGATTATGGATATGACAGAACTATCTAAACGAGAAGTCTCTGTTGTTCTAGAAACGTTAACCACATTGATCGAACACCATGTGAAATCAAAAGGCCCTGGCAAATTTGTTATGCCTGGTCTGATGAAAATTGTTGTGGTTAAAAAGCCTGCGACACCTGCCCGTAAAGGCATCAACCCATTCACTGGCGAACCTACTGTTTTCAAGGCTAAACCAGCACGTAAGGTTGTAAAAATCAAAGCTCTGAAAAAATTGAAAGAAATGGCTATTCAATAACACAAAGTTGTTATCCAAAATAAAACCCTTGTTTTTGCGAAAAAAAACGAGGGTTTTTTATTGCTTATATTTTGCTGTCGTTTGCCCTCACCCCGACCCTCTCCCGCTGGAAATATATAGTATTTTTCACTGTTACAGCGGCGGGAGAGGGTTAGGGTGAGGGAAAATCGATTTATTTTGCTAATTCGGATTCAACGACTTCAGCGAGTTTTTTAGCGCAGTGAGTGACAGTAGTTTTGTCAGAGCCTTCTACCATGATGCGAACTAAGGGTTCTGTGCCAGAGCGACGGAGTAAGACTCGACCAGAATGGCCTAATTGTTTTTCTACTTCTGCTATCATTGCGGAAATTTTAGGTTTAGATGCAGGATCACAATTTTCTTTGACTTTTACATTCAACAATACTTGCGGGTATTTATGCAAACCCGATTTTAATTCTTGCAAAGATTTACCTGTATGACGCATCACCGACAACACTTGCAAAGCTGAAATAATCCCATCACCCGTTGTTAAATTTGGTAAACACATCACATGCCCAGAAGGTTCCCCACCTAAACACCATTGACGTTTCCCTAACTCCAACATGATATGTCTATCGCCTACGGGTACACGTGAAAATGCGATACCCAGGTCATTAAACGCATGTTCCAAACCTAAGTTAGACATCACAGTACCAACAACACCGCCTTTTAAAACACCTATCTTTTTACGATAATTAGCAATAATAAATAAAATTTCATCGCCATCTAATGTATGGCCTGCATGATCTACCATCACTAATCGATCACCATCACCATCCAGTGCTACACCTACATCTGCTTTTTCCGCCAACACTTGTTTTTGCAATGCTGCAGGTGATGTCGCACCACAATCTAAATTAATATTTAAACCATTCGGTTCAGTACCCATTTCAGTCACATGTGCACCTAATTCTCTAAAGACATTGGGCGCAATGTGATAACTTGCACCATTCGCACAATCCACCACTATCTTATAACCATTAAGCACAACATCAGAAGAAACTGTACTTTTACAAAATTCGATATAACGTCCAGGTGCGTCAACAATACGTAATGCTTTACCTAATTTTTTAGAATCGACCGTCGTCATTTCTTGTTCTAATTGCTCTTCAATAGCAAGCTCCAAAGCATCAGGTAATTTTGTACCCTGCGCCGAAAAAAACTTAATCCCATTATCATAATAAGGATTATGCGAAGCACTAATGACAATACCCGCTTGTGCACGCAAGGTACGCGTTAAATAGGCAACAGCTGGTGTTGGCATAGGCCCCAACAAATGTACATCAACACCGGCTGCAGACAATCCTGCTTCCAGTACAGCTTCAAACATATAGTTTGAAATACGCGTGTCTTTACCAATTAATACTTTGCCGTGCCCTTGTCGTGCGAGCACAACCCCTACTGCCCAACCTAATTTTAAAATAAATTCAGGATTAATCGGAAAAGTACCGACGTGACCGCGAATACCGTCGGTACCAAAATATTTTCGTGAAGCTGTGTGATTATGATTACGATTGCGTGTTTTTATCATGATTTGCTTGATAACCTGTTATGCTCGCTGCAGAATTAATTGTCTCAATCCGATTTTCGGAGGAATTATCATTTGTTTTATCTTTAACATCTTGCCAACCCGCAGGTGGATTTACTGTTTTACCTGCCATAATTTCTCGAATTTGTTCAACACCAATGGTTTCATATTTAATTAACATTTCCGCCATTTTGTGTAGTTTATCAAGATTTTCTTTTAGAATTTTTTCTGCACGTTTATAGTTTTTAGAAACAATAGCATAAACTTCTTGATCAATCATGCCTGACGTATTCTCAGAAACTTCTTTGTGTCTTGCAACCGCATGACCTAAAAAGACTTCCCTATCATCTTCACCAAAAGTCAAAGGTCCCATTTTCTCGGAAAGACCCCACTTGGTTACCATGTTGCGCGCAAGTTCTGTGGCTTTTTGAATGTCATTTGAAGCACCTGTTGTCACTTTATTTACACCAAAAATCAATTCTTCCGCAATACGTCCACCAAACAAACTGGAGATTTTACTGTCTAAATGTTCTTTGGAATAACTGTATCTATCACCTTCAGGTAAAAACATAGTGACACCCAAAGCACGTCCACGTGGAATAATTGTAACTTTATGCACGGGATCATGTTCAGGCACAAGCAAGCCTACAATCGCATGGCCCGCTTCGTGATAAGCCGTTAATTTTTTCTCGGATTCACTCATCACCATAGAGCGACGCTCTGCACCCATCATGACTTTATCTTTGGCTTTTTCAAAATCATCCATAGCAACTGCGCGTTTGTTAGCGCGTGCTGCAAACAAAGCTGCTTCATTCACAATATTAGCAAGATCTGCTCCTGAAAATCCTGGCGTACCACGTGCAATAACAGTAGGCTCTACATCATTTGCCAATGGCACTTTACGCATATGCACCCGTAAAATCTGTTCACGTCCACGTACATCTGGAAGACCCACTACGACTTGGCGATCAAAACGACCAGGACGTAATAATGCAGGATCTAAAACATCAGGACGGTTAGTACCGGCAATGACAATCACACCTTCATTACCTTGGAAGCCATCCATCTCAACTAATAATTGATTCAAGGTTTGCTCACGTTCATCATGACCGCCACCCAGACCCGCACCACGATGACGACCTACTGCATCGATTTCATCAATAAAAATAATACACGGTGCTTGTTTCTTTGCTTGCTCAAACATATCACGTACACGTGAAGCACCTACACCGACAAACATTTCTACGAAATCAGAACCTGAAATTGTAAAAAAAGGCACTTTTGCTTCGCCTGCAACCGCTCTAGCCAATAAGGTTTTCCCTGTACCTGGCGGTCCAACTAACAATACTCCTTGCGGAATTTTGCCGCCGAGTTTTTGGAACTTGCCTGGATCTCGTAAAAAATCGACTAATTCTTTAACTTCTTCTTTCGCTTCCTCAACACCTGCAACGTCTGCAAATGTCACTTTAACTTGGTCTTCACCCAGTAAACGCGCACGACTACGGCCAAAAGAAAATGCACCGCCTTTGCCAGCACCGGCTTGCTGACGCAATACATAAATCCAAATCGCAAATAAAATAATCCAAGGTAAAAGACCAATAAGATGTGCTAATAATGTAGGTTGCTCCGGTGGTTCGCCCTTGATGATGACATTTTTATCGATTAATTCTTTCATCAAAATGGGATCTTGCGGCATAGGTAAATAACTCGAAAAATTCTTATTATTTTGTAGTGTGCCTGTGATTTTCTGCTCCATGATACTGACAGAGCTCACGTTGCCTTGTTTGATTTCACTTAAAAGAGAGGAATAAGTGATTTTTTCTTCGGTTTCACGCTTAGGGCTAAATACATTAAATACAGAAACCAGAATAATCGCTGCCACCATCCATAGGATTATTGTTTTAAACGTGTCATTCACTGCTACGACCCCTTAAAATAAAGCCTCTACCCTTACATCATACCTTAAGTCATCTTATGAAACTACCGTTAATAGATAAACCTCTGCAGAACGTCCCCTAGAGGCTTTTGGCTTTCTTATGACCACTTTTTGAAATCTTTTTCTGACTTGTAACAAAAACTCATCAAACCCCTCACCTTGGAATAGTTTTACCAAAAACCTGCCCTTAGGCGACAATACTTTCGATGCTAAATCCAATGCCAATTCTGCTAAGTATATTGAACGCGCTTGGTCTGCGCTTTGAATACCGCTTAAATTCGGCGCCATATCGGAAATGACCCAATCAACTTTCTGATGATTCACCGCGATAAGAATTTTTTCGAGTGTAGTTTCATCAGTAAAATCACCTTGAATAAATTCTACATCGGGTAATGGTTCCATAGGTAAAATATCGACGGCCAATACTTTGCCTTTTTTCCCAACCCATTTTGTAAGTAACTGTGACCATCCACCAGGGGATGCGCCAAGATCAATCACTGTCATTCCGGGCCGGAATAATTTATCGCGCTCTTGTAATTCTATTAATTTATACGCTGAACGTGAACGATAACCTTCTTGTTGGGCTTTTTTGACATAAACATCTGAAAAATGTTCCTGCAACCAGCGACGGCTACTGCTTTTTTTAGGTTTCACAACAAGGATTCCTCTGGATTATCCAACTTGATGGCCGTCGATTCTCCCTCACCCTAACCCTCTCCCGCTGTAAAGTTCATTTTATTTCAAAATTCCTAGCGGCGAGAGAGGGAACTGTTAACACGAGCTCCCTCTCCCGCCGCCATTACAGTGAAAATAAGATATTCCTCACAGCGGGAGAGGGCTGGGGTGAGGGAAAACGACAGCAAAATATTTCAGTAAAGTGCTTTTTATAAATGTTCTACCTGAACTAACTCATATTCGATTGTCCCTTCCGGTGTCTGCACCTGGACAACATCACCTTCGTGTTTTCCAATCAATGCACGAGCAATAGGCGAAGTCACAGAAATCTTGTTTTGTTTAATGTCTGCTTCATCTTCGCCTACAATTTTGTATACCATTTGTTGTTTTGTTTTAAGATTAATAATGGTGACCGTAGTGCCAAAAATAACTTTGCCGGTATTTTCAATTTGCGTGACATCAATCACTTGCATTAAAGAAAGCTTGCCTTCAATCTCCATAATGCGGCCTTCGATAAATCCTTGTTGTTCGCGGGCGGCATGATATTCTGCATTTTCTTTCAAATCCCCATGTGCCCTGGCTTCGGCAATCGCGAGAATAACGCGTGGCCGTTCTACTGATTTTAGATGTTGCAACTCTTGACGCATAAGTTCTGCGCCGGCGATTGTCATTGGAGTTTTTCGTTGCATGATCTTTTATCCTAACTCGTGTTATTGATAGTGCTCTCTCAAAGTACTGCTCAAGCCTTTGCGTGAAGCCGTGTCATCCCGAGCGCAGCGAGGGATCTCCTACTTAAGCAGGAGATCCTTCACCGCAAAAAACGCGGTTCAGGATGACACCCCTAGGCCTACTTCATATCTTCGAAAAAATTTTTCATTTTGTCAAACCAAGTGCTAGTATGCGGGCTGTGTTTCGCATGACTAGTCTTAATATTTTGGTCAAATTCTTGCAGCAATTCTTTTTGTTTGTGATTCAAATTAACAGGGACTTCTATCGTTGCTTGACACAGTAAATCACCCGTGCCGCCGCCACGCACCGCTGGCACCCCCATCTCTTTGATACGAAACGATTTCCCTGGTTGTGTGCCTGCTGGGATCTTGAGTTTGATGCGGCCTTTTAACGTAGGGATTTCAATCTCACCACCGAGTGCCGCCATGGTAAAAGTAATTGGCATTTCACAATGCAAATTCATCCCATCGCGTGCAAAAATCGCATGTTCTTTAACTTGCACTTGTACATAAAGGTCACCTGTACTTCCACCCGGTTCTCCGGCTTCGCCCTCACCTGCCAAACGAATTCTATCACCGGTATCAACACCCGGAGGCACTTTTACTGATAATTTTTTACTTTGTTTGCGTCGTCCTGCACCGTGACAAACTGGACAAGGATCTTTAATCACTCTACCTCGACCTCGACAAGTTGGACAGGTTTGTTGTACGGTAAAAAATCCTTGCTGCATACGCACTTGACCGTGTCCCGCACAATCATGACAAGTCACAGGCGATGAGCCTTTACGCGTACCAGCACCGTGACATTCTGCACAAGCCACTAAAGTAGGAATTGTTAATTCAGCGGTAGTACCAAACACCGCTTGTTCTAATGAAATTTCTAAGTGGTAACGCAAATCGGCACCCCGTTGCGGACCACCACCATGACCACCGCCAAAAATATCGCCGAAAATATCGCCAAACACATCAGAGAAATTCATTCCTCCCATGCCACCCATACCACCAAATCCACCTGCACCGCCTTCTACAGCAGCATGACCAAACTGATCATAGGCAGAACGTTTCTGGCTATCGGATATCACAGCATAGGCTTCTTGCACTTCTTTGAAGTGTTCTTCAGCCACTTTATCATTGGGGTTACGATCGGGATGGTATTTCATCGCAAGACGACGGTAGGATTTTTTCACTTCCTCATCCGTCGCATTACGAGAAATACCTAGGATTTCATAGTAATCGCGTTTTTTCATAACTACTGTTTCTTATCGTCTTTCACTTCTTCATATTCCGCGTCTACTACATTTTCAGCTTTTTGTGATTGCTGTGCATCTGCACTCGCTTGTTGCTCTTGACCCGGGCCCGGTTGTGCACCTTGTTGTGCATACAAATGTTCAGCCATTTTAGCAGAAGCAGTGGTTAAGTCGTTAGTTTTCGCTTCAATAGCGTCTTTATCTGTGCCCTTCAATGCTTCTTTTAATGCTTCTACCGCCGCTTCAATTTTTTTGCGTTCATCTGCAGAGACTTTATCACCCGCTTCTTTCAGTGACTTCGTCACAGCGTGAATCATATTATCACCTTGATTACGTGCGGTGACTAACTCATGGAATTTACGGTCTTCTTCGGCATGAGATTCTGCATCTTTCACCATGTTTTTAATTTCGTCTTCAGATAAACCGCTAGAAGCTTTAATGACAATAGATTGGGCCTTCCCTGTTGCTTTGTCTTTTGCGGAAACATGGAGAATACCATTGGCATCAATATCAAAAGCAACCTCAATTTGCGGCATACCACGGGGCGCCGGTGGAATATCACTTAAATCGAAGCGACCCAATGATTTATTCGCAGAAGCCATTTCACGCTCACCTTGCAAGACATGAATGGTCACCGCAGTTTGATTATCCGCTGCTGTTGAAAAAACTTGTTGGGCTTTGGTAGGGATTGTCGTATTTTTTTCGATGAGTTTAGTCATCACACCGCCCATAGTTTCAAGTCCTAAGGACAAAGGTGTAACGTCTAGCAACAATACGTCTTTAACACCGCCAGACAATACCGCACCTTGAATAGCAGCACCTACTGCAACAGCTTCATCGGGGTTAACGTCTTTACGCGGTTCTTTGCCAAAGAATTTTTTAACGGCTTCTTGCACCATTGGCATACGGGTTTGACCACCCACTAAAATAACATCATCCACTTGCGATTCGGATAGACCCGCATCTTTCAATGCAATTTTGCAAGGTGCAATCGTACGTTCTACTAAATCTTCGACTAAGGATTCTAATTTGGCACGGGTCATTTTAATATTTAAATGTTTAGGACCTGATGCATCTGCGGTGATATAAGGCAGATTGACTTCCGTTTGTTGCGCAGAGGACAACTCGATTTTCGCTTTTTCAGCTGCTTCTTTTAAGCGTTGTAGTGCGAGTGGATCGTTTTTAAGATCAACCCCGCTGGATTTTTTAAAATCATCTACAAGAAAATTAATAATGCGTACGTCAAAATCTTCACCGCCTAAGAATGTATCGCCATTGGTGGACAACACTTCAAATTGATGTTCGCCATCCACACCTGCGATTTCAATGATAGAAATATCGAAAGTACCACCGCCGAGATCGTAAACTGCGATTTTTTTGTCGCCTGGTTTTTTGTCCATACCAAAAGCAAGTGCTGCGGCTGTAGGCTCATTGATAATACGTTTCACTTCAAGACCTGCAATACGTCCTGCATCTTTTGTGGCTTGACGTTGTGAATCATTAAAATAAGCAGGAACAGTGATCACTGCTTCAGTGACAGGATGTCCTAAATAGTCTTCAGCTGTTTTTTTCATTTTCATAAGGACTTGTGCAGAAACTTGTTGAGGCGCGATTTTTTTGCCCAAGACTTCTATCCAAGCATCGCCATTATCAGCAGCAACAATTTTATAAGGAACAATTTCTTTATCTTTTTTGACAACATCTTCGTCGTAACGACGGCCGATTAAACGCTTAGCTGCATAAATGGTGTTTTTCGGGTTTGTGACTGCTTGGCGCTTCGCTGGCTGGCCTACTAGAATTTCGCCATTATCCAGGTAAGCAACAATAGAAGGTGTGGTACGATCGCCTTCTGCATTTTCAATAACTCGCACCTTGCTGCCTTCCATAACGGCTACGCAAGAGTTGGTTGTACCTAAATCGATACCAATAATATTGGAAGTTGCCATTCTAGTTCTCCGGTAAAAGTGATTTACATTAAATGTGGGGGTTATTTTCTCTTTTTCAAGTTATTGGGCAACGATGACCATAGCTGGGCGCACTAGGCGATTGTTCAATAAATAGCCTTTTTGTAGTACATTCAAGACGGTACCCGGCTGTTTATCTGATGCAGGTTCAGTCTTGATTGCTTGATGAAACTCGGGATTAAATGGCTGTCCTACTGGATTGATTTGTTCAATGCCAAATTTTTCGAATGCCGCATAAAACATTTTTAATGTCATGCGGACGCCATCAAGCAAACTACCCGAACCACCCTCTTCGTCTTGGTGGGTATCGACTGCCCGCTCAAGTCCATCAAGAATAGGGAGCAATTCATTAAGAAATTTTTCCAGTGCATACTTATGAGCATTAGCAATATCACGTTCCATACGGCGCTGTGCATTAGCTGTTTCTGCTTGCGTGCGCAAAACCCGGTCGTTGAGTTCTGCTGCTTTTTCTTCTGCTGCGGTGAGCTCTTCTTGTAATTTTAAATAACTGGGATGTTCTAGCAAGGCTTGGTCTAGAACTTTATCTTTGTCACCAAATACTTTTTCCATAACAGCGGCTGCTGAGCTGCTGCTTTTTTTCTTTTCTTCAGATGTCACTTAAACCTCCGATTTAAAAATTCCTTTTTTTCAAAGAATGTCGCTCAAGCCTTTGCGTGATCCTGGATACTAATAGCTACGCGCTCGAATCGCGCCATCCATGGCGCTACGGACTACATCCTGTAGTCCACTCGCGACTTCGCTATTAGTATCCATGCTCACCGGCTTGAGCAGTATTCTGATATTTATGAAATTCTATTATGAGGGCAATTACGCCTGATTCAAGGCTGCCGACAATAATTTTGCCGTCACATCCACCGCCGAAATAACTTTGTCGTATGGCATTCGTGTTGGGCCTATCACACCTAAACTTCCTAACAGTTGGCCATCAACAGCGTAAGTGGTCGTCACAATACTACATTGATCAAAAACTTCATAGCCTGATTCTTTTCCTATGAAAATCTGTATGCCCTCCGCTTGCAACGCTTGATCTAATAAATTTAAAATTTCTTGTTTTTGGGTGAATGCATTGAACATAGAGCACAAGGTATTATAATCGACCTCTTTAGTGTGTTGTAAAAAACAATCTTGGCCTGCAATAATATAATCATTTTGTTGCTGCTCTGTATGCACAAAAGCTTTGTCGGCCACATCCGCAGCCGCTCGTAATAAATCTGCCATATTATCGCGATCTTTGCGTATTGCATGAATTAATTCGTTGCGTGCGCTTAGTAAATCTTTTCCCGTGTAATGTGTATTCAAATAATTCGCCGCCTGTTGTAATTCACTAGGTGTGTAAGTTTTTTCAGTATAAATAATGCGGTTTTGCACTTCCCGATTATTTAACACCAAAATCACCAAGACACGATTACCCGACAGCGGCAAAAATTCTACTTGTCGTAATTGAATTTTATTGCGTTTAGGCAATGCCACTAGGCCTACAAACTGTGTCATGCCCGATAACAGTACGGATGCGGATTGCAATATTTGTGACATTTCATGATCGGGATTTATTTTTTTTTGCAATTCTTCTAGTGTAACTGTAGAAAAAGAACTCACAGTCAACAATCCATCAACAAAAAATCGATAACCTAATTCTGTAGGCACTCTACCCGCTGAAGTATGAGGGGAATCCAGATAGCCCTGCTCCTCTAACTCTGCAAGAATATTGCGTATAGTGGCGGGACTTAAACCTAGCGCGTATTCTTCTGCTAGCGTACGCGAGGCAACGGGGTTACCCTCTTGAATATAACGTTCTACCAAGAGTTTCAAGACTTGTTGGGCGCGTTCGTTAACGATTTTCTCTGACATATTTTCATGACCTGTGATACATTATCTCAATATAACATGGAATTTTAATTATCATGGCGATTTCTTTTAAAACAATAGGTATTATTGGTCGGGTAAAAAATCCAGAAGTCAAAGAAACCTTGACTACCCTGGTCTATTTCTTAAAAAGCCTGAAACAAACCATTTTACTCGAATCCGAAACCGCTGAGTCCATCCATGATACCACTTTACCCCATGTACCACGCAATGAAATTGGTAATCGTTGTGATTTATTAATTGTCATCGGTGGTGACGGCAGTTTGCTCAACACTGCTCATGCAGCTATCAATTCAGAAGTCCCTGTACTTGGCATTAATCGCGGGAAATTAGGTTTTTTAACGGATATTCACCCTACCGAATTGGAAAAAATACATGCTATTTTAGAGGGAAAATATTTTATTGAAAAACGCTTTCTACTCGATGCAGTGATTGAACATAATGGCACAATGATTGGCGCAGATTCCGCTTTGAATGAAGTAGCTATTATTCCCGACATGATTCCGCATATGATCGAATTTGAAATTTATATTGATAACCAATTTGTTTGCAGTCAAGATTCCGATGGCTTAATTATTGCAACACCAACAGGTTCCACAGCCTATGCATTATCCGGTGGCGGTCCTATTCTACACCCACAATTAGATGCGATTGTTTTAGTTCCTATGTTTCCGCACAGCTTAAGCAGTAGGCCTATTGTCGTAGAAGGTAATTCGCGTATTACTGTGATTATTTCACCTAAAAATAAAACTTCACCGCGTGTGACTTGTGACGGCCAAGCACAAATCAAAGCACCTGTAGGCAGTCATATTTCTATCGCTAAAAAAACAAAAAAACTCCCTTTAATTCATCCGCTGGATTATGATTACTACAAAACATTACGCAGCAAATTGCATTGGGGTAAAAAGTTACAGCTAAAAGAGAAATAAACTCATGTTAACTCAAATCTATGTTAGTCATTTAGCTACAATAGACGAAACCAATCTCGAACTTACAAACGGCACTACGGTATTAACCGGCGAAACTGGCGCAGGTAAATCTATTTTAATCGATGCCATACAACTCTCCTTAGGCGATAGAGCCACTGCTGATATCGTTCGCCAAGGACAAGAAAAAGCAGAAATCAGTGTGACTTTTGATATTCAGAATTTGCCAGAGGCACGCGCTTGGTTACAAAACTATGAATTAGATAATGCAGGCTCTCACGAATGTATTTTGCGCCGCAGCATCAGCCGTGACGGACGTTCTCGTAGTTATATCAATGGGATGCCAACAACTTTGCAGCCTTTACGTGAACTTGGTGAATTGTTAATTAGCATTCACGGACAGCATGAACACCAAACTTTATTAAAGCCTGATAAGCAACGCGAGTTACTTGATCACTATGCTGGACATTTTAAATTATTGAGCGAAGTACGCGATTTTGCAGACAAATATCATTGCCTAAATAACGAAATGCTCGCATTACAAAAAAATGCTGCCGAGTTTAGCCAACGTAGCGAATTTTTATCTTTTCAATTACGTGAACTAGAGGAATTACAATTACAACCTGATGAATTTCAAGCACTAGACTTAGAACATAAACAATTAAGTCATGCGGACGAATTACTACAGAATGTAACAATCGCGCTAGACACTTTAGCTGAAAACGAAGAATTCAATGCACTGAAAGCGATTCATCAAGCACTACAAGTATTAGCAAAAGTTCAACATGTAGATCCTAAAATCATTGGTTGGATGGATTCCATGCAAAATGCGATTATCCATATGAGTGACGCGGAAAGTGAATTACGTCGCTATCTTGACCATATCAATTCAGATCCTGAACGATTGCAGTTTTTAGAAAATAGAATCAGCAAAATGTTTGATCTTGCACGCAAACACAAAGTGTCGCCGCAAGAGTTATATGATTTTCAAACGAATTTATTTAATGAATTTTCTTCTTTACAAAACAGTGATGAACGCTTGCATGAATTACAAAAACAATTACAACTTATTGAAAAAAACTATATGGACGTGGCACAAAAACTCTCCGCAAGCCGCAAAAAATACGCAAAAAAACTTGAAGCAGAAATCACCATGACTATACGCGACTTAGCCTTACCCAAAGCCGAATTTCATATCCAATTTGAACCGCAGACTTCCGCTTTCTCCACCGATGGTTTAGATAAAATTATTTTTCAAATTAAAACCAATGTAGGGCAACTATTGCAACCCTTAGCAAAAGTCGCATCAGGCGGTGAGCTATCGCGTATTGGTTTAGCGATTCATGTCGCAACAGCGGGACAACATACCACACCTACTTTAATTTTTGACGAAGTGGATACAGGGATTAGTGGTAGCACGGCAGAAATTGTTGGGAAACTATTAAAAAAATTAGGTAGTAATCATCAAGTGCTTTGCATTACCCATTTACCACAAGTAGCCGCACAAGCACATCATCATTTGTTAGTCGAAAAATTTCATGATAAAAATGCAACGCATACACGAATTCAGCGCCTCAATGAGAAAGAAAAAATTCAAGAGCTAGCACGGATGTTAGGTGGTGTGAAAATTACAGCAACAACGCTGGCGCATGCGAGAGAGATGATGGAAGGATAAATTTTTGCTGTGTCATCCTGAGCCGCGCTTTTTGCGGTGAAGGATCTCCTGCTTAAGCAGGAGATCCCTCGCTACGCTCGGGATGACACGAGTACGTCATTATTTACTCTTATTTTTTCGTAGGTGATAGAACAGGCGCAACTTGCAATGCAGTTTTGCCCTTTTGCAAAAAGGTATCTACTAATGCGTCTGTAGATAAATCATTTTTATTTAATGTTGTGGTCAATTTTCCTTTTTTACCTAATTGTATGTAAATGGAAAGAGCTTCTGCTAATTTCAACAATTTTTCATTCACTTTTGAATTTACTTTATTATCGCCTAAACCCCAATATTGTGATTGTGTTGGCGTGTTTAATAATTCTTTTATTGAATCAATCAAAATTGGGCATTGTAATTTCATACCGTCTGAAAAAATACGTCCAAAATTATCTGCCGTCAATTCTATTTGGTTATACTGATTTGGCTTGACTCTGTCCTTTTCTATAAAATCATCTTTTTCTACAAGTCTACCTGGATTTTTTAGACCTGCTAATTTTGCAACTGTTGATGCAGCCTGTTGCGTCTGAAATGACAACACTAAACAACTCACATTATTGATGACTTTAATTGTAATACCGTGAAAACTGGGAATACTTTTGAAATCTTCTACAACAATTGGTTTATTAGCAGCAGCTCTGGGTGATGGTTGTATAAAAGCATGCACAGTTCTACCACGTTTCCTATCTTCTACTTTAGTTTCAGATGATGGCATTATTTTATTAGGCTTTTCTGATTTTTTATCAAATGAATTTACAGGCGAACCACACAAATTTTTAAAAAACTCAAACATATAAACCACACCTCAAATTTAATACTAATGATATATTATAGATCTAAAAATCTACGCTTACAAGCTTAATGTGAACTAGGCATCTTATTAACTGTTGTCTGTGTTGAAATTGAATCTGACGTAGCTGTCTCTGATGATGGCGATGAATTCGATGATATAGCTGCGGGAAATAACACAGACGATTGTTGTTTTGGCGAATTTTTTTTATTGCTAGGTGATATTTGTGGTGCATCACCTGCTCCTGCTGAAGGAGAAGATTGTGTTGAAGTCGCTGCTGTTGGTGATGATGTGGGGCTTGTGTTAGCAAACATGCCGGGATGAAAAGTAATACTGGATAATGTTGGTGGAGCAATCATGCTTGTCACTAGCGTACTAGTAGACACAGTAGAAGCAGCATTAACATTAAATAATATAGGAGGAGAGGTTTTTTCATTTACTGGCAATAATGTTCTCGGGAGTTGTCTAGGTGTTTGTGATGGAGTTGATTTTGGTGTTGTTTGTGGCGTAGGTAAAGGTGTTAAAATCACATAAGTACCGGGTAGCATCCTATGTAATTCTTCCAGTTGTTTTATCATTGCCTGGGGAAATTGACCGGGTCTATGTTGGTAACTATGCGCTACAATTTTACCCTTATGATCTTCGTTAAAAAGCTCTTTTAAAAGTGTTTGTGCAGAAATAGTTTTTGATAATTCTTTGACTAATTGATTTGCATTAACTTTAAAAGCATTTGCTGCAGTACTGGTACCAAAAATCTTTGTTTGATTTTCTTTAGAAATTCCAGATTTAACTTCGCACTCTCTTATTTTAGTAATCGCTTCATCTCCACTCATCACTGGCATATTTTCATCCATCAATATGACATCATAAGGATTACCTGCTTTCACCGCTGCTTCAAATTTTTCGACAGCCGATTTTCCATCCTCTACAATATCAAAATCCAGATCTTGATGTAGTGTGTGGAGCTTAATAAAAGCCGTCATATAACTCAGCTGGTGCTGTACAGTATCTTCGGCAATCAAAACTCTCATATTAAATTCCTCGTTTGCGTTATAAATATAGCTATGGCTTAAGTATAGTCGCATTTTTGGACTTTGCTTGAGATCCGCAAAAATATTAAAAAACATCTATAATCAATGCGTTATAATATAAAAAGCATACTCTGTTTTGCTTGACTAAATCACTAAAGTTTACTTATGATGGTTATTTTTAACACTTAAATTTATAAGGAATAATGGCATATGAAAAGGAAATTCAGATTATTGACACTAGGATTATTAAGTCTTTCTGTTCCATTTTTAATATTTGCAACAAATGCATCAGCTCAATCGTTTAGCTTACATAAACATTCTTCTTATAATAATGGTTATGATGATGGTTACGACGACGGTTATGATGAAGCCATGGATGATTGCCCATGTCCACCACCTTATTATGGCTTGGGAGGATTTTATTTAGGCGCGGGTTTAGGCTACGAAGGTTTTCAAATTCATCGTAATCCATCCATACTTGATAACCCATATGGCACGTTTAACACGCATGCAAACGGTTGGAATGGTAGGCTTATGGGTGGATATGGCGCTACATTTTATAATAACTATTATTTAGGCGGCGAAGCATTCATTGGTACAACAGGCGCTAGCGGGAAAGACTCTGTCAATGCACTAGGCGGAATGATGCCTTACAAAGGAAAATTTTCTGCTGGAACAAGTTATGGCGTATCTGTTCTGCCCGGCTATAAATTAAATTCAGGATCGTTAGTGTATGCGCGTCTCGGTTTCATTCAAACTGATTTCAAAGTAAATGATTGGTCAAATACACTAGGCTCTAATATGACTAATTGGACTAGTGGTTTTGATACCGGTATTGGTTTTGAAATACCGATTTACAATAAAATCAGCGCAAAATTAGAATACGAGTATATTAATTATAACTCATTCAATCATAATGGCACTGTCAGTTCCAGTAACTCGCCGGTGGATAACCGTGGGTCGTTGAGTATTGCTTACCATTTTTAAAAATTAACAGGATATGCTAAGCAGGAGATCCCCGCTAAAAACATGCGGGGATGACGGGGTGTGCCTCGTGGGGACGTAGATAAAAACAATGTTTTTATCCGCGTTTCACGAAATACATGGAGGTCATGCTTTAGCTCCCACCAGGTCAGCATCACCATCAATCATGTGATTTTACAGCAAGAACCTCCTCTCGCCCCCGCGAGGCAGTTCCCGTCATCCCCGCATGCTTTTAGCGGGGATCTCCTGCTTAGCAAGGTACTTTATATAAAACACCGCAAACAAATTTCTTTCAAATCACAAAAACTCTCACACTGGTTCACCATTTCACAAAATTGCAACTTATTCTCAAGATTCCTAGCATAATATTTTGCAAATTTTCTTGCTTGAATAATCGCAAATTTTTCATCGCCCAATAATTCAATTAATTTTTCCACGTGTTCGATGAAAATCAATCCTATTTCAGTGATAGATGGCAACTGAAATATTTGTTGTTGCATATCGGCAACTAATTTTTTGATTAACCAAGGTTGGCCTACACTGGCGCGAGAAATCATGACACCTTTACACCCTGTTGCTAACATTTTTCTTAAAGAATCATAACAAGAAATATCGCCATTACCAATCACAGGAATATTAAGTTGCTCAACAAAAAATGCAATCTCTTGATAATTACAAGGTGTTTCGTAATGTTCCGTCCAATGCCGGCCATGCACAACAAGAAAATCAGCACCTGCATCACTAACAACACTAGCCACTTCCGCGTTAAACTTTTCATGGCTATGACTTTCTACGCGGATTTTAATGGATACCGGTACGCTCGTATTCTGTTTCATTGCACAAATTAATTGATATAACCTTGGCGTGTCTGTTAACAAACTAGAGCCTGCGCCTTTGCTACGAATTTTTTTGACTGGACAACCGCAATTCAAATCAATTAAATCGGCACCTAAATCTGTGACAATTTTAACAGCTTCAGCGACTTCAGCGGCATTGGTTCCCGCCAACTGAAAACAAACAGGACCCTCCTCTGGACTTTTTTGTGTAAAACGCGCAAATGCTTTCTTAGGTTGATGAATCAACGTTTTACAAGAAATCATTTCCGTACAAGTAAACGCAGGCTGACTATACCGCCATGTTAATAAACGAAAAGGCACACAACTAACCCCCGCCAGAGGGCCTTGAATAATATTAATGGGAAATGTTTTTTCGCCTAGCTTTAATGAATGAATCAAGTAACAACACCTGAGAGAATATTCTCTAATCTATTCAACTTATCCATAAAAAAAGCAACACCCCATAAATTTAATGAGCGTTTATCCTGAATATTTAGAAATGGCGCCACATCATTCACCGCCTTACGCCAATCAATGCTTTTAATTTTTTGTCGCATAACATCAACAAACCAAACAGGCGTAACTATTATTTTTTTATTTGCCCAAGGCCCTTGCTGTTGCAAAGCGTTTTCAAGAAAAACAAAATTGGGAACAATTTTTTTAGCCACATACCATGAAAAATCATACCAATCACGACCTTTAATGTACTGACGACACAATAAAGCATGACATTTTCCAGCAAAGCTGCTACCAAGATCTTGTGCAATAACTGAATAA
>Ga0207071_1023_pt1 | contig 29248 bp, 20 predicted proteins | sample Alteio_BWMinHeat_67_FD_153531 | JGI IMG/M metagenome (GOLD analysis project Ga0207071, IMG submission 153531) | Enriched cells from forest soil in Barre Woods Harvard Forest LTER site, Petersham, Massachusetts, United States -... | ecosystem: Environmental > Terrestrial > Soil > Temperate forest >...
CTGTTTTAGGATGTTTAATCACATGCCATGGGCCTTGATCGATTGCTGTTGCATGAAATTCTTTTTTCGCTACTTCATAACCCCAATCACGAAACGCACCTTCAGTGAATTTCATGATATTGCCTTTATGCACTAAGGTGACCGAGCTTCTATTATTTTCAATCGCATATTGAATAGCACGTCGCACTAAACGCGATGTTCCTTCGCGCGAAACGGGCTTAATGCCTATACCACAGTGTTCGGGAAAGCGGATTTTTTTTACCTTCATCGTATTTTTTTAAAAAATCTATCACTTGTTTGGCTTCAGGTGTATCCCCTGCCCATTCAATACCTGCATAAATATCCTCAGAATTTTCACGGAAAATCACCATATCGACTAGCCAGGGTTCTTTGACGGGACTCGGCACACCTTTGAAATAACGCACGGGGCGCAAACACACATATAAATCAAGCTCTTGGCGTAAAGTGACGTTCAGCGAGCGTATGCCACCGCCTACAGGGGTGGTTAAAGGGCCTTTGATAGATACTACGTACTCTTTGATGGCTTGCATGGTTTCTGCGGGCAGCCAATTATCTTTACCGTATTTTTGCACGGCTTTTTCGCCGGCATAGACTTCTAGCCAATGAATTTTACGTGTATCACGGTAGGCTGTTGTAACAGCTGCATCCACGACTTTTTTCATCACGGGTGTAATGTCCACCCCAGTGCCATCACCTTCAATAAAAGGCACTATCGGTTGCTCAGGCACGTTTAAAGAAAAATCAGCATTAACAGTAATTTTCTGGCCTGGCATAAGTCCTCCGTGAATGTGGAAAAAAGTATAGCATAGATAAATCCTCATTTGAAAAAGCACTGTTGATCGCCACTCAAACGTCGTCCCGCGGCTTGTCCGCGGGATCCAGGACTGATCTCACGGACAAGCCCTTAATATTTGCCAAAACCAAGTGGGTTGTGTATAATTCTCTCACTAAAATCAAAAGCGAGGATTAAAATATGGCAAGCTCACAGGCATCCCCTAGCAGCAAACGCTATACTGTTGCAGAACTCGCAAAAAAACTCCCTCAGATTACTGACTTAAAAGAACAAGAGATATGTTTTTCTATTTTCAAGCAAACCTGTAAATTAGAAGCAGAAAGATTATTGCAACAAACCGATGTAGACATGCAACATCAAATTCATCTCTACCAACTAAAATTGCAAATAGCAGCTGCAGAAGAAAGAGAAAAGTCAGACAGCAAAGCCACAACGGTAACCGCTGCCCCTATCAAGACACGTGAAGCATTAAAAAATGAGTATCATGAGTATAAAGAAAATCTATTAAAAAAAGCATGCGCCAAAGTTTTACTCATCCCAGATACTGCAGGACAATCACCGCTAGACTACCTCATGCAACAAAATCACGGTAGCTCAAAGCTTCATACAGATATAAAAAACTGGATACACGAAATACTAAAGTCTGTCCCTGAAAATCTCAAAAAAGAACCGCAAACCGTTGCGGAATTCGATGTGGAAAAATGTTTTCAAGAGGCAAATCGAAAATACTATAATCCTACCGAGGCAGATCAAGCCGCCACCACAATAACATCTTGTGAAAAAGATGCTCTCATTAACTGGTTCATGCTTGCCGCAGACCATACACATCTCAATACTTTACAAGCATTAGAAAAAACACTACAGAGCCAAAAGAAAAAATAAAAATAATATTGCAAATCTTTTAAAAGGCGTTCATGCAATAGCCGATTCATCAACATTAGTCTCACTTAAAAACAAACACAAAACCAATAATATTTTCCTCATTTATTGGAAAGAAAAACTATTACCCGCCACTACAGGTGCTACCCAACATTCTGCAGAAGATTTTTTTGAAACTTTATTAAAGTATCCAAAACTCGTCAATGAAAATAACAATAATGCTTTATGGTATTTGCTTGATGACTTAGGAATAGATTATGAACGCTATTTAAAATTTGAATCACTGCCGCCTGCTGCATACGAATGGTATCGATCTCACCTCGCGACAGAATGCTTCAGCTGGCAACAAAACCAATCTAATTTCCTAGCTGAGATATCCGAAAAAAAGGCCGTCACTGTTATGGCTAGCAGAAGTAACTGCCCTGTCGATGTCATAAAACTCGTTTTCTCTATGCAACCGTATCTTAACGAACCCCGACATGGCATGGTGAATGGTTTAGCTGAGGCTGCAAGTAACCATAACGTAGCCTTAGTCAATTGGTTTCTTGACGAAAAACAACATCCTAAAAATAAGATACGCTACACAGCCTCCTGGCGAGACGGCATATCTTTATTTGATAAAACATCAACACGTCCACTCTACTGCGCGATGATATCATCCCAAGATAATACTACCATCTTGCGCAAAATATGCCGCCAATATTTAGAAGACAAAGAATTTACGGCTGCATGCACAGATGCTAATAGCACATTAGTATTACTTAAAAAATATCAAACAACAAAAAACAACACAAAAACACGCTATCTCCAATGTTTCCACGCCATGGCATCTCTTAATTGGGCAAATGGAACAGCTCCCGAAGTAGTAAACACCATCACTGAATTAAAATCGCATAATCAAACAGCTGACCTAAAACATCTTTACGATTTATTTAGACCTTACCCTAAAACGTTAGAAGTCATACAAAAACATCCTATCCCTGACGATGCCAAAACCCACGTAATGACTACTCAAGCGACATCTTTCAAATTTACTGCAACACCTGCGATACGCACACTCTCTGCAGGCGCTGCCCACGTTGATAACTCAGAACAACCTGAAATAAGCACCAAGCAAATCAGTAAAATGCTAGACGTTGCTATAGAACCACCATTAACATCCATTGTTCACAAGCTAACAAAAACATTACGCTTAGCTGACAGCGATTTAGAACAGCGCGCAATAAGAGATAATATTACCAAATCATTTGGCATTCACGATCCAACACAAATAACAAATTATTTAGCTGATATCTTCTTTGAAACTTTTATCCACCATTGTCAACTAGAAGCTGCCGAATTTATCCGAAATTCAGCTCAAGACAACATCTCTGAACAAAATGCTTATCAGTATATATTCGCTACACCAGGGCCAGATGATATTTCCCCGCTACAACATATGGAAACACAGCGGCGACTAGCCACAACCTCATCACCTACTGACTCATCACTTACTGAACGTGTATTTAATAAAATGCATGAATTAATGGGTAAACCTACGCCGCAGTTGGTCATTACAGATCATTCTACTCCTATAGACAGCAAATTTGAAACAGCACTTGCACTAGGTGGCGCTGCCGCTTTTAAATTAATCACAGAAGAAACCCACCTTGGCATGTTACATAAATATCAAATAGGCTATGAAACCCTGGAAGGAATCGATGGAAATAAATATAAACTTTTTTCTACCCTAACCGAATATACAAAAAACAACTCAACACTCATACAGTTAAAAGAAAAACATCAAACCAATAATATTGTTATCATTCACTTTAGAGAAAACCATCCTCAATGTGTAGAATTAGTTAACGCCGGCAAATGGGCTGAAGCCAAATTGTATATCGAAAATAATATCGATGTTTTATATGATTTATTCTGTGACATCGGTTTTCCTGAAAAAACTCAGGCGGGTATTGGCAAATACAAAACACCTACATTATATGTATTATTAGAATTACTGCCTCCAGAAGATTGTGAGTGGTACCGCGATGCAAAAAAACTTAATCACAGTTTTTTTAATATTTTGTCCAAGTGTTTTCACGATATGCGCACCGATCCAGAGCACTCAGAACTATATAATCCAGTAGCTGCTGCAGCAAGTTTCCCTGGCTGCCCTGTTGCAATCATTAAAATTATTTTTGCCCTCTACCCACATCTGAACCGCACTTATTGTGGCCATACCGCATTAGCTTATGCTGCAGGACATGGCAATCTCGCTCTCACCACATGGTTAACCGATGAAAAAAATCACACCGACAATAGAATACGATATCGAATTGAGTGGCATAATGATCCTTTCGGAGATAGCGTTAGAAAAACACCTTTGGCCTGCGCTCTTTTAGATGACCCAGCGAACACAGATACAAAAACACTTCAACACTTGTGCGCATTCTCATTACAAGATAAAGACACTGGTAAGTATAGCGGTTGTTATACAGATGCTTTCAACGTATTAACACTCTGCGAAGATGCAAAACCCACTGATAAATCTCGCTATCTAGAATGTTTCACTGCCATAGTGTTATACACTTATCCACCTGCGCACATTAAGGATCAAAAAGACGTAGCAATCACTGCAATGTCAGCAGCTAACAGCAATATCAACAAAGACGATAAACAACCTGCTGCCAAAACCAAAACACCCCCAATCCATCTAGACCCTAAAACAACGCGGGCAACACTCAAACAAAATGCCATAAAAAAAATACATGCATTAATTGAGGCAAAACAAACAGAAGACCTTCGTCATCTGCAAGAATTATTTAGCACTCACCCAACGAATGATTGTTTCTCAAATATCGCCTATGATTCAACACCCAACAAACCAATCTCTGTTGCTAACAGCCCTTTTAGATTCCAAGCAACACCTATCATTGGCAACACCAGTGGCATAGGCCCTACAGGTGAGCCACCAACTACACTAACACAAACGAGGATTAAGTAATGACCGCAACCCATTCCGCTACACAAAAACAAGTCGCAAAACTCGCACAAACACTGCAATTAGCCGATACAAAAGCAGAGATGGATGAAATCATTGCGCAAGTAGCAAAGCCATTTGATTACAAAAAATTCCTCGCTGAGTATGCAACAGCAAAATCCGCTTTCGAATCACTAGAAAAAGCATATAGCACAACAAAATCGCCATTTGAAAATGACAACAAAGCCTATGATGCCAAAAAAGCCGAATTCACAAAAAAAACGGCCGCCTACGAAGCCAAAATGCAAGAACTCAAAAAACCCGTCGATGCTTTGTTTATCACTATCTTCAAACGCACCTGCAAACGAGCAGCAGAGATCTTAATGCAACAAACCGACGTCAATATGCAACATCAGTTGCATCTCTATAAATTAAGCAAACAATCAGCAATCACAACAACAGAAAAAGAAAAAAAATCCACCGACAGTAAAACATCCGCCAGTACAGTAACAACTGCAACAAGTATTGCAACACTTGCTCCCACGCAGGAAACAACAGAAACAGAATATAAAACATACTTAAAAGCTCAACTACAAAAAGCTTACACCCAAGTGTTCACTCTTCCAGACGAAAACGGATTTTCACCTATCGATCATATAAGAAAGCATATGAGCCGGTGGAAAAAATGGGATGAAAAACAAACTACACAACCAACACCACAGACTACACTAGCCCACGAATTAGCAAACTGGATGCACAACATCACACCAGCAGAATCTGCTTTAAATCCAAGCGTCATAACGACAAAACTTGCTTTAGATCCAGACAACGCCCCTAAACTCGAAGAGGCTCGCACAGCTGGCCTTGAATATCTTGCTGCATGCAACAACTATTACCAGTATAATAAAAAAAATGACGCTATACGCTCATGGTTTAACCTTGTTGAAAAACACACCCACATCGAATCACTCAAAGAATTAAAAAAACATTATGAAACTTCTGGTTATGACCTAACAGCATCTTATCTCAATGAGTTACTAACAATGGCAGAAAATAGGTGGCTATCTTCTCTCTACACACTCAAAACCAAACATCAAAGCAATAATATTTTCTTGATTTACTGGAAAGAAATAATGCTGCCCCAACATCGAACTTACCATGGTAATTACAATCCCAATCATACACCCGAAGAGTTTTTTGATTTTATTTTAAATAATCCAAATATCACCGATTACACCACTAATCAATACGATATATCCACTTTATTCAACGATGTGAAAAAAGACCGCAAAACATATTTCTTAATTGAATCATTACCACCAGGACCACGTGATTGGTTGTTGCAAAGAAGTGGCCTCTATAAAGACCTCACGTCCGGTCTTGATTATCCCGTTTCCGCAGTCGCTAATATAACATCTTCCCCAATAGAAATGATAAAACTTGCTTATGTAATCAATCCTAGCCTTAACAACGATGGGAGTAATATTTCCAAAGGCCTTGGTGATGCTGCATACAACAATAATTTAGCTTTAGTCGAATGGTTTTTAGATCAAAAACAACATCCGGGACGCACCGCGTATTATACACTCACATGGAAACAGACATTGTTTAAAAGTGCACGCTACGCCCTCCCACTTCGCAATGCAATAATATCTGTTGGAGATGATACAGCTGTTACACGCAGACTATGTGAACAATATCTGCAAGATAATTATTCCTATGAAGCCTGCAGAGATATTACTGAAATATTAAAACATATGAGTCAATACAACGTTGTAAAAAATAACAAATCACGTTATCTCAAATGCTTTTATGCCATGACATTGCTCAACTGGCCAACATCTAACATCACAGATAAAAACCATACCGCCAGCACAACTATCGCGCGCCATGAAGATCCCAACGCCACATTTTCACAACTCGAAAAAGATGTATCAGACACCCTAGCTGCCTTGACGACAAATAATCAAACAGATGATGTTAAACATCTTAAACGTATATTTGAAAACCGTGCTGGCGATAGACTCAAAAAACTATTACCAACACAAATCACCGACGATGCAGAAAAACAAATAACCACAACACAACCCTTTCATTTTGTTGCTACTCACCCCCTCTCCTCAATAGCTCCCGGCCCTGTAGATTCAGAACCTGCATCCGCTAATGCTATTAAAACCGCTAACCCTCTTGTGACATTGATAACACTCACTATAGCAAAAACCTCTACGACACTAAACCCTCGCAGAACAATACACACACTCACAAAAACACTGCAATTAGCCGACAGTGAAGATGAACAAAATGCGATAGAAGCTAACATCATTAAATCATTCGCAGCAAACGACGGTGAAAAACTTGCTACGGAATACCTGCAATTAATCGCCCAATTCAAACAAAAAGAAACTGCCTTCAAACAACTCGATACAAAAGCAGCAGACTTTAAGAAAAAAGAAGAACAATTCAACCAAGACAAAGAACAATATATCAAGACAAGAACAAATTTGTTCGCGCCATACAAACAACATGCCAATGACTTCTTTATGAATATTTTTACACAAAGCCTCAAAGCAGAAGGTGGCGAAATTACCTGTGCTTTAGATACCAATATGGAAATGCGCTGGAAACAGTATATTCACGAACAGAAAGCAAGCGATGCAACAACTTCATCACACGATGCATCCATAACAGCTTTTAACCAACGAGTTTACACAACACTTGCCACCACTATTGGCCCTGATCAACTCTCACCTTTACAACATATCAAAAGACATACCTCTTTATTCAGTGATGAAGACAAAGCAGAAAATAACAAACCAAAAACACTATCCCAGCGTTTATTAGAAGAAATAGAAAATGGAATAGACAAACAAGTTGCAACATCCACGAATATTACACCAACAAACTCAAATATCATAGAAGATACTTACGAAAAAGCATGCAGAGACAACGATGTAAAAACATGGTTTAAACTTGCTGAACAACACACTCACGTAGGTGCACTGCATCAATTAACAAAATACTATGAAGCACACCATAGCAACACCACTGAAGGCTATCGTATTCTAACAGCTATTACTGATACCTATCTAAAAGATAATGAAAAATTACTCGCCTTAAAAAACAAACATAAAACCAATAATATTTTCATTATTTACTGGAGAGAAAATCACCCATTCTATTCTAGATGCGCCAACCAATCAAAATGGGCTGATGTTGATACTTACATCACTACCCCCAACTTTAATTCGCATTATTTGCAATATTTATTCGAAAATTTGGGCGGCATTAAACATCCTAGAGTGTACTTCTTATTAGAATTACTTCCACCTAGCGAGCGTGAATGGTATCGCAACGCGACATATCGTGAAAAATATCGCAAAGAGACATATAAAAATAAAAGTTTTCTTGACACTATTTTTCAATGCCTTGACGATATTGAATTTAGCAGTGCCCATGAAAAAACTTCTAGCATTGTTGCAGCGGCCGCCAGTTTCCCTAAATGTCCTGTGGAAGTCATGAAAATTGCTTATGTCCTCCACCCACATCTCAACAACTGCTTTAGAAAACATGCGACTGATGAACATGTCTATACTGGGCTTGCCTATGCAGCAGAACACACTAATGTGGCGGTAATACAATGGTTTTTTCGTAACGATCATGCCAATGGCAATAAAGCTCACTACACGTTCCAGGATGCTGTTTACACACGATATAGACCACTACCGCTTGCTTGCGCTTTGCTAGATGATGCATTAAACCCTGATACTAGTGCCTTACGAGAAATATGTGAGCACTCACTACATGACCCAGACACCAATAAATACAATAGCCGTTATAAGACTGCTTTTACTCTATTAACAACACGCCAAAGAAAAGAATCTACGCCTAAATCTCGCTATCTGCTATGTTTTACCGCCATGGCGCTTTTGGCCTATACATCTGACGATTTCAAAAACCAAGATGCCAGTAAGTTTACTGAAGTAAATTCTGGATTAGATCTCAATATTTTACATAGCGATGAAAAATCTGATGCCAAACAACCAAACATGGCTACCACGACTACCACAACCACTGTTGTTACGAAACCACAAGACAGACCTGCTTCAAGACATACGGATCCAAACACTACGTTACTCACACTCGAAACAGATGTCACAAGAGCTATCGAAGTCTTGCAAAATGCAAGACAAATAGATGACCTCAAACACTTGTGCGAACTCTTTAACAACAGCCCAAGTAAGGCACTCAATACGATAGTAGGAGAAACTCTTTCCAATATCCCCGATACAACATCAACAGAAAACGGCGTAAAAACAACGAATACCACTCCTATAAAAGAAACTACTAAACTATCCAACAACCCTCATGTATTTATCGCGAGACCCACAATAGGCAGCATAGGCGGCAGAGGACCTGCAACTCCTCCTGATCCAACACCAACCACAGCAACAGCTGCCACTGTATCCACTAGCACTACGGTTGTTACTGCAACACGCAAATAAAAAATGTCATCCCAAGCATAGCGAGGAATCTCTTGCTTAAGCAGGAGATCCCCGCTAAAAGCATGCGGGGATGACGAGATATACCTCGCCGCGGGGGCGTGGGCACCAGCGTCGTCCCGCAGCTTGTCCGCGGGATCCAGTGTCATCCCGAGGTGTGCTTTTCACACCGAGGGATCTCCTGCTTACAGGGAGATCCCTCGCTACGCTCGGGATGACACGAATGCGCACTGGATCCCACGGACAAGCCGCGGGACGACGCCTGGCGAGAACACGGGTAAAAAACATTGTTTCTTCAACTCAATAGCACTAAAACATATATTATGTTATATTTACCACTAAACTTTATAATACAAAATTACTTACAAGGAACTTATTTTGCATTCTAAAAAACTTATGAAAAACCATAAACCTGCTGCATCAACAATTCTAGTAACTACGCGTAAAATACGCAAAAAAACCACAAAACACCCTATCAGCTCAAAAGCACTTACTGCCGCTAAAGAAAAAGGTCGCCCATAATCGAGGACTATGCAAATGCATTCTGCTTCACCCAAACACATCCTAGTCGGCATGTCCGGCGGCGTAGATTCATCTGTCACGGCGCTACTATTGAAACAAGCCGGCCACCATGTACAAGGTGTTTTCATGAAAAATTGGGAAGAAGATGACACCGATACATTTTGCCCCGCAAGCATGGATATGGCAGATGCACAAGCAGTCTGTGATCAGATAGGCATAGAATTACAACGCGTTAATTTTGCTGCAGAATATTGGGAAAAAGTCTTTAGCTATTTTCTCGCCGAATATCGCGCTGGCCGCACACCGAATCCGGATATTCTTTGCAACAGAGAAATTAAATTCAAAGCTTTTTTAGATTACGCCAAAACCCGCGGCGCTGACTTTATTGCCACAGGCCATTATGCGCGTATTCACAATAATCAATTACTCAAAGGCTTGGATACCAACAAAGACCAAAGTTATTTTTTATATGCTTTAAATGAAGCACAATTATCACAAAGTCTCTTCCCTATCGGTGATTTAACTAAAGATACAGTACGTAAAATTGCAACTGATGCCGGTTTTAAAAATCACGCAAAAAAAGATAGCACAGGAATTTGCTTTATCGGCGAACGCAAATTCAAAAAATTTTTAAACGATTATTTACCCGCCCAACCCGGCAACATAGAAACACCCGAAGGTAAAGTGTTAGGCCAACACGATGGCTTAATGTTTTACACAATAGGCCAACGCCAAGGTTTAAAAATTGGCGGCCAAAAAAACCAGCCCGAAGCACCTTGGTATGTCGTTGCAAAAAATTTAACAGAAAATAAATTAATCATCGCCCAAGGTGAACACCCGCTGCTTTATACTACAACACTTTTTACTGATTCTATTCATTGGATTAATTCACCACCGGAAGCATTTCCCTTGAAATTATCCGCAAAAATCCGCTACCGTCAAAAAGACCAAGCGTGTATGATTGAGCAAATGGATAGTTCACGCTACCGGGTCATATTTGACGAACCCCAACGCGCTGTAACGCCTGGACAGTCGGTGGTGTTTTACCAGAATGATGTCTGTTTAGGCGGTGGAATTATTGTCTGAGAGGATTTTAGATAAACAAGGAATTTTATGAGCCCATCACCACTCACCGCCGTCTCCCCGCTAGAAGGCCGTTATTACGAAAAAATCAACTCACTACGCCCTATTTTCAGCGAATATGGCTTAATACGCTTTCGCCTCATCGTAGAAATCCGCTGGCTGCAAACATTGGCAGAAAACGATGCTTTCCCTGAGATACCTGCATTCAGCGCCCATGCCAATAAATTATTAAATAATATTATCGATAATTTTTCAGAAGAAGAAGCACAACGCATCAAACACATAGAAAGCGGCATCAATCACGATGTCAAAGCGATAGAATATTATATCAAAGAACGAATCGCCAATAACCAAGAGTTATCTGCCGTCAGTGAATTCATCCATTTCGCCTGCACATCCGAAGATATTAATAATTTATCCTATGGCTTAATGCTCTCCGCCGCACGCAAGCAATGTATTTTGCCTGCGCTCGATGAGTTATTAACTTTGTTAAAACAAAATGCACATCAGTGGGCGGACATCCCTATGCTTTCTCACACCCATGGTCAACCCGCGACACCCACAACCGTAGGCAAAGAAATAGCAAACACCGTCGCACGTTTACAAAGACAAGTCGAACAACTGATCAGCGTTCCTATTTTAGGAAAAATGAATGGCGCCACCGGTAATTACAATGCGCACACCATCGCTTATCCCACTACCGACTGGCAACAACTCAGCAAAAATTTTATTAACGAATTAGGATTACAGTGGAACCCTTATACTACGCAAATTGAACCGCATGATTACATGGCAGAATTTTTTGCTTGCTTAATGCGTATCAATACTATTTTGATTGATTTTACTCGTGATATTTGGGGATATATTTCCATTAATTATTTTCATTTAAAAAAATTCAATCATGAAGTCGGTTCATCCACCATGCCGCACAAAGTCAATCCTATTGATTTTGAAAACGCAGAAGGCAATCTTGGCATCGCTAATGCGCTACTAGATCACATGGCACAAAAATTATTAATCTCGCGCTGGCAACGCGATCTCTCCGACTCTACTGTGTTACGCAATATTGGTGTAGCACTCGCACACAGTGATCTTGCTTATCAAGCTATACTGAAAGGATTAACAAAAGTGGAACCTAACCAAGAAGTATTACTCCACGATTTAGACCAACATTGGGAAATTTTGGCAGAGCCTGTGCAAACGATTTTACGCCGCTACAAAGTAGAATCCGCTTACGAACAATTAAAAACTTTTACTCGCGGCCAAAAAGTCACACGCGCTTCCCTGCACGAATTCATTGCGAAACTAAAATTACCTCAAGAGGCAAAAGAAATGCTTTACCAACTAACCCCTGCAAATTATTTAGGGTATGCTAGCAATTTGGCAAAGAGAGTCTAATACCTATGTCACTCTACCGAAAACTGATAGATAGATTTAATGAATGGTTAACACGCGAACCACCGCCTAGCGAAATACCGCCGTACGATTATAATCGTTTAAAATATGAAATTCGCCCAGGCGATGTGTTACTAATCGAAGGGCAAAGCCGAGTCAGCGAAGTCATTCGCTTCATGACACAGAGTTCATGGACACACGCTGCTATGTACATAGGCCGCTTACATGAAATCGAAGATAATCATTTGCGTAAAATCGTCGCCACGCACTTAAAAAAACGCGAAAACGCACGACTAGTCATCGAAGGTGTGCTCGGACAAGGTATTGTCGTCACACCGCTAGCCAACTATCGACATCATCACATCCGTATTTGTAGACCTATCGGTATTGCACCGCCCGATATTGAACAAGTAGTTGCACATGCGATTCGCGCATTGGGCAAACCTTATAATGTTCGACAATTTTTTGATTTGGCGCGATTTTTATTGCCATGGTCAATCCTGCCACGTCGTTGGGGTTCTGTGCTTTTCAAAACAACGGGCGGCGAACCGGAAAGTGGAATCTGCTCCTCTATGATCGCTGAAGCATTTTTGTCCGTACAATTTCCTGTGCTACCTTTTGTCAAAAGAGATTTAGAAGATAACGTGGAATTAGTACATCGTAATCCACACTTGTATTCACCTAAAGATTTTGATTATTCGCCTTATTTTGAAATTATTAAATATCCTTTATTTGATCCTGCATTAATTACACCTTATTATCGTCGCCTACCCTGGGCAAAAGAAGGCGTGTTACATCATGATCACGGTGTTATTACTACACCTGAAACTGCACCCACTAAGAAAAAGAAAAAATTCATCGAAAAATTATTATGGGGTAGTGATAACGATAATAACAAACCTGATAACGAACCACCGAGTACTGATTAACTATGTCAAATCCCCAACCGCTATTTGATACATTAGAAAATTTTTCAGAAACAAATCACGCCACTAAAAATTATATTCAATCATTAACCGTTCCATTAGCTGAAAAAGAATTTAATCTCTGTTCTGAATTTTTAAAAAGCTATGCCAACTCCGCCGATACTTTCACCGCGTATCGTCGTGAGGTCGAACGCCTACTACATTGGTCATGGTTAATTGCAAAAAAACCACTTAAAGAATTAAATCGTAATGATATTCGTGATTATTTACACTTCATCAACGAACCACCTAAACCCTGGATTACCACAAAAACAGTCAGCCGCTTCATCGACGCTGAAGGTTTACGCCAACCGAATCCAGAATGGCGCCCCTTCGTCGTTCGCGTTAGCAAAATTGCACGGCAACACGGCAAAACAGCAAAAAAATCCGATTACCAACTCAGTAATAAATCCATTGAAGCGATTTTTGCGACACTCAGTTCTCTATTTACTTTTTTGCAACAAGAAGAACATACCGATGTTAATCCTGTTAGTTTAATCCGCCAAAAAAAAGGCATCATCCAACGACAACAAACGCGCAAAGTCACACGCAAACTTAGCAAATTACAATGGACCACGGTCATTAACACCGCAGAGAAAATGGCCGAACAAAATCCTCAACACGAACGTACACTTTTTTTAATGACTGCGTTTTATTTATTGGGCGTGCGTATTTCTGAGTTGGCTTATAACAGAGATCGTCTGGCGACCATGGGAAGTTTTTCACCGGATAAAAGTGGCTTGTGGTGGTTCACAACGATAGGCAAAGGTAACAAAGTGCGTGATATTGCAGTGCCTGATGAATTATTAGAAGCTTTAAAATATTATCGCGAAACTTTGGATTTACCGCCTCTGCCCTCACGCGAAGAACAAACTCCTTTATTTCCAAAATTAAAAGGTAAAAAAGGCTTAGGCACAAGACAAATCCGCAATTTAGTACAAAAAGTTTTTGATCACGCGATTGCTGAATTAATGCAACAGGGAAAAAAAGATGAAGCCGAAGATTTAGCAACTGCAACAGTACACTGGCTACGTCACACAGCTATTTCCAATGAAGTGGAATTTCGTCCTCGTGAACACATACGCGATGACGTAGGCCATGAAAACCCTGCGACTATGGATAAATATATTGATATTGATAGAGTGGCGCGGCATCAGTCGGCGCAGAAGAAAACACTAAAACCCGCATAAATTTTCGTATCCGCGTGCGAGCATGTGTCATCCCGAGCGTAGCGAGGGATCTCCCTGTAAGCAGGAGATCCTTCGCCGCAAAAAACGCGGCTCAGGATGACACGGACCCGCACGCAGACACGCGCACGTAAAAAAATGAGCCAGCCAATAAGCCGGGTTCTGTCGTGAACAGTCATTAATCTGGGATATCCGTCACCGAATACCTCAAGCGACCTACCCGAGCTCAGTGCGGGTCACACTATTGCGAGTAAACGCATAAGCTCCTATTTGGCCTTGCTCCGGATGGGGTTTACCTTGCCATTTCTGTTACCAGAAACGCGGTGCGCTCTTACCGCACCTTTTCACCTTTTCCTAGTGTTTACACACCAGGTAGTTTATTTTCTGTGGCACTTTCCGTAGGCTCACGCCTCCCAGGCATTACCTGGCATCTTACCCTCGGAGCCCGGACTTTCCTCTGCATCAAAGATACAGCGACTGCCTCGGCCAGCTCAGGGTAATCATAACATAATTGCCAATTCAATTAACACCCCCAATACTACCACGCGAACAGCAATGTTAGATGCCGCTAATAAACGGGGCACCCAAAAAACCTCCCTAGAAAAATTAAAAAGTGAATTATTTTAACGTAAAGACAATGCTAACTCATATAATTCATTTTTTCTCCCACCCGTGATTTTTGCTGCTAAATCCACTGCTTGTTTTAGCGGCAATTCTGCTAACAGAATTTTTAATATTTTTTCACCTTCCTTATTCTCTGTCAGTGATTCTTTTGCACCTGAAACTAATACAACGATTTCCCCACGTTGTTGATTGGCATCTTGTTCCATCCAGGAAATAACATCACTCAGAACACCCGAATGAATGGTTTCAAATAATTTCGTCAACTCACGCGCAATCACCACAACTCTGTCTGCCCCAAAAACCGTTTGCATCGCTTGCAATAATTCCAAAATTCTATGCGGCGCCTCATAAAAAATTAATGTTGCTGTCGCTGTTTTTAATCCCTCTAAGCGATCACTACGCGCTTTTGTTTTCACCGGTAAAAAACCTTCGAATTGAAATCGATCTGTCGCTAATCCCGAAGCGCACAAAGCTGCAATTGCGGCACAAGCCCCAGGCACTGGTACCACTTGAAAACCACGCGCCCTCACCGTTTTCACCAAGTGAAACCCAGGATCACTAATCAACGGGGTGCCCGCATCGCTGATTAATGCGACCGATTGTCCTTGCTGCAATACTGAGAGAATGGCCTCGATGCGTCCCGCTTCATTATGCTCATGTAAAGACATAAGTGGTGTCGCAATATTAAAATACTGCAGTAACGGCAAGCTGTGTCTTGTATCTTCCGCGGCAATTTTGGCCACATTTTGCAAAACCTGTACAGCACGGAAACTCATATCATCCCGATTTCCAATTGGCGTGGCAACGATGTACAATAACCCCAATTTTCCACTCATTAGGACACCTCATGATGAAAAAAATACTTCTGCTGATTGCTATATTATTTACCCTGACCAGTTGCGCAAGCCATACCAACGAGCAACCTGCCGAACAACAGCTAGCTTTAGACAATCCAGCACTCTGGCAGGCTAACACGAATACCTTATGGAATAAATTACAACGTGAGCCTCTGGCCAATCTAACAACCCAACAAGCCAGCACAAAAAATCCTATCGCCAATGGCTGGTTAAAACTCGCAATCATCAATAAGAGTTATAACAATAACACGCAACAACTAACCCAAGCATTAGCCAACTGGCGCAAAGAATTTCCTCACCATCCGGCCAATGCCATTTTTGTCGACGACAACACACTGACTGCTCTCAATACTCAAACGAAACCAAAACAAATCGCTGTATTATTGCCCTTGGAAGGCATGTATGGTGATAAAGGCGCGAATGTTCGTGATGGTATTATGAGTGCTGCTTCTGTTGACACTGATAAACCACAAATCCGTTTTTACGACACCGAAAAAAATGCAAATATCCAAGCACTCTATCAAAAAGCCTTAAAAGAAGGCGCTGATTTTGTGATTGGCCCTTTGGTAAAAAATAACGTACAAGAATTATTGCAGCAAGGCAATTTTCCAGTGCCCACACTCGCGCTCAATTACACACAAACACCTTTGCCTACAAATGTTTATGAGTTTGGCTTATCGCCTCAAGATGAAGCAACACAACTCATCGAAAAAGCACATCAATCTGGTTTTTCCCGCGTTTTAATTATTGCACCCCAAAGCAATTGGGGACATGGTATCGCACAAAATATTACAGAACATTGGCAGGCTGTTGGTGGCAGAGTCGTTGATACTTATTATTTTTCTGGCAACAGTAATTTTTCACAAGATATCGCGCAATTACTACATGCGAAAACAGATGACTTGACTCATCAACAACATCGTCAAGATGTTGATGTTATCTTTTTATTAGCACAACCAGAAAATGCACGTCTAATTGCGCCCTTACTCAAATATTATGGCATGACAAATACGCCGATTTATTCTACCTCTGTGATTTACTCTGGCATGCCATCGCCAAACAGAGATAGTGAATTAAACGGTATTGCTTTTATTGATGCACCACTCACTTTACAAAAAAATAATAATCGCTTATATGCTGTCGGTCGCGATGCTTATTATATTAGTCAACACTTACAACGCATGAATCAATTAGCGAATTTTCCAGTCTATGGCGGTACCGGTGCATTAACAATGTCTTCGAACCGACAAATTCATAGGCGTTTACCTTGGGTCACTATGCATGATGGCCACCCTTGATACTTTAGAACTGGGTCGTGTTGCTGAACAAAAAGCTTGTGATTTTTTGCAATCACAGGGTTTAAAATTAGTGACACGGAATTTTCGTTGCGATTTGGGTGAAATTGATCTCATCATGCGTGAGGGCGAAGATTTAATTTTTATTGAGGTTCGTTCGAGAGGTAACCAAGAAGACTATGGTACTGCTTTAGAAAGCGTTTCTCCCGCGAAACAAAAAAAAGTGATTCGCTCGGCAGTATTTTATTTGCTCGGTGAAAATTTATTTAATAAAATTCACTGCCGATTTGATATTGTGAGTGTGTCCCTAAAAGATTATGCTTGCGAGTGGGTGAGAAATGCTTTCTCTACTAATAGATATTAATTCTACTTCCCTTCTCCCGCAAGCGGGAGAAGGTGGCGCGCAGCGCCGGATGAGGGCTCCACACCAATGACGATAATCGACCGCATAAAACACCACTTTAACGAAAGCATACAAGCCAAAATAGACACTGCTGACCAACTACTACCCATCATAGCCACTGCTGCCGAACGCATTGCCCAATGCCTGCTAGACGGCCACAAAGTCATGGTTTGTGGCAATGGCAGCTCTGCCGCCATAGGTCTGCATTTAACCGGAAAAATGCTAAACCGCTTCAAACATGAAAGACCTGGATTACCCGCTATTTCTCTCAATTCGGATATTGCAGCAATGACTGCGATTGCTAATGATTTTGATTATACTGATATTTTTTCTAAACAAATCCGTGCCTTAGGCCAAACAGGTGATGTATTAGTTGCAATTACTACCCAAGGCAACTCAGCCAATATGCTTAGTGCCGTGAAAGCCGCCCACCATAGAAATATGAATGTAGTTGCTATGACCGGCCATGATGGTGGTAAAATGGCTACCGTTTTGCAAGACAGTGATATAGAAGTACGGGTACCCTCTGCCGATATGCCGAGAGTGCAAGAAACCCATTTCCTCATTGTCCATTGCATTTGTGATATTATCGACTTCCAATTGTTTGACCATGAGGCTTGAACTATGAAAAAACTTCTTTTAATCGCTTTGCTTGCTTTGAATTTGCAAGGTTGTATTTTTGTCGCAGGTGCTGCGGCCGGTGCTGCTGCAATCGCTATTGTGAATGATAAACGTTCCGTACAATCTGTATTGCAAGATAAGAATATTGCCAATACTGCGACAGATAATCTCAAGGCAGATCCCGATTTCCGTGATGCACACATTAGTGTCACCAGCTTTAACCGCATTGTATTAATGACTGGTGAAGTCAGCACTGCTGATTTACGTCAACGTGCAGAAACCATTGTGCAAGCCATACCAAACATCGCGCATATTTATAATGAAATTCAAGTGAAAGGATCAGCGTCTACATTATCAGTCGCCAACGATGCTTGGATTACCGCTAAAATCAAAACAATGATGTTAGCAAATCGTGATTTGCGTTCTAGTTCAATCAAAGTCGTTACTGAAGGCAGCACGGTTTACCTCATGGGAATTGTGAGCCATGAGCAATCGAATATTGCAAGTGATATTGCGCGACAAGTGACTGGGGTAGAAAAAGTGATAAGGATTTTCCAATATACCGATTAGTTATTAATAAGTTTTTTTACGCGCCCGAGCCCACGTGCGAGCCCGTGCCCGTCTTTTCTTATTAAAAAAAACGGGCACGGGCTCGCACGCGGGCTCGGGCACGAATTAAAAGGGATTGATATACATGACTTTCCACATCAAGTTTTTTTCTCTCCTCCTACTCTCACTCTCCCTCCAAGGTTGCGCCCAAACTGCTCTCTCCGGCGCACAACTGGCTTATAATCACTATAGCTTACAAAACACTTTGCATGATAACTACACGACAATGCACGTCAACCAAGTTTTGCAACTAGATCGTAGCCCTTACAAAGATTTCCACATTCAAGTCAACACATTCAATAACGAATTATTACTCACAGGCCAAATTTCCTCTAACACATTAAGACAACAACTGACTGCTTATGTGAAAAATATCTCTGATGTAGAAACTATTTATAATTACACCACAATAGATAGAGCAACGACTACACTGACACGCATGGAAGATATGTGGATTGCTACTAAAATTAGTTCGCAACTCATGACCGCTGAAGCCATTAATGCCGCAGAAATTAAAGTAGTAACAGAGAACCATGTAGTTTATTTCATGGGTATTGTCACTCCTCAGCAAGGTAAAATTGCAATTGATATTGCAGAACATACGCAAGGTGTAAATCGTGTTGTGGATCTTTTCTCTTATATTGTGAAATTACGTAAAAAAACAACTCTATAAAAATCAATTAGTTAACACATCCCCGCCAGCAAAATCTCATTTAGCGTCTATACTCAATGCACACAAAATAGAAACCGAGGAGTATAGCCGTGTTTTCACATATCCCCAAACACGTCCGAGCAAAACTAGAAATCAACAGCTTGGAACAACATGCAAAAAAACGTGGCGCCATTAAAGCACCTAGCAACGGTAACACTATAGGCTTCATCATCGCATTTTCATCAGATAATACCAAATCCAATGGTTATAAAACACATTGGAGCAATGCCAGAGACGATAAATTACCTGAAAACATTCCACCTGGTTTTTATTCGTTTATCCAAACACAAGGCGGAAATTTTATTGCTATGCGCTGTGCGCTTGATAAATCTGCGCATGGTGCCACACTCGCGTGGGCAGGATTGTCAGCAAACTCTTCGGATGTAAGTGCCGCAGGCGAAATGTTCGTAGGCCCTAACGGACAAATATTATTATTTACTCCACGCAGCGGCGGTTATCATACTTTAACTCACGAACATTATGGTAGTACGGTGGTAGGACTTGCCAATATGCAATTACCAACTGTCATGTACACTTCTGATTTCGCCATGTTTGACTATATTGATACGGATGTGATTGCAAAAACATTTTTCACAACCGGCAAATGGGATCCCGATCACAATAGAGAAAAAACAACAACCATACAAACACTAGAAAACTATGCTACATCAGCTCCTACTAATATTTTAATTCAGCAAGAACGATTAAAAAATTTAAATGCTGTTGCAAGAGAATTTTTAGAAACATTAATAATGAAATATAATGTTTGCGTAGCAAATCCTTTTTCACCTAGAAACGCAGCACCTGTTTCAGACATCGACGCTAAAACTGCCGCTGTGGGCAAAACATTTAATTTTAACGTACCAACAACAGTTACGACACCTAGCATTGCTACCACAGCAAGTTCTCTGCCAACGATTGCGTATTTTGAAACAAAAAACGATGATAGAAAAACTAAAGAAAAAGATTCTGCACCAGATAGCGGTATTAATTTCACAAATGTAGCACCCAAATAAATCCCACGCGTTTTCTTCAAGCAGAATAGTCTACCCTCACCTCACCCCAACCCTCTCCCGCTGTGAAGTTCAGTTTATTTATCACCACCTTCGCGGCGGGAGAGGGAGACTTTTCTGCGATAGCTTTGGGATAAATTTGGAAGCAATACAGGAAAGCTATTGCAAAACAACCTCCCTCTCCCGCCGCTGTAACAATGAAAAATACTATATATTTCCAGCGGGAGAGGGTTGGGGTGAGGGCAAGCGACTAGTGGGTTAAGCAGCGCCGTTGTTTGCTTCGACAACTACTTTGGCTTGATGGACTAGACTTTGTTTGAAAAGTTCGTATTCTAATAAACCTTCGGAACCTTGGACTTGTTCGGCGAACACTTCATATTGATCTTTGTTACTGTTGATATCGCCCTCTTTGACACCGCGCAATGTGACAACTGCGTAAGCGGAGGGTTCTTTAGCTACACCGTAAGTCATTTTGCTAGCCTCAGGTTTTGGCAACATAAAAGCAGTTTCTAAAACAGAAGAACTAACTTTATTAGAATGACGTCCTAAATAACCCGCTGTATTCCAAGTCAGATGATAAGCTTTGGCCATTTCCTCTAAACTCGCGCCTTTTTGTAATTTCGCAACAATTTCTTGAGCTTGTTGTTGCGCCTTATTGTCAGCAGCAGTGTATTTCAATTTATCTTGAATTTGTTTGCTCACCGATTGCAAAGAAAGTAGCGTTGCCGGTGCGTGTGATTTCACGCGTAACACAATGATAGAATCGGTTGTCATCACGATAAGATCACTGTTGTTTTGCAAATTCAATACTTCATTGCTAAATGCCGCATCACGAATCTTGCTATTCGTTGAAATATCTTTACCGCCTTTGTCTTTGGAAAATAATTCACTGGTTTCCACAGGCACGCCTAATAATTTAGCCGCAGGTGCTAAAGAATCAGGATGTTCATAAGTAATATTCGCTAACTGCTCTTTAAGGTTAGCAAATTTTTCTTCGGCTTGTTGACGCAATAAAGCTTCTTGGACTTTTGCTTTGACAGTATTAAAGGGTTGCACGACCGCATCTTTAAAATCAACGGCTTTCACAATCAGGAAACCTTGTTGGATACGTACTGGCATTATGACTTGATTATGCGTATTTAAAGCTAAAATATTTTTCTGTAATACAGCAGGCACTTTGTTAATAGTAACCCAACCACTTAATGCTTGTGTCATAGGTACGGCAGGATATTGGTGTTCAAAACTTTTGACTGTTTTGCCTTGTAGTAATTGCTGCGCAAGATCTTTTGCTGCTGTTTCTGCGGTTTTTACTTCTGCATCTGTTGCACTATCTTTCACAGGGACTAAAATACTTTCCAATTTCCATTGCATCGCTTGAGTGAATAAACCTGTATTGTCCGCATAAAAAGTTTTAAGCGCTTGCTCAGTAGGATGCATGTCTTGTATTAAATTTTTAATGGATAACTCTACGTAAGCAACACTCACTTGTTCCAGCGTTTTAAAATCTTGCTCATGCGCACGATAATAAGCTGCAATTTGATCATCAGGGATGACAATCGTTTCTTTTAAAAATTGACTCACTGGCAACGTCGCATAAATCACATCGCGGTCTTGATTAATCAATGCAATCGCTTGCTTAATCTCATCAGGCAAAGCAAATGCTGTAAAAATTAAACCTAAGCGCGGTTGCTCAATCAATAAACTGGTTTTAATTAATTCGAGAAAATCCTGTGGGTTATATAAAGTTGTTGCAATCACTTGTTGAAAACGATCGACAGAAAACTGTCCGTTGACTCTAAACTCTTGCATATTTTCTAGATAATTATCCACTTGCTCAGAAGAAACTCGATAACCTTGTTCCACAGAAGCTTGTTTTAATACTTGAATTTCGATCAATGTTTGTAAGGCATTATGTTTTAATTTCATTTCTGCATCTTCAGGCATAGCGTAATTGGAACTGAGTTGCATTTGCAATTGCCTACGTAAGCGTTCATAAGCCATCGCATATTGGTCTTTGGTAATGGCAACACCATTGACCTTGGCAACGACGGTAGAACTGCCAGATCCGCCTAAATAACTATGGATCCCCCATAAAGCGAAAGAAAGAATCAGCAAAGAAATAACGATTCCGGCAAACCAACCTTGTGTATGCTCACGAATGCTTTGTAGCATAAGACTGTTTTCTCAATGTGTTTTAAAATTACAAGCGTACCTTAAATGTTAACGATACGCCCGCATAAATGGCGGAGTGGACGGGACTCGAACCCGCGACCCCCGACGTGACAGGCCGGTATTCTAACCAACTGAACTACCACTCCATACAACTCTTTTGACACTATAAACCTGGTGGGTGCTGAGGGGTTCGAACCCACGACCCTCGCCTTGTAAGGGCGATGCTCTCCCAGCTGAGCTAAGCACCCGGTATGTTCTTACGTGTCATCCTGAACCGCGTTTTTTGCGGTGAAGGATCTCCTGCTTAGCAGGAGATCCCTCGCTACGCTCGGGATGACACATTACTCAACTTATTCTTTCTCCTTCACTGCTTCTTTGAGTGCTTTGCCTGCTTTGAAGCCTACGACTTTTGCTGCGTTGATTTTGATTTCAGCGCCTGTTTGTGGATTGCGGCCTTTGCGTGCAGCGCGCTGTCTTACCACAAAAGTACCAAAATTAACCAAAACAACAGGTTCATCTTTTTTTAACGACAATGTAATGGCATCCAAAAACGCACCTAGTGCGCGCTCTGCAGCCGCTTTTGTAAGTTCGGCTTTTTCTGAAATCAAATCAATCAATTCTGATCTATTCATTGTGTCCCCTATATTTAATAGCGAGTATGTAACTGGCATGCTGATGACTTTGCAGCGAATTGTGATTTATACCATGCGGGAAACTGATGTCAAATAAAAGTTTCATTAAATGACGAATGAGGCTTCTACTGAGGCCTCATTCGTCATCCCCGCATGCTTTTAGCGGGGATCTCCTGCTTAGCACGAATCTCAATAAGCTGGAGATCCCCGCTAAAAGCATGCGGGGATGACGAGATGTACCTAGCTGGGGCGGGAGCCTTCTAGCGAACCTAGGATTATTCTCAATGCGCTCTTGCTCTATCGCTTTTATCGCCTTTACGTAACTTCTTCGCAACGATAGGTAGTATGCTCTTGCTCTTTTTACCCTTCTTCGCAAGACGTTGTGGATAACCTTGCAAAGCATAGGTCAACACTTCATCAATCCATTGCACCGAATGGATATTCAAATCTTTTTTAATGTTGTCTGGTATCTCTTTCAAATCTTTGAGATTTTCTGCTGGAATGATGACGTTTTTGATACTGCCACGGTGAGCAGCAAGCAATTTTTCTTTAATACCACCAACAGGCAAAACTTCACCACGCAGAGTAATCTCACCCGTCATGGCAGTGTCTGCACGCACTGGAATATGGGTCAGTACTGAAACCAAGGCAGTGCACATGCTAATGCCAGCACTTGGACCATCTTTAGGTGTTGCACCTTCCGGCACATGAATATGAATATCATGTTTTTCAAAAAAGTTTTTGTTGATGCCTAAGAAATCTGAGCGTGAACGCACCACGGTCATAGCAGCTTGTATCGATTCTTGCATAACTTCACCTAACTGACCGGTGTAAGTAGCTTTCCCTTTACCAGGTAAAGTAACCGCTTCAATGCTCAGCAATTCGCCACCGACTTCTGTCCAAGCTAAACCTTTTACTTGACCAATTTGGTCTTTTTCTTCGGCAATATCATAACGATAACGTCGCACACCTAAATATTTTTCGATGTGTGAAATTTCAACGCGTAGTTTTTTCGTTTTATTACTTTTAACGTGCAATAAAACTTCTTTAACTACTTTGCGGCAAATTTTAGAAACTTCTCGTTCAAGACTACGCACACCCGCTTCACGCGTATAGTAGCGAACAATATACTGAACAATCGCCTCAGGAATTTCAATTTCTGTTGGTTTTAAACCATTTTGCTCTAATTGTTTTGGAATTAAATGTTTGAGTGCGATTTTAATTTTTTCATCTTCCGTGTAGCCTGGGATACGAATAATTTCCATACGATCTAATAAAGCATGAGGGATTTCTAATGTATTCGCCGTAGCGACAAACATCACATCAGATAAATCATAATCGACTTCTAAATAATGATCGTTGAATGCATGATTTTGTTCTGGATCTAATACTTCTAACAATGCAGAAGCAGGATCACCACGAAAATCCATAGACATTTTATCAATTTCATCTAACAAGAAAAACGGATTACAAACATCGGTTTTCGAAATCTTTTGCAAAATTTTCCCGGGCAAAGCACCAATGTAGGTACGTCTATGGCCACGAATTTCTGCTTCATCACGTACACCACCTAACGACATACGAATAAATTTGCGTCCTGTAGCATGTGCAATCGACTGACCCAATGATGTTTTTCCAACACCCGGTGGGCCTACTAAACATAAAATAGGTCCTTTGAGTTTTTTAACGCGTTGTTGTACTGCCAGATATTCTAGAATACGTTCTTTGACTTCTTTTAAGCCGTAGTGTTCATCTTCTAAAATTTTCTCTGCTTCTGCTAGATCAGCACGCAATACGGAACGGTTTTTCCAGGGTAATGCCAACATCCAATCTAAATAATTACGTGACACCGTTGCCTCTGCAGACATAGGTGACATTAATTTTAATTTACTTAATTCGTTTTTGCATTTTGTTTTAGCTTCTTCGTTCATGCCGGCGTTTTCAATGCGTTTTGCTAATGATTCTAATTCATTAGGAGAATCTTCTAAATCGCCTAGTTCTTTTTGAATTGCTTTCATTTGTTCATTTAAATAATATTCGCGTTGGGTTTTTTCCATTTGGCGTTTAACACGACCGCGTATACGTTTTTCAACTTGCAGCAAATCAATTTCAGATTCCATAATGCCTACGAGTTTTTCTAGGCGTTTACCTAAATCAGCGTTCTCAAGTAACTTTTGTTTTTCTTCTAGTTTAATGCCTAAATGAGCAGCGATAGCATCCGCAAGTCGACCACCATCCTCAATAGCAAGTACAGATGCAAGGATTTCTGCTGGTATTTTACGGTTTAATTTCACATATTGTTCGAATTGCGATTTCAATGAACGAATTAAAATATCAACTTCGCGGGAAGTTAAATTTGTATCTTCTATGGTTTCTACATCTGCTAAAAAATATTCTTGATGGCTGATAAAACGAATAATCTTTGCCCTTTTCACGCCTTCAATCAAAACTTTCACCGTACCGTCTGGCAATTTTAATAATTGTAACACGGTCGCTAAGGTCCCTACTTCGTAAATGCCTTCTTCGGTGGGTTGATCTTCAACGGCTTTCTTTTGGGTAGAAACTAAAATTTGTTTATCGGCGGCCATAGCCACTTCTAGCGCTTTGATAGAACGATCTCGGCCTACGAATAAGGGAACAACCATATATGGGTAAACGACGACATCGCGTAAAGGCAGGACAGGAACAGTGATTTTTTTGTCATTTTGTTTCGAACTCATCGTGGAACCTCCTCTTTTGCCCATCGTAATATCCTCACCTTCATCATAGGCCTTTTTGGCTAATCTGTCGATACCGCTATAGGTTCCTGCACTGATGCGTAGACAATTTTAGGCTCTGCTTTCGCTTTAATAACGGCTTCATCGACAATGACGCTTGACACATTTTTCATGGAAGGAAGTTCATACATGATATTTAAAAGTGCTTTTTCAAGAATGGAACGTAGACCACGTGCGCCGGTTTTCTTTTCGACACATGCAGTTGCAATTGCCTCTAGCGCTTCTTCTCTAAATTCTAGGGAAGCGTTTTCCATTTCAAAAAGTTTTTTGTACTGTTTGACTAAAGCATTTTTAGGCTCGACTAAAATTTTTATCAAAGCTTCTTTGTCTAATTCTTCTAATGTTGCAATCACAGGCAATCGACCAATTAACTCTGGAATCAAACCATAACGCAACAAATCAGGTGGTTCAATATCTGCAAACAATTGGCTAAGCGCACGTGAATCATCTTTACTGAAAATTTCGGCTGAGAAACCGATACCGGATTTTTCGGTGCGCTGTTGTATGACTTTTTCTAAGCCGGCAAATGCGCCACCGCAAATAAATAAAATATGTTTTGTATCGATTTGCACGAATTCTTGTTGTGGATGTTTACGCCCTCCTTGTGGCGGCACTGAGGCAATCGTTCCTTCAATTAACTTTAACAAAGCTTGCTGCACACCTTCTCCGGAAACATCACGGGTGATGGAAGGATTTTCTGATTTTCTGGAAATTTTATCGATTTCATCGATATAGACTATTCCCGTTTGTGCTTTGGCTACATCGTAATCGGCTTTTTGTAAAAGTTTTTGAATAATGTTTTCTACGTCTTCACCTACATAGCCTGCTTCTGTCAAAGTAGTTGCGTCGGCGATCACGAAGGGGACGTTTAATAATTTTGCTAAGGTTTCGGCTAATAATGTTTTACCGCTACCGGTTGGACCTATCAATAAAATATTACTTTTTTTCAATTCGACATCGTTGTCTTTTTTGCTTTGACTGCGTAATCGTTTGTAGTGATTGTATACCGCAACCGCCAGATTTTTTTTCGCGCAGGATTGACCGATCACGTATTCATCTAGGCTTTGCATGATTTCTTTAGGGGTTGGTAGTTTGAATGGTTCTGTTGTAGTTTGTTTTTGGCGTGTTTCTTCACTGATAATATCATTGCATAAAACAACGCATTCATCGCAGACGTAGACTGACGGGCCCGCTATTAATTTGCGTACTTCGTTTTGGCTTTTGCCGCAGAAAGAACAATGTAGCACTTTGGTTTTACCTCTTTTAAAATGTGGGGGATAAATCGTCAGTGGAGTTGGGTATGCTCTCCGCACAATCGGTCGGAAAAAAAGGCCAGTCCCTGGCCTGTTTTTCCTAAAGCAGGCATCCATGCCTGCTTTCCCGATTGTACTCCGAACATACCCAACTCCACTGACGCTTTATCCCCACTATTTAATTTTTAATCTTTTTTATGTGTGGCTTTGTTAATAATGGGTCCTATTTTTTAAAAATCAAGTTTACTTATCTTTATCTTTTTCTTTTTTTGTCTGACTGGTTTTTCTGTGTTCAATAATTTTATCAATGAGGCCATACTCTAGCGCTCTTTCTGCACTCATGAAATTATCTCTGTCTGTGTCTTTGCCTATGGTTTCCTCTGGCTGACCTGTGTGTTTCGCTAAAATTTTGTTCAACCGGGTGCGGATTTTTAAGGTTTCCTCTGCGTGGATTGCGATATCAGAGGCCTGGCCTTGTACGCCGCCTAAAGGCTGGTGAATCATGACGCGCGCATTTGGCAAACAATGACGTTTGCCAGCAGCACCGCCTGCAAGCAATAAAGCACCCATGCTTGCGGCTTGTCCGAGACAAATAGTGCTAACATCAGGTCTGATAAATTGCATAGTGTCATAGACAGCAAGACCTGCGGTAACGACACCGCCGGGTGAATTAATATAAAGTGAAATATCTTTATCTGGATTTTCTGATTCCAGAAATAATAATTGCGCAACAACAAGATTAGATACAACATCATCAATAGGTCCAATGATAAAGATCAGTCTATCTTTTAATAGTCGTGAAAAAATATCAAAAGATCGCTCACCTCTAGCCGTTTGTTCGACAACAATGGGAACGAGATTTGAATTGACAATGTCATTAATATTGCTGTTATCCATCTTGTTTCATTCCTTTATTCATTAATTCATTATAACTGACAGAAACTTCTTTGATTTTAACTGATTCTAACAGTTTTGCTATAAGTTGATTTTCTAAGACGTGCATTTCAATTTCTGCGCGACTTTGTTTATCTTGCAACAGCCATTTTGTTGCAGCTTCTGTATCTTCATAAACAGAGGCCAGGGTCGCAACGTGTTCAGAAATTTTTTCGCGTGTTGCTACAATTTGATGTTGCTTAATCAAATGGCCTAGCAAAAGTCCTACGGTTAGATTTCTTTGCGCTGCCGTTGCAAATACAGCTTGTTCTTGCGCTGTGTGCTCATGTGCATGACCATGATGTTGTGGATGCATATAATCGTGAATGCGAGCTGCCTCTCTATCCAACATGGCTTGTGGAATATCAGTGATTGGATTTTGTTTGATTAATATTTCTAACACTTTTTCTTTTAATTCAGCTTGAATAACGCGCTGCAATTCACGCTCTAGATTTTTACGAATTTCATTGCGCAAATCATCTAATTTACCGCTGCGCCCACCTAATTTTTTAATTAAAGATTCATCTAATGTAGGATATTCAGGACGCAAAACCTTTTTAACAGTAATTGCAAACTGCACTACTTTACCTGCTACATTTTTAGAAAAATAATTTTCTGGGAATGTGACGTTGATTTCAGTTTCAGTACCGGCTTTTAAACCTACGATTTGATCTTCAAAACCTGGAATCATGGTCTTGCTGCCTAAAACAATAGGATAATCTTTGGCAGTGCCGCCTTCGAATGCAATTTTATCCAAAGAACCTGCAAAATCAATCACGGCTTTATCATTTAATTCTGCAGGTGTTGTAATCGGTTTCCATGTTGCATGTTGTTGACGCAAATGTTCGATCACACGATCAATGTCTGCTTCATCAATAACTGCAACACGTTTTTCAATTTGATCTGCGTTAAAAACAACTTGATCAATCTGTGGCGCTATATCAAAAACTGCCACATACTCTAGCGGTTGACCTAATAAGGCATTCTTTGGATTGATCTGTGGTTGGCTGACTGGATGTAATTTTTCTTGTGCCAATGCATTGT